>Ga0210014_1001250_pt1 | contig 19366 bp, 15 predicted proteins | sample CryGeymeta201519_FD_183983 | JGI IMG/M metagenome (GOLD analysis project Ga0210014, IMG submission 183983) | Groundwater microbial communities from Crystal Geyser aquifers in Utah, USA - Crystal Geyser metaG 2015-19 (SPAdes) (version 2) | ecosystem: Environmental > Aquatic > Deep subsurface >...
GAGCGCTGATGACCAACCCGTCGCTGCTCCTGGTAGACGAGCCCTCTCTCGGCCTGGGACCGGGCGCGGCGCAGTCGGCGCTCGAGCACCTACAGACCCTCGCGCGCGACACCGGGACGGCGATTCTGCTGGTGGAACAGAATGTCAGCCACGCCCTGCGCCTGGCGCACCGCGTGATCGTCTTGGTGCTGGGACGGGTCGTTCTGGAGGCGGAGGCAGACAGTCTGACGGAGAGGGACTTGAGGCAGGCGTTCTTTGGGCAAGAAGGGCGGCGGGTGACCTGATTCGGGGCATCCCCCGTGGGTTGGCGCCTGCTGCCGCAGTCGGCCTCGAGCAATGCCGCGCAAGGGGCGCTTTGGGGGTATCATCCTTGACTTCGACGCGGCTCTGCGAGGGCGCCGCTGCGGCGTGCCGGCGTGGTTTCCCCCGGCTCTCGCTGTCGAAGGACTCCCTCGGCTGCGCGCGCAAACGCCCGGCGTTTGATCGGGCTACGATTCTGCTCACAGGAATCGCCCCTGTCCGCCCGTTGGTTGAACACCACGTCGAATGAGAACGCCAAGGAAGGGCGAGCCAATACTCCTCGCCCTTCTCTGCCCGCGCCCCCGGGGCGTGCCCTTTGCCCCTTGGCGTCTCTGCGTTGAATGCCGTTCTCACGGGAGCCTCGAATGAAGACCGTCCCTGAGTTCACCAAGACCATCCACGGAGTCGCGAACTGCGGCCCGTTCAAGCCGTGCTGGGAGTCGCTGAAGCAGTACCGCGTTCCGGACTGGTACCAGGACGGCAAGTTCGGCATCTTCATTCACTGGGGCGCCTACTCGGTGCCGGGGTTCGGCAACGAGTGGTATCCGCGGCAGATGTACCTGCAGGGGACGAAGGAGTTCGAGCACCACGTGGCCACGTATGGGCCCCAGAGCGAGTTCGGCTACAAGGACTTTCTCCCGCTGTTCAAAGCAGAGAACTACGACCCCGACCACTGGGCCAACCTCTTCCGCAAGGCCGGTGCGAAGTTCGTCGTGCCGGTGGCGGAACACCACGACGGTTTTGCCATGTACGACTGTGGGTTTTCGGGAGGGTGCGCGGCGACGAAGGGACCGAAGCGCAACCTCATCGGCGAGCTGGCGGAGGCCGTGCGCAAGGAGTGGCTGACATTTGGTCTGTCCAGCCATCGGGCCGAGCATTGGTGGTTCATGAACGGCGGGATGCAGTTCGAGTCCGACGTGCAGGACCCGAGATTCGCCGGTCTGTACGGCCCGGCGCAGCCCAAGGAGATGCAGCCGAATCAGGAGTGCCTCGACGACTGACTGGCGCGGACATGCGAACTGGTGGACAAGTACCAGCCGCAGCTCGTCTGGTTCGACTGGTGGATCGAGGAGCCGGCCTTTGAGCCGTACCGCAAAGCCTTCGCAGCGTACTACTACAACCGCGCGGCCCAGTGGGGCCGGGGCGTTGCTATCAACTACAAGAACCAAGCCTTCCCGCCCGAAGCCGCCGTGTACGACATCGAGCGGGGGCAGTTGGACGACTGCAATCCGCACTTCTGGCAGACCGACACCGCCGTCGCCAAGAACTCGTAGGGCTACACGACCGACCTGGACTACAAGACCTCGGAGTCGATCGTCGGCGACCTGGTTGACATCGTCAGCAAGAACGGCGCGCTGCTGCTGAACATCGGTCCGGCGCCGGACGGCACGATTCCCGAGCCGGATGAGCGGATCTTGCTCGAGATCGGCAACTGGCTGGCCGTGAACGGCGAAGCGGTCTTCAGCACCCGCCCGTGGAGGGTTTTCGGTGAAGGCCCGACGCAGGTGCTCAAGGGCGGCTTCACCGACACCAAGCGGAGCGCCTTCACCAGCCAGGACATCCGCTTCACCCCCAGCAGCGGCGCCCTGTACGCCACCGTCCTTGCTTGGCCCGAGAACGGCGAAGTCACCATCCAGTCGCTGGGCACCAACCTCCGGCTATACCCCAAGGAGGTCGGCAACGTGCAGCTACTGGGAGCGAGCCAACCGCTCAAGTGGGCGCGCGGCAAGGCCGGACTCAAGGTGAAGCTGCCGGAGGCGAAGCCGTGCGAGGCGGCGTACGTGGTGAAGGTCACGCCGAAGGGATGACGGCCCTCCCCGGCGCTTGCACCGACACCCGGGCGCGAATACAATCGTTGAGCGATGTTGCCCAACGAGGAGCCTCGCACCATGAATGGTTTGACCCTCAATCTCGACTCCGAGATGGTCGCGCTGCTACGTCAGTCAGGTCGGCCGGTGGCAGACGTCGCCAAGGAACTCCTGGCAATGGAGCTCTATCGCCGTGGCGCGATTTCGGGAGGCAAAGCCGCTGAGGTGCTGGGGCTGTCACGGCTGGAGTTCATCCACCACGCAGACCAGCTTGACCTACCGTACTTCTCAATGAGCAATGACGAGTGGCGGGAAGAAGCAGCGTGGAGCGAGGAGTTGTGAGCGACCGACCACCAGTCGTCTCAAACGCCAGCCCCCTGATCGCCCTGAACCAGATCGAGCGGTTGGCGCTCTTGGAGTTGCTGTTCGGCGATGTCCTCGTTCCACCGGCAGTGACTGCAGAATGCCAGTCGATTGTGGCCTTTCCTGACTGGGTTCGGGAGAGACCCCTTGGCCAACCAATCGGGCCTCGGCTGCTGAAGCTCACATTGGGTCTGGGGGAGAGCGAGGCTATCAGTCTGGCCATCGAGAGGAACGCCCAACGCGTTCTGCTGGACGAACGTAGGGCTCGCCAGTCGGCGAGGGCCCTCGGACTTCGTCCTTTGGGCACTCTCGGTATTCTTCTCGCGGCCAAGCGACGCGGGCACCTGTCGGAGATACGCCCTTGCCTCTCGCAGCTTGCCGAACACGGCTTCCGTGTTTCACCACAGCTTCGCGCCGAAGTGCTGCTGTCAGCGGGAGAATTGCCCTGACTGTGAATCGCTCAGCTGCCTCCCAGACTGTGCCGAACTGCGAGCCTTCCCGGTGCTTCCACCTGCTCGCCGCGCCGGCCGCCGCGCAGCTACTGACATGCCTGGTGATTGCCGTCACGGCCCTGCAAGCAGGCGCCGGCTCCGTCGAGGACCGCGACGGCAAGACGATCATCCACGTCACCGTCTTCACCCTCCCCGACCCGGCGGACACGAGCACGTTCAACCGCGGCGAGGTCGCCGGGGTGAATCTGTTCAAGCGCCGCTTCCCCAAGCTCTTCGCCGAACGCTACCGGGACAAGTACAAGGCGAACCCGGCCAAGTACGGTCACCACAACTGGGACAACGTCGAGGTCGAGCTGCGCAAGTTCACGGGGATTCAGGTCGAAGGCGTTGAGGTGGACCTGCTGGCCATCGCCGGCGGCATGGCGCCCGACGTGCTCTATATCAACTTCCGCAAGTCGGACAACTACATCCAGAACCGGTTCCTCTACCCGCTGGACAAACCGGAAGACGGCTACCTCGCGGCCATGACCAAGGAGGAGGTCGACTTCCGAATCAACCCGAAGCTCTGGCCGGTCATCCGCCGAAGGGGCCCCGACGGCGACAAGCACGTGTGGGCGATCCCGTGGGGCGGCGCCTTAGGGAAAGTGCTGCTCTTCCGCAAGGACCTGTTCGACGCCAAGCACATCCCCTATCCGACGGCCGAGTGGACCTGGGACGACCTGCTCTCGGCCGCCAAGAAGCTCACCGATCCGGAAGCGGGCATCGCCGGGGTGATGCTCTCGCGCGGCAAGCATGAGTCGTGGTACTGGATCACCTTCCTGTGGTCGGCGGGTGGGGAGATCATGGAGTACAACGAGGCCACCGACCAGTGGAAGTGCGTCTTCGACACACCCGAAGCCGCGGAAGCACTGGACTTCTACACCCGGCTGAGCGCGGAGAAATGGGTGGACAGCCACGGCAAGGTGCGGCGAGGCTACTCCACGAAGGACGCCAGCGACGCACCGGCGAAGTGGCAGCGCGGCGAGGTCGGCATGTACTTCGACTACATCGACGAGCGGGTGTTCTCGAAGATCAACCCCGACCTGACGGGGATGGTGCCGGTGCCGAAGGGGCCGACCGGGCTGCGCGGCGCGGAACTGAACAGCCGAATGATGGGGCTGTTCTCCGGGGTCAAGGATCCCGTCGTCCGCGACGCCGCCTGGGAGTACATGCGGTTCTACGAGTGCGAAGAAGCCACCCGCGTCAAGACGCGCGTCATGGTCGAGGGCGGGCTGGGTCGGTTCGTCAACCCGAAGTACCTGGACATGTTCGGCTATCCCGAGGTGAAGCGCCTGGCCCCCAAGGGCTGGACCGACATCTTCAACGTCGCCATCGCCACCGGCAAGCCGGAGCCGTACGGCCGCAACAGCAATTTCGCCTACGAGATGATGACCTTTCCGATCCAGGACGCCGAGCAGCTTGCGCTGAACGACAAGCTGCCCAAGGTTAAGGGCGCCCGCCTGAAGGTCATGCAAGGCCTCCTGCGGAAGTCCTGCGCCCGCGCCAATGAGGAGATGATCGGTCTCGTCACCCCAGAGGAACGGCTGAACCGGCGCCTCGCCGCCGTCGCGGTGCTGATCGGCATCGTCCTCGGCTTCGGGCTCGTCTTCAAGCGGATCTTCCAGGCGTTCACCCCCGCTTCGGACGGACCGGTAGAGAGCGAGCAACGGCTCAGGCGAGCGCTGGCACGGTACCGGTGGGCCTACCTGCTGCTGATTCCCGCCGTGGCGACGATTCTGACCTGGCAGTACTTCCCGCTGGTGCGCGGCTCCGTGATGGCGTTCTTCGACTACCGCCTGATTGGGAAGTCGACCTTCATCGGTGTAGACAACTTCGGCGACCTGCTCTACGACCGCTACTGGTGGGCCGCCGTCTGGAACTCCATGCGCTACAGCTTCCTGGTGGTGTCACTCACCTTCCTGCCGCCTATCGCCCTGGCCATCATGCTCCAGGAAGTGCCGGTCGGCACGCTCATCTACCGAGTCATCTACTACTTGCCCGCGGTCATCACCGGGTTGGTTACCGTCCTGCTTTGGAAGCTCTTCTACCAGCCCACCGAGACCGGCGCGCTCAACCGGCTGCTGATGGGCATCCCGGCCATCGGGTTCGTAGGCATCGGGGTGCTGCTGCTGATTCTTGGCTTGGCGTTCGCCCACCGCCTCTGGATGCAGGAGATGCGGCTGCCGGCCTGGGGGTTCGTCATCGCCGGCTCGCTGTTCCTGTTGGCGTGGATGGACCTCGCCGCGCCGATTCTGCACCCGGCCGGCGAGCCCTTTGCCGCCACCCTCGCCAAGCTCGGCGGGCGGCTGTTCCAGCACATGGCAGAGCCCTCGCACTGGCTCAGCGACCCGAAGTCGGCGATGCTCTCCTGCGTGATCCCGATGGTCTGGGCCGGCATGGGGCCCGGATGCCTCATCTACCTGGCAGCGCTGAAGGGCATTCCCGACGACTACTACGAGGCGGCCGAGATCGACGGCGCCGGGTTCCTTGACAAGATCCTGTTCGTCGTGTTCCCGTGGCTCCGAGCGCTCATCTTCATCAACTTCGTCGGCGTGTTCATCGGTTCCTGGTACGGCGCGGCGGGAAACATCCTGGTCATGACCGGCGGCGCCTCCGACACTGAGGTTGCCGACTTGCACATCTGGTACAAAGCCTTCACCTACCTGAAGTTCGGACCGGCAACGGCCATGGCTTGGGTGTTGGGCTTCATGCTCATTGGCTTCACCGTGCAGCAACTGCGCATCCTGTCGCGCGTGGAGTTCCGCGCGTCTACCAGCGAAGGCAAGACGTAGGGTGGGCGTCGCGATCTGCGTCGCTCCCTGGAGGTGACGACAGTGCCCGTAGCAACAGCAGAAACCGTGTACCGAGAGGTTGTTGGGGTGATGTCGCTTTCGGAGCAACTTCGGCTGGCGACGATGGTTCTGAACCACATCCCGGCTGAGGCGTCCGTAGACTACAGCGAGGAGTGGACAGAGGAGGATTATTGCGACTTCTCGGCCGCCTCGCACGCCTACGTGGGCCGCAGACTGGAGGAGGTGGAGGAACATGCTGAGACCCGGTGACGTGGTCACCGTGGACTTTGTCGACGCGATAGGGACAAAGCGCCGTCCCGCCGTAGTCGTGACCACCCAGCTCTACCACAGCCCCCACCCGGACGTAGTGCTGGCAGGCCCGACCACGCAGCTCACAGCGGCGTCAACGCCGACGGACCACGTGTTGCAGGATTGGTTTCGAGCGGGGCTGCACAGCCCTTCAGCCTTCCGAGCATACCTGGGAACCTACGCTGCCTCTTCCGTGACAGCCAGCGGACACCTCTCCGACCGCGACTGGCAGGCAGTGCAAACGCGCCTGACAGCAGCGATCGCACTCAACTGACGCGCCCTTCCGCCTGGGAGTCATTGCCCGGGCGGACACACAGACGGACGAACTATGGCCCTAATCTGCCGCGTGGGGCGGAAGTCATTCCGCAACCGCGCCATCATCGCCGTCATCTACCTGCTGCTGACAGGCGGCTCGTTGGCGATGCTGTACCCGTTTTGCCTGATGCTGGCTGGCAGCACGAAGGGCGCGGTGGACTCGCCGGAGTTCCAGCCAGTGCCCGGGTTTTGGCTCAAGGAGCGGGCGCTCTACAACAGGTACCTGGAGAGCTTCTTCAACGAGACCCTCGACACGATGAAGGCCGCCTACGGGCAGCAGTTCACTGCCTTCGACAAGGCCGACCCGCCCGCGCACCCGAACGCGCGACTGACCGCCGCTTGGCGGGACTTCCTAACAGCGGCCAAACTGCCGGACTGTGCCTACATGATCGAGGCGACGCAAGCGTCAGCCTCGAAAGCCGTGCTGCCCTACCGACTCCGCCAGTTCCGAGAGCAGCTCGTGAAACGGTTCGACGGCGACATCGACGCGATGAACCGCCAACTCGGGTCGGACTACCTGAACTGGAGCTCGTTCTACATCGTCCCCGACGACTTCCTGCTTCGCCGCAACAAGCTGAGCGGGCGGCCGTTCGACCGTGAGTTCCGCAAGTTCAAGGGGTCGGTGCCTCTCGACGGGCGCTACTACTTCAGCCCCGAAGGCTTCTACCGGACGCTGTTTCTCCAGACCCAGTACACGCAGGAACTGGACGCCTACAACCAAGCACATGGCACGAAGTACGCGTCGTGGGACGAGGTCCATCTGGATCGCCGACTGCCCACCGGGCCCGGCCGGACGGACAAGGAGCGGGAAGACTGGGAGAGCTTCGTCCGCTCGATCCTCAACTTGCTGTGGCTTCGCGCTGACGCTGACGCCGCGCCGTTCTACCGTCAGTACCTCCAGGCGAAGTACCGCGACCTGGCGACGCTCAATCAGCGCTACGGAACGACCTACCGTGCCTTCGAGGACGTGCCGCTGATTGGCGAACCGCCGGAGGAGGGCGTGGCTCTGTCGGACTGGGAGGCGTTCCTCGAAGGCTGGAAGGACCCAGATGCCGGCGAGACGCACAAGCTGCCGGCGACCCTGATCCGGATCCATAGTGTCGACTTCCTGTTCCGCGACTACCTGGAGCGGAAGTACGGCTTTCTCGCGGCTGCCAACACCGCCCTGGGCACGCACGCGGCAGGCTGGCTCGACTTTTCGCCGCCGCAGCAGGACCTGAACTACTTCTCCTTCAAGGAGCGGAGGAAAGCGCTCCGCAAAGAGTTCTCGGTCCGCAACTTCATCACCGTGTTCGACTACATCGGGCTCCACGGGCGGGGGCTTCAGAATACGGTCATCTACTGCGTTCTGGCCATTCTGTCGGCGCTCATCGTGAACCCGCTGGCCGCCTACGCCCTCAGCCGCTTTCGGCCGCCATCGACCTACAAGGTGCTGCTGTTCCTGATGCTGACCATGGCCTTCCCGCCGATGGTCACCCAGATTCCCAACTTCCTCATGCTCCGGGAGCTCAACCTGCTGAACACGTTCTGGGCGCTCATCCTGCCGGGGTTGGCGAACGGCTACTCGATCTTCCTGCTCAAGGGCTTCTTCGACTCGTTGCCGCAGGAGCTCTACGAAGCCGCCGATCTCGACGGCGCCGGCGAGCTCCGTATCTTCTGGCAGATCACCATGAGCCTGAGCACGCCCATCCTCGCGGTCATCGCCCTGGGCGCGTTCAACTACGCGTACTCCAACTTCATGATGGCACTGCTCATCTGCCAGGACGAGCGAATGTGGACCCTCATGCCTTGGCTCTACCAGTTGCGGATGCGCAGCGGCGATGGCGTGATCTTCGCCTCGTTGCTCATCGCCGCGGTGCCGACACTGGTGGTGTTCTCGTTCTGCCAGAACGTCATCATGCGCGGAATTGTGGTGCCGGTGGAGAAGTGAGGCCGGGTCGTCGCAGCCAGCGGCAAGACCGGTCCTTTGGCAGGAATCAGGCACCGAACCCCGAACTACGCGGAGCGCGAGCGACCCAGAGAAAGGTGGACCCATGGACCACGACAACCAGTTGACACGACGCAGTTTCCTCAAGAGCACGGCGGTGACCGCCGCCGCGGGCGCAGCGGCCGCCAGTCTCCCATACTTCGCCGCCGCACAGGGCAATAAGCGAGTGATCAAGACGGCACTGATCGGCTGTGGCGGCCGCGGCAGCGGCGCGATTCGCGACCACTTGGTCGCCGCCCAGTACCTGAATGAGAAGCACGACCTCGGGCTGGAAGTGCAGGTAGTTGCCACTGCCGACTGGTCGCGGGACAAGGCAGTCGGCACAGGCAAGCAGCTCGACGTGCCAGAGGAGCGATGCTTCGGCGGCCCGGACGCCTACAAACGAGTGCTCGAGGTCGACCCCGACGTGGTGCTGATGGCCACGCCGCCGGTGTTTCGGCCGCTGCACTTTGAGAGCTGCATCAAGGCTGGGAAGCATGTGTTCTTCGAGAAGCCGGTGGCGGTCGACCCGCCTGGCGTCCGTCGCGTGATTGCCGCTGGCGAGTTGGCCAAACAGAGCAACCTGTCTGCCGTCTGCGGGACGCAGCGCCGGCACGAGGAATGGCGCAATCAACTCGCTCGCGAGATCCGCGATGGCGCCCACGGCCGCGTGATGGGCGGTCGCGTCGCCTGGAACATGGGGAAAATCTTCGGCAACACGCCCATCAACCCCAAAGGCCCCGACGATCTGGTCGGCTCTGGCAAGTGGCAGCTCTGGGTAGAGATGTCGGGCGACCACATCTGCGAGCAGCACGTGCACAACCTCGACATCGCCAACTGGGTGCTCGGCGCGCAAGCCGGCGTCGATGAAGCGGAGCCCGCCCACGCCTGCACCCACCCGCTGAGCGCTGGCGGCTTCGGCCATCGCGCTCGCCGCGTGGCCGGCAACATGTACGACTTCTTCAGCGTGGACCTCGAGTACGCCAACGGCATCCACATCCACAGCATGTGCCGCCAGGTCGGCGGCTGCTGGGATTGGGTCGGCGAGGAGTTCACCTTCGAGAAGAGCAAGCCCAACGACTTCCAGCCGCAGAGCCCTGACGTGTACGCCGAGGTGGGCTACCACCGCGGCGCGACCGTCTGCGAACACGTCCACCTGCTGTACGGCATCCTGAAGGAGAAGCCGATCAACCACGCGCGCAACGTCGCCTGGGCGACCGGCGCCGCGATCATGGGACGTGAAGCAGCTTACAGCGGACAGCGGATCTCGTGGCAGGACATGTTCGAGAAACCTAACGAGAAGGACAAGCGGAACTGGTACAACCTTCAGTTCAAGCCCACCGCCGAAGATTTCGAGACCGGCGACGTCGCGATGCTGAAGGATGGCGACATCCGCATTCCCGGCGAAGCTTGACAGAAGGCTACATCGGCTGAGCGAGTGTTGTTTGCCCGGGGCGCCCCGGGTTGTTTCGCAGGAATCACCCCTGCTCGCGTTTCGCTTGAGCACCCCGGCGAGTGAGAACGCAAACCCATCCGATCAAACCCCTGGGGTTTGACCGCGACGGTGACGGAGCGCGTGAGCCGTCGGCGTCGCCCGGGCAGCCAGCGTGGCACACGCTCCCTTACGGTCGCGGCTCGGATTGACAACGCATTCCCGGAGGAGGACCAACATGCTAACTGTACCCACGTTCCTGACGACATGCGCCGTTGTGGTGGCGCTCGCTGCAGGCTTGTGCGCCTCCGCTCACGCGGAGCAAAGGAAGGACGCCGCCGCTGTCACTATCCGCTGGTGGGGTCAGGCGTGCACCTCCTTCACAACGCCGGACGGCAAGTGCGTGCTTGTCGATCCGTTCCCGGCGGACTTCGGATACGCCTCGCCGACGGCGGAACCGCAGGTCTGCCTGGTGACCCATGAGCATGCCGACCACAACTCCGTGAGCAATGTGAAGGGCAAGCTCGAGGTGGTCCGTGGGGCCGGAGCGCACGAGGCAGCCGGGCTGGTCTTCGCCGGCGTGGCGACGTTCCACGACGACCAGCAGGGCGCCAAGCGCGGGCCGAACACGGTCTACGTCTGGCAGATGGCGGGGCTTCGGCTCGCCCACTTGGGCGACCTCGGGCACTTGCTGACGCAGGAGCAGTTGCGGGAGATCGGCAAGGTCGACGTGGTCCTGGTGCCGGTTGGCGGGTTCTACACCATCGACGCGAAGCAAGCGGTGGAAGTGATCCGGCAGCTCTCCGCGAAGATCGCCATCCCTATGCACTACAAGACCAAAGCCTTGAGCCGGCTACCCATCGCGCCCCGCGACGACTTCCTGAAGGCGGTGCCCGACGACTGGGCGGTGGAGCGGCCGGCAGCAACCTCGGCGACTCTGAGTCTGGCCGCCTTGCCGGCGGCCGGCGTCAAAGTGATTGTGCTGAACTACGAGTAGACAGGCACTACCTCGATCCGAGTTGCGAACGTGAGAGAGCGGATCCCGCCGCCCGCTTGTCCGCTCTCTCACGTTCGCGGCTCGGATCGCCTCGCGGCTCGAATGCATAGGGGCTCGGCTCGCGGCCCAGCAAGGAGTGTGTGGATTGGTCTGCAGATACCTGAGTGCCGTTGCAGCAGTCGTGGCATGCCTCGCGCCCCATCGGCCCGCGTGCTCCGCACCCGCGGAGGGCAAGTTCGGCGGCGCGCTCATGACAACCGAAGGCTGCGCCGAGGCGGCGGCGAACGCGCTCTACGCGTCGATCCCGCTGACCGTCGAGTGCTGGGCGAAGCTGGACGGCAAAGCTGGTTACAACATCCTGGTCGCCAACGAGACCAAGGGGTCGGCCACGCACTGGGAGCTGTTCACGACGCCGAAGGACGGGTTCTTCCACGCGTACCTCCCCGGCCGCAAGCCGGACCATTGCCACACGACAACCGATATCGTCGATGGCAAGTGGCATTGCCTGGCGATGACGGCGGAGCCAGACCGCGTGCGGCTGTTTGTGGACGGCGTGGAGAAGGGGAGTACCGCCGCAGCGTCGCCGACGGACCCGGGCAAGCGTGCGCCGCTGGCGTTTGGCGCGCTGGTCGAACGAGGGCTGTCGTGCGTCGGCCGAATCGACGAAGTGCGCCTGTCAAAGGGCGTCCGCGCAATCGACCGTGTGCCGACCGCAGAGTTCACCGCTGACGACCGCACCCTCGGGCTTTGGCACTTCGACGAGCTGAAGGACGGCAAGTACGCCGATGCCTCCACGGCGCACAACGAGGCCACCCTCAAGCGCGATACCACGCGCGTCTTCGTCGGTCAGCAGGCGATTCCCGGGGGGATGCCAACCGAGTACCAGCCCCTCCCGCCGCCGGAAGACACCGCGCCCTTGCGCGCAGCCCTCGCCGACGCAGTCCGGCAGCTTGGGCTGGGCACAGTCGACCCCGCCGTGATTCGCGACGAAGTCCTCCGTGACTGGAGCTACCAGCTCAAGTGGTATGGCAAGCATGAGTACGCGGAGTCCCGGCCCGATGGGTCGGACAAGCAAGCCGTGGCCGCGCAGACGTTTGACAAGCACGCGCTGATCTGGGACACCGATGGCGGTCCCCTGGGAACCGTTCTGCGGCGAACGCATGCCCTGGCCGAGCGGCTACAGGGACTGCACCCGGAACTGGTCTTGGCACCGTGGCTGGAAGATCTGACGAAGCTGGATGGGGCCGATCAGACAGATCAGACCCGTTCATCGGCGGGCCGCTACCTCGCTGCCTGCGCCCTCCGGCGCCAACTCGCGCTGTGCAACCCGCTGCTCGACTTCGACAGCCTCCTGTTCGTCGCCCGCGGCACATTCGCCGGTTCGGTACGCTCCAACCCGGCCACCCAGGACTACCAGGGCGGGCACTTCGTCACGCAGTACTTCGGCTTCAACGCCCTGCCCGGCGGCGGGCTGTTCGCGGCGCGCAACTGCCGGAGCAATCCGGAGGTCGTCAACGTGCTGCGGGACTCGGTCGTTCAGAACGGCCGCCTCAAGGGCGCGAAGCTCGACCACGGCGCCTTCGCGACTCCCGATCTCTCGTTCGATGGCAAGCGGATCGTCTTCGCTTGGACGGAGAACAGTGAGCACAAGTGGCTCTACGCGCAGAAGGCGTGTTGGCACCTCTTCACCGTGAACGCAGACGGCAGCGACCTCCGCCAGTTGACCGACGGCGCCTACAACGACTTCGACCCGTGCTGGCTGCCGAACGGTCGGATCGCCTTCACCTCAGAACGGCGCGGCGGCTACATTCGCTGCTTCGCGGCGTACCTGAAGGTGCGGACGTACACGCTGTTCTCCATGAAGGACGATGGCACCGACCTCGCGCCGCTCAGCTACTACGAAACCAGCGAATGGAGTCCCAACGTCGACAACGATGGCAAGCTCGTCTACACCCGGTGGGACTACACCGACCGGGAGAACTGCCTGGGCTCGCGGATCTGGCTCTCCGGCCCCGATGGCACCGACCCGCGGGCGCCGCACGGCAACTACGCGCTCCCCTACGAGACGTTCCCCGACCACCAGCCCTGGAAGACGGCCGGCAACCGGGAGATCGACAGCCGGATGGGCGCGCCATTGGTCGAGATGGGAATTCGAGCTGTTCCGGACTCGTCGCTCTACCTCTGCACGGGCGCGCCGCACCATGGCGAGGTGTTCGGCACGCTCTGCATGCTCGACCTGCGTACCGAGGACGACAACCACATGTCGCAGGTGAAGCGGATCACGCCCGCTGAACCGTTCCCCGAGACCGAGATGCCCGGCCGCCGCCACTACAAGTACGGCACGCCGTGGCCGCTGAGCGAGGACTTCTACCTGTGCAACGTCTGGGAGAACCTGTACCTGCTGGACCGGTACGGCAACCGCGAGTTGCTCTGCAGCCTGCGCGACGTGCCGTGCGTGCAGGATGAGCGACTCCGGCTGATCGACCCTATCCCCGTCCGGCCGCGTCCGCAGCCGCCGGTTCTCCCCACCCGGACCCGCCAGGGCGAGAACGCCGACCCGTCGGCGCCCCCGGCGACCACCGCTGTCATGAACGTCTACGACTCGGACCTGCCGTTCCCCAAGAACACGAAGATCAAGTGGCTGCGGGTCACCCAGAACATCCTGAAGACGAACCACCCCATGGGCGAGCCGCTGATCGGCTACGAGCGCGAGAACACGCCGCGGATTCCGCTGGGCATCGTGCCGGTCGAGGAGGATGGCAGCGCCTACTTCGAGGCGCCGGTCGCGAAGGAGCTGATCTTCCAGGTGCTGGACGGGGACTACATGGCGGTCCAATCCATGCGCTCCTCGGCGTTCGTCCATCCAGGCGAGCAGCTCACCTGCCAGGGGTGCCATGAGAAGCCGCACCGGCCGGTTCCGACCGGTCGGACTGATCGGCCGCCTCTCGCCCTCCGCCGCCCGCCGTCGCCCCTCCAGCCCGAGATCGGCCCGGTTGAGCCGATCAGCTACTACCGACAGATCAAGCCGATCTTCGACCGCACCTGCGTCCCCTGCCACAAGGCGCAAGGCAAGGGCCCGCAGGACATGAGCTACGAAGCGTTGAAGGAAGGCTACACGTTCTGGTTCTCCGGCGCGATGTACGGGAACATGTGCTCCGACTACAGCGGTGTCCACGGCGGCTCCCGCACCATTCCGGGCCGGTTCGGCGCGCGGTGCTCGAAGATTGGGCAGGCGCTGCTGACCGAGGCGCATCGCAAAGCCGTGTCGGAAGAGGACCGGCACAAAATCATCGTCTGGCTGGACTCCAACTCCCTGCGGCTTGGCGCCTTCACCCGGGAGGACGCGCAGGTGCGCGGCGAACTGGTCTGGCCGGAACTCGATGTGGACCCGGAGAACCCGCTTGGCGTCGAAGGCCGCGGGAAGCCGCTGCAGCGCAACTTCTGGCACGAGAACCAGTGGGGTCCCCACGCCTTCCTCTGCTCCGAGCACGCCCACGACAGAGTGGTCCTGTTGGACGAAGCGGGCCGGCTCCGGTGGGAGTACCCGGTGCCGCACCCCCAGGACGTCTGGATGCTGCCCAACGGAAACATCCTGACGACCTACTACCAGGGCGTCCGCGAGGTCACGCGCAACAAGGAGGTCGTCTGGGAATACACCACCCAGAAGCCCAACGAGATCCCCAATTGCCAGCCGCTGCCGGACGGGAACGTGCTCATCGGCATCGTCGGCGAGTGCCGGCTGATCGAGGTGAACCGCAAGGGCGACCTCGTTCACCAAGTGCAGCTCTCGACCACAGTCAAGGAACCCCACGCCCAGTTCCGCATGTGCCGAAAGACGCCGGAAGGGACGTACCTCGTGCCCTTTTCGGCCGAGGGCGCCGTCCGCGAGTATGACCGTGAGGGCAAAGTGATCCGGGAGTTCCCCCGCTTGCCGATGCCCGTCTGCGCGCTCCGCCTCGATAACGGCAACACGCTGATCAGCGGCGGCCAGGCAGTGACTGAGTTCGACCGGGCCGACAACGTCGTCTGGCAGCTCACCCAACTGGACGTGCCCGACCTCAACCTCGCCGTCCCGGCCGGCATCCAGCGCTTGTCCAACGGCAACACCCTCGTCTGCAACTGGAACGCGCGCGACGACGGCGACAAAGCCGGCGCCCATATCTTCGAGGTCACGCCGGACAAGCGCGTGGTCTGGCAGGTGGCCGGCGACACCGTGGGGCAGGTGGCGCAGTGTCAGTTGCTGCGGACGGACCTGACGGCGGGAACGATGGCAGTCGTGAGATGAAGGCGCGGCGCCTCGACCTTTGCGCCTACCTGCCGCGCACGCGGTTCCACGTCAGCAGACCCAACAGGAAGAGGCGGGTTGCCGGGTCGCTGCGAATGCCGTCCCAGTTCTCAATGACCTTCTCAATCCGCCCGATTAGGGCGGTCACATCACTGCGCAGAAATGTCTCTGCCAAGTCGCAGTCAGCGAGAGGGCGTTGTTCCTGGGCCAGCACGAACACACGCGTCACGTCACGGAGTTGGGATGAGACTGAGATAACACCCGCGATCCGCGTGACGGGGGGCGGCAGCGTGCCGCTGCGAAAGCTCTTCGCTGCGTCAGCCATCTCCCCGTGCTGGAAGGCCCGCGCCGCCACTCGGCGAAGCGCCTCTCGGTGATTCGTGCTGCCGACAAGGAACCGGCTCGACTGGTCGACTAGGAAGTGGAACAGGGCGTAGTAGGCAGTGGAAACTGCTCGGCGAAGGTTCCCCTGCTGAGGGCGGCGCGGGTCGAGGCTCGCCAACCGCCGCGCCTGTCGCAGGTACTGCCGGTACAGGGGCTGGGCCATCAGACGTCGATCCCCGCTGCCTCAAGTTCCGACTTCTTCGCGAATCGCGTATAGGGGAACAGAGGGATCCCTTCCGACTGCAATGAGTCGTCGATGAGTCGAGCGATGTCGTTCAGTGCTCCCCCGGCGCCCCTCTCCAGTGTCACCCCCTCGTCCAAAACGATCCAGACTTGCAGGGAGTCCTCCCCCCCCCGGGAGTCCACGTACGGCTTGTACCGAATGTCCACGACCTTCGGTTCGGGCGGGAGTGACTGGCGACTCCGCTTGATGGCTCTGGCGATCTTCGTTTCGTCTGTTATGGGTGTCACCTGCGAGCTCCGGGCGGGGAGAAGCGCAGCCGTCCTGAGCAGTTCAGACCAGCGCGCTCTCCCGGGTCGCTGACGTTCGGTGCGGACCATGGTACCACGCACTCGGTAACGCCACAACTCGACAGGACTCACCCGGCCGTCGAAGCGGCTTTCAGACGGGCAAGCTCAGCCTGCAGTTCGGTCAGTTGGCGCTCCATGTCAGCCGCCCGCCCTTCGGCCTCGCGTCGTCCCCGCGCTTCCTCCTCGTGGCTCAGCAACCGCTCGCCAGAAGGTGCGTATACGTGCAGCCAGCCGTGCTCATCGGCGCCGAACCACACGTCGATCGTCTCGCTGTGCATCCAACCGCGGGCGTCTGGCATGACCGCCAGGTAGCCACCATTGGCCAGCCGCCAGAAGCGCAGATCCCGGCGTGTTGGGTGGTAGTAGAGGTACTCCGGCACTCGCAGGTCAAGCCCGTAGCTGTCGAGCTTCGGATCTTCGTCTTTCAGGAATGTAGACTTGGACCCCACCTCGATCACCAGCAGAGCGGGCGGATCGGCCCACTTGAGGTGCACGTCCGGCGGGTCGGCTGGCGGCTCGCAGTCCACTACCAGTACGTCGGGCGCCAGGTACCGATGGAAGTTCCGCTCCTCCCAGTACATGCAGACATTGCCGGTGACCCACTTGTTCGGCAGGTGGGTCGCGAGGGCGCCGCGCAAGTACCGGGCCAGGCGCTCGTGGAAAGGCTTCTCAGGCACGTCGTCCTCCTCGTGTACCGGGTAGAGATCGTGCTCGTCCATTGCCTCGGCGAGGTCGACGCCGCGCCACGGTGCTGGAGACCGGCCGCGAGTCGTCGGCGCGCGGAGTGCGGTTGCGTCACTCATGGTGTCCTCCTCGCCCGCGCTGCAAAGAGCCGCGGGCAGCTCACGGATGCGATCCGACCGAGGGCGGCGGGGGAGACAGGCCCGCCCCCGGCGCAATCCCTCCTAACCGTAGTCCGCGCCTCCGGCTTTGTCAAGCCACGTTCTTTGGATGCGGAACTGTCGATCGCGGCTCCGCAGTCTGCGGCACTGACCGGTCGCGATACCGACCAGTAGAAGAACAGCGCGGTGCACGGCGGCTTGCGGTACATGAACGAGCACGCCACGAGGGTCTCCCGGATCCAGCTCTTCTTCCAGCGAACCTGTTGGCGCAGGAACTCGGCCCACGTGTCGGGGGCCACGGTCCAAGCGACCGCCTCGGAGCAGTACCGGACCCGGTGGCAGCGCAGGATCTGATTCGTAAGACCCCGGTCCACCCCGTGGGTGCAAGGGATCCCCAGGACCCGCGTCTGCAACCACGGCTCGACAACGGGCGCCACGTACTCGGCACGGTAAGCACAGAAGGCGACGGGACAACAGGTGACGTTGGACAGCAGGTGCTCGGCCGCGCGGAACACCCGGAACGCCCCGAAGTACCACACGGCTTGCGCCGAGGTGAGGAAGTTCGTGGCCGCGTTCAGCACGTCCACGTGACCGGACACGGCCCCAACCGTCGGATCGTGGAACTCCGCGGCGATGGCGCGCAGCGCGGCGCACTCCAGGATCGTGTCCGAATCCAGGAACACGACCACTTAGCCCCTCGCGCGGCTCAATCCCCCCACCATGGCGTGGATCTTCCCTCGGGTGCACTCCCAGGTGACCGTCTCCAGATCCGGGTAGCGGGTGCGGAGCGCCTCGAGCGCGGCCCCGGTCCGATCGGTGCTGCCATCGTTGATGACGATGCAGAGCCGACCGTTTGTGCTTGCCCTTCACCAGTGCCGTACCTCCGCCAGCAAGGTGGTTGTCATCGTGTCCTCCCGGAGCCTCAGGCGCATTGGCCCCTCGGTCCGGGATCCTGCCGATGAGGACGACGTCTTGCTCCCTGACGCCGCTCAGCCTCAACGTGACCCGCGCCTCCAGGTTTGGCAACCTGTCCTACGGTCGACCGGAATGCATGCGCTCCCATTTCGAACTCGACTACGATGCATTCCCAACTGCACGCGCATGCATTCCCGAGTGCATGGCAAAGCACCCGACGGCTTCCCTCGCCCCCTCCGCGGTCGGCAAGCTGCAATCCCAAATCCGCAATCGCAAATCCCCTCTGCTCACCCCTTCTGAAACTCCACCTGATCCAGCGCGTCCTGGATCTGCCGGGCAATTCGGGTGTATACGTCCGCCTCCTTGGGCACGCGGCTCAGCTCTTCCTCCGTCGGTGCGCCCGTCTCGCCGGTGACGCCTGGAACCTGCTCGAAGAGCGGGTGGCCGCGAGTCATTTCCTGCGCAGACGATAGTCTCCGCGGCGTGGGCACCCGCTCTTCGAGCAGGTTCCCGCAGGAAGCTCGCGCTGCCGTCCAAGCGCACCGAGTCCGACGCGCACAGCGCCCCCTCGATCTCCGACCGCAGCGCGTGCAGGAAGGCGAGCACATCGGTGTCCGACAAGCTCGTCCGGCTGGCGATTCGCCGGCCCAACTCCTCCGTGTCCACCTGCGATCGCTGCACCCACTGCACCTACCAGAGCTTGGGCGCATCAGGATCGCCCACCTTGCTGCTACGCTATACGCCGTGCCAGAGAATGGCCATTACCGTACCTCCGTGGATGCCCCTGACAATCTGCAATCTGACCTCTGCAATCTGCAATCACCAATGCCGGATCCGCGCCAGTGCCAACGTCGTGGTAGTCCGCGTCTCATCTCACAGCATCGGGCGCATTTGCCCCTCGGTCGGGAATCATGCCGATGATGGCTACCTCTTGCTCTCGGCCGCCACTCAACCTCAACTTGACCCGGTGCTCGACAACCGTGCCAGGCTGTCCATGGACGTGGACCTCGACTTCGAACTCGTGTCGCGGCCTGCTATCCCGTTGTGCGGCTGACACAGTAACGCTCGTGCTGCTCGGATCGGCGGATTCTACACTGAGTCCTCGACCAGACCGGCTCCTGACCACGATGGTTCGCTTCACGACAGACCCGCTTGACACTCTCCCGCGGAACATCGTCGTCGGCTCGACGATGATGTCCGGCTCCACGAGTCCCTCGATAGGAACCACCACTTGGTCACCTCCCGCGCCTGTCACCTCCATCACAAGCTCGTCAGAGAAGGGCCCCGGTGGTGCAGCTGCCTCGACCGCAACGGCGACATACTGCACGTCCGCTTCCTCTCCCGGCACCAGACGAGCAGGCTCTGCCGCGGTAAAGCGTTGGCGCGTCGAGCACTTCACCAGCGCAGCTCCATGCCGAAGCAGCAACGCAACCGTTCGCGTTCCCTGCTCCCCTTCCCGGCAGTGCATGCGCAGGCGAGCCGGTCTCGGGGCCGCCCCGAACGGCATTCTTACGTAGAACCCGAAGTCCATCAGCGGCCACTGCGGATCATTAGTGCGGAGGCTCACGCTGACCGAGCGGCTTCCCCATGAGTCGACGCGCATAGTCACGTCTGCTGCAGCCGTGTCGCCGGGCGC
>Ga0210014_1001271_pt1 | contig 19203 bp, 17 predicted proteins | sample CryGeymeta201519_FD_183983 | JGI IMG/M metagenome (GOLD analysis project Ga0210014, IMG submission 183983) | Groundwater microbial communities from Crystal Geyser aquifers in Utah, USA - Crystal Geyser metaG 2015-19 (SPAdes) (version 2) | ecosystem: Environmental > Aquatic > Deep subsurface >...
CCAGGTAGCGGCAGTAGCTACCACAAATAAGGCAATATTCCCGTTCGTCATCCAATTTAGCGTATATCCACCAGATAGTTTGGAAACAATATAAGGAATAAGTCCAGTAGCAGGTGCAAACATTGAAGCCCAGATCACACCAGCAACTGTCGGAGAGATAGCATAAGTCCAGATAAGGGCGACTTGATAGAAGCCTACTCCTTTGATCTTCTGGTTGAGTAATTGGGCAATCGCCAGTGAAATAGAAAGTCCACCAATAATAACAAAAGCAGAGAACTTAAAAGTAGCGATGACACTGCTTCGATAGTCTGGCGAAGAAAATAAACGGACATAATTACGGAGTCCGACATAGATAGTTTTCGTGCCAAACGGTGTGGAGACAAATAAAGATTCACGTATACTTTGAACAAAAGGTCCAATTAAAAAGACAATAATTACTGCAATAGATGGCGCAATAAGTAGATAAGGTAAAAATTTGTGCCCAGGGAATCTGTCTTCCTGCATTTTTTTCCTTTTGATATATAGATATATAGAGAACTAATAGATACAGGGGCAAGCCTTTGGCTTGCTTGCCCCTACGAAACGGTATACTTTAATTATTTATTATTTACCATAGAGTTCCGCATAGTCTTTGAGTAACGCATTCATCTTTTCTGCTGCTTTATCTAAGGCATCTTTGGGAGAAAGTTCGCCAGCTATTGCTTTTTCCAACGCAGCTCTAAAAAGATCTCGCATTGCCACGAAGGGACCTAAGCGAACCCCGGTAGATGCTGCAGTATCCCGTCTTCCAGCAAGTATCTGGAGAAAAGCAGTGAGGTAGGTTTGATCCGCCGAGAACCAGCCTTCGTCTAATAGAGTTTTAAGTGCTCCACTACTCGCTGGGAAGTAACCAGTACCTTTGTGCCACTTTATAGCAATGTCTTCCCGGCTAAGATATTTTAAGAACTCCCAAACACCGCGGAGCTCTTCATCACTTTGTCCTTTGGTGATCCAAAGGCTTCCGCCTCCAATGACAGAGTTTCCCACCGGATAACCTTCGAAACGGGGAAGGAAGCTGGTACCAACCTTAAATTTAGAAGCTTTAATAATACCAGCCAGTGATGAAGTAGACTGAATAAGCATAGCAATTTGACCGGCATTGAATGCTGAGTTTGCTTCGTACTCCACTCCTCCGTAGATATATATCCCTTTTTTATGCAATCTAACCCAGGTATCAAAGACCATGTAACCAAAATCATCATTAAAGACCACTTTTTTTGCTAATCCAGTCCGCCCATTATCGTTGTCTGCGTAGAGGTGGTCATTATAGGCCAGTGTTTGTTCGAAGATCCAATCAGGCCAACCTCCGGAATAGACATGATCTACTACTCCGCTGGCCAGTATTTTTTCTCCATACTCTTCCATCTCTTTCCAGGTGGTGGGAGGTTTGTTGGGATCGAGCCCAGCTGCTTTAAAAATATCTTTGTTGTAGTAAAGCATGGCGGTAGACGAATTAAAAGGCATGGACCAAAGTTTCCCATCTACAGAATAGTAATGAGTAATGGGGATGACATATTGTGCCCAATCCCAGGTTTCTCCTAACATTTCAGGGATTTTATAGACTGGAATAATGGCATCGCTATCTATCATCGTCTGAGTCCCTACTTCATAGACCTGGACTATATTTGGGGCTGTTCCTGTAGGATATGCGGTAACATATTTGGTTAATGTTTCCGCATAGGAGCCGGTAAATAGCGGTTTAACTTCTAAATCAGGATGGGCAGCATTAAAGCTTTCGATAATCGACTCTAATACCCCCCAGGCGCGACCCGCTCATTGCATGCCAGAAAGTTATGGTTACCGGTTTTGCCAGAACAGTTCCCGCTGATAACAATAAACACAAAGTTACAACTAAAACCATCAGAAAATTCTTTCTTAATTTCATTGTAAATTATAACCTCCTTAATAATTTTGAAACTTATTAATTAACTGATACGCTTTTTATTATTTCTATATATCGCCTCCCATCTTAAATTAGTAGCTCATGCAAAATTAGCTATTCCCTAAGAGAGTATTAAGAGCCGAGGAATTGAATAAATTTACCATAATTCTTTTTTACTGGTAGATACGGCTAGAACTCCTCTTTGCAATAATTTCTCTATTTCACTTTTATCAGAAATTAAACCGCCGGCAATAACCGGACAGGATAACTTTTTGTATATGTGTTCTATAAAATAAGGAGCAGCTATTCCGGGTAAAATTTCCACTGCATCAGGCTGGTTATTTTTTAACAGCTGTTCCCCGGTATTTAAGGCAGCAGAGTCAAGTAAAAAAATTCGCTGAATAGCAATAAGACCCTCTTTCTTAGCAACCTCAATCAAGTTACTTTTAGTGGTAACAATCCCATTACAGAGTTCTTTTTTGGCTAAATAAATTATTCCTTCTCTATCTCTGCCAATTCCCTTAATAAGGTCCATATGTAAAAAAACAAGTTTTTTGTGCTCCTTACATTTTTTCATAATCTGGGACAGATTAAATATATCTCCATAGAGAATAAAAAGAGCAGTCACCTTTGTATTGAGAGCATATTCAAAATCCGCATCATTTCTTATGGCGGCAATTAGGGGTGTTCTTTAAAACAGCCTCTTAAATTTTGCATCTATAATTTTTCCCTTGTTTTACAATTTTGTATTTTATATAATACAAAAAGTTTGATTTTAAAAGTAGTATAAAGATAATAACACATCTAATCGATTACTTCAAAATTAAATACAGTATCGAGTATATAGTATCGTATATCGAGTTAAGAAAGAGAAGGAAATAAAGGAAAGTAGGGAAAAGATGTAAGCATAATCTTTAGGAAAACAGGTTAGAATCAACTCTCTTAATATTGCGGGTGGCAACCAGGCTCACACCTGTTCCCAGTAAATCATCTTTAATTACCTGACCTATTTTAACCTGAGCCTTCACTTCAATTTTAGCAATTTCGACCATAGCTTTTAATAATAATCTTTTAGGAATCGATTTTTCTGTCTTTACCGATACTAAAGGTAATTCACCGCCAATCACTTTAACTGTGGTGGTTAAGATTCTTAGCGGATTGATAAATTCTTCTTCGGCATATTTAATTCCTTTAGGACAGGCATTCCCTATAATAGAGGTAATCTTTCCATCTTTACTCTGGATGGTCATCCTGCAACCTATGGGGCAGCTTATACATATTATCTTATTTTGTTCCATCCTCTTTACTCCCTAATCCCTTTTAATAGAGATAGTTATATTTTTCAATTTATCATCCAATAGAACTTCCGGCAAAAAGACGCTCACCATCTCTCCCGGGGTTACAATCCTCTTCTTGTAAGCTGTCAAAACCCTGCCTTTGTCATCTATTAAATTAATTTTGACTCTCTCTTCCGGTTTTTTTACCCGCATAAAGAGTTTTATTTTTTTCCTTCCCGGAACAATAAAATCTATATGTTGAGGGACTACATAAGCAATATTATCACCGGGGAATATTTTTATGGGTTGGGAACGAAACTTTCTGTTCCCTTTGAGGTATTCGTCTACAGCTCTACCTACGATCTCTCCCTCCTCGGTAACAAAATCAGCTAAGTCATGGACATGGAGCACATTACCACAGGCAAAAATTCCCTCAATCTCTGTTTCCCTATTTTCATTCACAACCGGACCTCCGGTTACCGGATCTAATCTAATCCCCACCTCTTTAGTCAATTCATTTTCCGGGATTAATCCTACCGAAAGAAGGATGGTATCACAGTGTATCTCTTCTTCGGTTCCAAAAATTGCTTGTAAGTTTTTATCCACCTGAGTGATGGTCACCTTCTCTACCCGCTTTCTGCCCTCAATTCTGGTGATAGTATGATTAAATTTTAAAGGGATATTAAAATCATCCAGACACTGAACCTTGTTTCTGATTAGTCCGGTAGAAAAGGGCATGATTTCCAGAACCGCCTTTACTTTTGCTCCTTCTAAAGTCATCCGACGAGCCATAATCATCCCGATATCCCCTGACCCCAGAATAATCACCTCATGGCCTACCATATACCCTTCTATATTAATATATCTCTGGGCAGTACCAGCGGTAAATATCCCGGCAGGTCTACTCCCGGCTATAGCAATCGCTTCCCGCGTTCTTTCCCGGCACCCCATAGCCAAGACAATAGCCCTAGCTTTGATGCACAATAAACCATCATTTCTATTTAAAGCGATAATCTGTTTATTTGGGGTTATCTTAACTACCATAGTTTCAGTTTTTATGTCAACTTTATGGTTATTGATTTGGGTAATAAATCTATCAGCATATTCCGGTCCGGTCAATTCTTCTTTAAAATATTGTAAGCCAAATCCATTATGGATACATTGGGGAAGAATTCCACCTAAGTATTCATCTCTTTCTAAAAGCAGAATATTTTCTACTCCATTTTTTTCTGCTTCTAAAGCAACCGCCAGACCAGCTGGGCCTCCTCCGATAATTACTAAATCATACTCTAACTTCATCTTTAAACTTAACTCCTGTTTCTTTGATCATATCTTTGGTCTTAGATGTTAAAATTTCTGAACCCTCTCCTTTTTTAGTTACTCTTAAGGAAGAAATCTTTAACTCTTCAGATAGGATTCTTAAAACTCTGGGACTACAAAAACCTCCCTGGCATCGGCCCATCCCTGCCCTGGTCCTTCTCTTTATGGCATCAAGACTTCTGGCGGGCACCGGTTGATGGATAGCCCTTATTATTTCTCCTTTGCTTACCTTCTCACATCGGCAGATAATCTCTCCATAATCGGAATCTCTTTCTATTATCTCCTGCCATCTTTCTATCTTGTCTGCATATTCTGTAAATCTCGGTTGGTCGGATAAGGTCTCTGTAAAATTATCCTTATAATTTAGTTCTAATTGGGGGGAAATTTCTTTTGCTACCTCTTTTAAAATATCGCTGACCATTTCGGCAATAGCCGGGGCTGAACTTAAGCCCGGTGACTTAATACCTGCCACATTGATAAAACCTTTAACCTTTTTTGAGGGCTCAATAATAAAATCATCTCTGCCCTCAATATTTGCCCTTAAACCGGTAAAAGAAGCCACCAGATCTTGATGGGGAAGATGGAGAACTAATTTTCTTGCTCCCGAATATACTTCGTTTATCCCGACCTCAGTAGTAGCCAGATCATCCTTTTCCTCAACCTGATAAGAGTTAGGTCCTATTAAGAGATTGTTATGAACCGTTGGCGCTACCAAAATTCCTTTTGTTAATTTAGTGGGAATAGGAAAAAGGATATGACCAACTAAGCTCCCCCATTGTTTATCAAATAGCCTGTATTCACCTTTTAAAGGCTTTATCTTAAAATCTTCTCCGATAAGTTTAGCCATCTCATCAGCATATAACCCAGCAGCGTTTATTATTACCCTAGTTTCAATTAACCCCTTGTTGGTAAGTATGCCATAAGTCTGTCCTTTCTCAATTATTATATCCTTTGCTTCGGTTTCCAGTAAGACTTTAACTCCATTTATTACTGCATTATCAGCCAGGGCGATAGTTAATTCATAAGGGGAAATAATTCCGGCAGAAGGGGCATAAAGGGCATACTTGGCTTGGGGATTTAAATTTGCTTCTAATCTAAATAACTTATCACCAGTAATTATTTCTAAATTTTTAACTCCGTTTTTTTCTCCGTTCACTTTTAGATCTTTCACTTTATTAAAATCTTTCTCGTTAAAGCCCACCACCAATGAACCTATCCTCTTAAAGGGAACTTTTAAATCTGCACACAGCTTATCAAATTTTAAATTTGACTTTATATTAAGTTTACCTTTTAAGGTTTTAAAATCAGCATCATAGCCGGCATGGATAATCCCAGAATTACCCTTACTGGTCCCCATTGCCACATCATCTTCTTTTTCTATAAGAGTTATATCCAGTCTGTATCTGGATAATTCTCGGGCAATAGCAGTGCCGATTACCCCTCCTCCTATAATTACCACATCTGTCTTCATCGATATTCTCTTCATATTACAAATAAAAAACCATTTCATTAACCTGCATATCCGAATATATTCAGATAAAAGGGCTTAAGCCCCCGGTTAATAAAATGGTTCTCTCTTGTTTCTCCACCATTTATATTCAATTTTGTTATTATAATATCATACCAAATTATAATCGTCAATTTTTTTGTTTCCTAACTCCCCAATTTCAGGTGTTTCGTTTACAAATTTACTTCTTTAGGATAATATAATAAAAAATAAGCAAATTTCTCGAGAAAAATATTCCTAAAAATTAAGTTACGCTTAATTTATCTTAGTTTACAAAACTATTAAAATATAAAAAGGGAGAGAATAGGATGATGGAAAGATCAAGATTTAGTCTAAATAGAATAATCTACCCGGATTTGAACTTAGAAGATTTTTTTAAATTTACTGCAGATTTAGGTCTGAATAAGGTCGAATTACGAAACGACCTCCCTGGAAAAGGAGTAATTGATACTTATTCGCCAGAAGAAATTAAAGATTTATTAAAAAAATATGACCTAGAGATACTTACTATCAACGCCCTACAAAAATTTAATCTGGGTGTAGTATTGCAGCAAGCAATAAAAGAATTAAAAGAATTAATTAATCTGTCTTTGTCTATAGGGTGCAAAGCAATCGTACTATGTCCCAATAACGAGGTTAATGACCGAAGGAATTCAAAAGAGTTTTTTAAAGAAACTGTAGGAGCATTAAAATCATTCGCTCCGTTATTTGAAGAAAGTAATTTGTGGGGTTATGTGGAACCTCTGGGATTCAAAGAAAGCTCACTTTGCTCATTAGTTACAGCTATGAACGCTATAAAAGAGGCAGGTTGTCCTAACTACAAAATTGTCTATGATACTTTCCATCACTACATCGGTCCTGATACATTTGATATAATAGAAAATAAATATAACCTTTCTTATACCGGATTAGTGCATATCTCTGGAGTAGAAAGTGTTATTCCAACTGAACAATATAGAGATAATCACCGTATTTTAGTATCCGTCCAGGATAAACTTAAAAGCAAGGAACAGATAGAATTACTAATTAAACTAGGCTATAATGGGGATATCTCCTTGGAACCTTTTGCTAAAGAAGTACAAAAGATGGAGATTGAAGAGATAAAATCGGCTATTGATAAGAGCATAGAATATATTGTTAAATAATAAATGTTTTCTATATTTTTATAAAAATTTAAACCGGGAGAAAGAACAATATGTTTTTTATTCTAATGGGCTTGGTTGGGGGATTGGCTCTATTCTTATATGGGATGCAAATGACCAGTGAAGGCTTAAAAAATAACTTTGGTAATAAGTTAAAACAAATCTTAAGTACTCTATCTAAAAATAAATTAATCGCTTTATTTGCCGGTATTATCCTAACCTTTACTATCCAGAGCAGCACCGCTGCCTCTACTCTATTGGTAAGTCTGGTAAATACTGGAATTATGAGCTTAAGTCAGACACTTAGTATTTTGCTGGGAACCAGTATGGGGACAACTATAGCAACCCAAATAATTGCCTTTAGGATATCTGATTATGCCCTCTTAATAATTATGGTCGGATTTGGTTTAATAATTTTAGGGAGAAAGAGAAAACAGAGATTTATAGGCAATATTTTACTGGGGGTAGGTTTTATTTTTCTGGGGATGAAGGTGATGTCAGAATCAGTCTCTCCCCTTAAAGACCAGGCCTTTTTTAAGGAAACATTAACTAATTTGGAAAATATTCCTCTATTAGCTCTGCTCGCCTCTACCTTATTTACCAGTCTAATCCAGAGCAGTACTGCCACTATGGGCTTAACTATTTCTCTAGCTATGCAAGGGCTCATCTCTCTTAATCTGGCTATTCCTATTATTTTAGGTTCACATTTAGGCTCCTGCTCCACCGTCCTCTTCGCTGGCATCGGAGCTACCAGGAGTGCAAAAAGGGTTATTTGGGCTAATTTATTATTTAAACTAGGAGGAGTTATTATATTTTTCCTGCTCACTACCCCAATAATTTATCTGGTGCAAAAGACTTCTATAAATCTACCTCGACAGATTGCCAATGCCCATGCCTTAATCATTGTGGGCAATGCCCTAATTTTTCTACCCTTTACTGAAGGATTCGCCAAACTTTTAGAAAAAATTATTCCCAAGACCGAGGAAGTAGATTCTTTACAAAAACCAAAATTTTTAGATGCCGGTGCCCTTAAAACTCCTGAAATTGCCTTTTATCTTGCCAGTAAAGAGATATTGCGCATTTCTAACACTGTTGAAGAGATGGTATTAGGCATTATGCAAGTTTTCCTTAATAATGATGAAAAATTACTGGACAAGGTTGGCCAGCAAGATATGATTGTAGATAACCTTTCTCGAGAGATAACCAGATATCTAACTAAAATAAGCTTTGAAACCCTTTCTAAGGAACATTCTCAAGAAGTATTTAGACTATTGTATGTGGTTGACGACCTTGAGCATATCGGGGACTTGATTGATAAAAATTTGATTCCTTTGGTAGAAAAAAAGATCGATCATAGTCTTATATTTTCTGAGAAAGGGTTAGAAGAGATTAAAAAGATGCATCAAAAAATATATAATAATCTTCGCTGTGCCATAGGTGCTTTTGCTCTCCAGGACCGAAGGATGGCACAAAAAGTAGTTGACCAAAAAGAAGATATTGATACTTTGGAAATAAACTTACGCAAAACTCATATTAACCGACTAAATATTGGAGTAGAGCTCTCTCAAAAGACCAGTGGTATGCATCTTGATTTAATTAATATCCTTAAAAGAATAAATGACCATTCTTTCTCTATTGCTCGGGCAGTTTTGGGGAATTTATAAATTATAGCTAGTGAGGTAAAAAGATGCTTAATATAATTACTATCGGACCACATCCTGATGATGTGGAATTGGGGATGGGGGGTTCTATATTAAAATTTACCAAAGCTGGCCATCAGGTTACTATCGTAGATTTAACTGATGGTGAGCCTACCCCTCGAGGCAATCCCGAGACAAGAAAAAAAGAGAGTGTTAAATCAAGCAGACTATTGGGTATAGAAGAAAGAATCACTCTTGATTTTCCCAATCGATATCTCCGGGATGAAATAGAAACTCGTCAGGAATTAGCTGAAATTATCAGAAGGCTTCATCCTGATATTATCTTTGTTCCTTATTGGATAGATGCTCATCCTGATCATATCGCTGCCTCAAAAATAGGTGATGCTGCTCGTTTTTATGGAAAATTTACCAAAACAGAGATGAAGGGAAAACCCTTTTATGTGGGAAAAATATATTATTATGTTGCTTCTCATCTAAGAATATGCTTCAAACCTTCGTTTGTTATGGATATAAGCAATGAGATGGAGATGAAGATAGAAGCTATAAGATGCTATGAATCTCAATTTGGGCCTTCTCCTGAAGGTCACCAGATATTTGAATGGATTTTAAATACTAACCGTTACTGGGGAAACCTTATTGGCAAAGAGTTTGCTGAACCATTTATCTGTCGGGAGGAGATCGGCATTAAAGATATTGAGGCACTTTTGTAAATGAAAAATTAACCCCCTCCGATAATCGGAAATAGTTTAATTTTGCAAGATTTTCTAACAAAGTAATCTTCTTTTACGAGTGAATCTTCCACTTTAATAAAAAAGATATCAGCGGAAGATATTTTAGCCTCTTCTAAGATTTTGTGAATGGTTACCGCTTTAGAATAGTTTAGCTCTATAGGGCTAAAGGAATATTTATCTTTTAAATAACCTTCCAGTACGATACTTATCTTCATTATCTTCATTATCCGATCTCCTCAATAAGCCAATCTAAACCTAATTCGATTAGTTTGGCGGAGGTAGGAATTCCGCTATCGGGATTCCAACCCATCAGTTCATAGCGTAATTTTAAAGCTTTTTCAAAATCTTCTTTATTAATGGCGAATTTTCCCTCTAAGGGTCCACCCTTAAAGTTCTGATAGAAGACCTCAGGAAGAGTATCATCTTTGGTAGTAAAGCCTTCTCGACAGTTAAAGACACGAGCCATATTGATGGAGCGTTCTCCTACTTTCATAAATTCAAACCAGGTGGTCTTCCAGCCGGTAGTAGAACAGATAATCTCGAGGAGCTCTTCCATAGTCCCTACACTACGAGGGACATAACCAAAATCACAGACCCCTAAGGTGTCAAGTAAAGACCAGTAGGTATCCAGTATTTTAAATAGGGTTACTTTATTTTGCCCAATATCAGTAGGAGATACTGGTTCTAAGATGCCCAAACCCTTCATTTCTTTTATTCCGTAGGAATCTTTATCTTTAAAGTAAGTATCATGAGCGGCTTTCATATGGTCAGCCCCATAGTCAGCTAAGGCATATTGTAGCCCTACTCCAATCTTTAATCGAGGATCGTGCATGGGAATCTCTTGTTTCTTGACCTGATGGATGAATTTTTCTGAACCCTTACCTATTTTTTGGGCAGCAAGATAAGATCCTTCTGCCAAGAGGTCTCCTAATCCATCTCGATGGGCAATCTTTTCTACCATCTTAAGCATCGCTTCTTTATTACTAAAAGTAAGTTCTATCCCTCCGGTATCTTCCTTGGTAAGAAGGCCTTCTTGGAAGCATTGCATGGCAAAGGCGATAGCCATACCGGTAGAGATAGTATCCATAGTATATTTATTACAAAGTTCATTGGCTTTGGCAATGTATTTTAGATCAGAAATACCACAGCTAGAACCTAAAGAGGTAATAGTCTCATACTCTGGGCCTCCGTAGGAAGGATCAACTTGAAGGTCTGATTCATTTATCTCTACCACCCTTTTACAGCGGATGGGGCAGGCATAACAACCTATAGTCTTCTTTAAAATAGTTTTATTGTAGGTCTCAGCAGTTAGGTTTTCTCCTTCTTTAAAGTAACCGGTAGTCCAATTATAGGAAGGAAGGCAACCCGCTTCATAAAAAGGGCGGACCACTGCCAGAGTACCTAATTCCCGAAGATCTCGACTTAGGGGATTTTCCATAACTCTTTTAGTAATTTCTTTGGTTACTTGACTTACTCTTTCTTTATTGTAAAGTTCTATCGGTTTAGTTCCTCTTACGGCAATAGCCTTTAATTTCTTAGAGCCCATCACTGCCCCCAGGCCATTTCTACCGTTAAAGTGTTTTAATTCATTTACGATATTGGCAAAACGGACTAGATTTTCACCGGCAGGGCCAATTTGAGCAATCCTAACTTTATCGTCAGCTAATTCCTCTTTGATGATCTTCTGGGTAGTTCCGGTGTCTTTCCCCCAGAGGTGAGTAGCAGCTTTAATCTCTACTTTTCCATCATTAATCCATAGGTAGACTGGAGTAGTAGAAGCACCTTTTGTGATAATGGCATCAAGGCCGGCCTTCTTCAGTTCAGGCCCCCACCAACCTCCAGCCTCAGCTTCTCCTTCAGCTCCAGTTAGAGATGATTTGGCACAGACGGTGTAGCGAGGCATAGCCGGAGCAGGGGTACCGGTTAGGACACTGGGGGCGAAGATAAGCAGATTATCAGGAGATAAAGGATCGGTTTTAGGTTTCATTTCTTTTAACATATAATAAAGCCCAAGAGCTCGACCTCCCCAGTAAGTACGATAAAAGGTCTCGGGAGGATGTTCTATCCAATATTTTTTTGAACTTAGATCAAGGTGAAGTATGCTCCCAGTATAGCCATAAGACATAACTTGCACTCCTCTCTTTTGGTTATTTAAAATTTATTTTATTAAACCTGTTTCTAAAAATTCAAGTAATCTCTCTCTTCGGTTTAATTCTGGTTTATCAATAACTATTTCTAAAAGACTTTTTAGCATTCTTCCTAATTCTACTCCTTCCTGGTACCCTAAATCAATCAAGTCTTTTCCGTTTATGGCTAAGTCTTTTAATGAAACCGGCGGCTTTTCTTCTAAAGCCTCTCTCACCTGCTGTTCCATTTTTTCTAATTGCTTCAGTTTAGCAATTTTTTTACCTATCTTAATATCAGTCCGCTTTAATTCTAAAACATTCAAAATGTTTTCTTCGCCACATTTAGAAATAAATTGTCTAATATTTTTTGGATTGAGAAAATCAATTGCTCGCCAATCCTCTTGGACCAAAATACTAACCTTTTTAATTATAGAATTCTTAAATTTTAATCTGCGCAGTATTTTAGCTGCAACTTCTTTTCTGCTTGTCTGAGAATTAGAGGGGGGCTGGGTTATTTCACTCAGTAAAGCTACCAAATGAAGAGCTAAATCGGGGGGAAGATTATTCAAAAGATTTAAAATATGTTCAAAGAGATCTTTATTCGGGCAAAAATCTTCTCGGTAAAAGCCAACACATCTTTCTAACTCAGGAAGAATAAACTGTAATAAGCCCAATTGTTGTAACAATTTAAACCCTCTTTTAGGAAAATTGCTTAATAATATTTTAATCAATTCATCTCTAATTCTTTCCGGGCTAACTTTTTTAATCAGTATGCTATTTTTCTTTATCTCCTGGAGGGTAGCTTGATCTATTTTAAAATCAAGCTTGCAGACCATTCTAATCGCCCTTAACATCCTCAAGGGGTCTTCTTTCATCCGCTCAGAAGGGTCTTCTACGCCCTTTATTACCCTTCGTTTAATATCTTCCAACCCTTTAAAATAATCTAATACTCCTTCTTTTTCCCCCCAGACTAGAGTATTGATAGTAAAATCACGATGTTTTAAATCTTCCAGTAGAAGTGATGTCCATTTCGCTACTTCTGTCTCTTCTATTCCTTTTAATTTATCTTTACCTCTAAAAGTGGTCACCTGATAATTAACCGCTTTGATTACTACCATAATTGTACCGTATTTTTCTCCTATCGGGACAACTTTATAACCTTTAAAGGTTCGAGAAATTTCCTCTGGGGTAGCTGAGGTAGTTATATCCCAATCGTGGGCTTCTTCCCCCATTACTAAATTACGAATACAACCTCCTACCACCAAAGCCTCATAACCCCCATCATTTAACTTTTTTATTATAAATAATGCTCCCGGGTCTATATCTTTAAGCCCTATTTTTAAATTAAGCTTATCGTCTTTTTTCTTTTTTTCCATCTTAAAACCCTAAATAATATTTGAATAATAAAATTACAAAATGATTACAACCCAAAAAGTAAATAAATTTGTTAACCTGGGTTCCTGCTTCCGCAGGAATGTCAGAGAGTGCGTCATCTATCATTATGAGGGCACAATATATTGTGTTCCTCTATCCTTATTATTCTAATTTTTTATCTTTTTAAATAAGCCAGACATTCTATGTGGCCCGTCTGAGGGAACATATCAATCGGCAGGACTTTTTCTAATTTATAATCATCCTTGGTCAGGTATTTTAAATCGCGGGCTAAGGTAGCCGGATTACAGGATACGTATAAAATTTGTCTTGGTCTAATTTTTACAATTTCTTTTAATGCTTCCTCGGAACAACCCTTGCGGGGTGGATCTACTATAATAATCTGGGCTTTTTCACCCCTTTTTCTCCATCTGTATAACCACTCCTCAACTCTACCGCTAAAAAATTTTAAATTAAAGATCTGGTTTAACTCACTATTAATTTTTGCATCTCTAATGGCACTTTTTTCTATTTCCATACCATACACTTTCTGGGCATAATTAGCCAGATAGATAGAAATGGCCGCGGTACCGCAATAAGAATCGATAACGGTCTCCTCTCCGCTTAAATGCGAATACTCTAATATTTTTTCATTTAATATTTGCGCCTGGGCTACATTAACCTGGAAAAAAGACTGGGGAGATATTTTAAACCTGAATGGGCCAATGGCATCTTCCAAATCAACCTTCCCTTTTAAAAGTCTAAAATCCTTTCCCCATAAAACTGACCTATAGTCTTTATTAATATTTTGATAAATAGAAACTACCTGAGGAAATATTCTGGTTATACTATTTAAAATACTTTGGTCAAATCCTAGAATCTCTTCTTTGGTGATAAAGACCATCATTATTTCTCTATTATTTCTACTTTCTCTGATTAATATATTCCTTAAATTTCCTTTCCCGGTTCGGCGATTATAGACCACAACTTTTTGTAAACTTAATAGTTCTTCCAAATAACTAACCAATTTATTAATTTGCGAACTGAACAGGACACATCCACTGGCCGGTATAAAATCATAACTGCCCGCTCTATAAAATCCTAAATGTAGCTTACCTTTTTCCTGTTCTACTTGAAAATGACCTTTATTACGATAACGCCAGGGATATTCCATCCCGATGACCGGTAATACTTCTACTTTTTGATGACCTAATCTCATAAGAGCATCCTGTACCATTACTTTTTTTATTTCTAATTGTTTTTCATAAACAATATGTTGTAATTGACAACCTCCACAAAAATTATAAACTGAACACCGGGGTTCTACCCTAAAAGGAGAAGATAAAATAATTTCCTCTAATTGTCCTCGAGCAAAATTCTTTTTTACCTCCGTGATTTTTACTCTCACCCTTTCTCCAAGAATTGCCCCGGGTACAAAAACGGTAAAATTGTCAATCCTGCCTATCCCCTCTCCCTGATGAGAATAACCGTTTATAATAAATTCGTGATCTTCTTCTAAATGCACTGGTTTATCTTTCATCTTATCTCCTACTAAGTATTAATTTCGCTATCATTTTCAGATACAAATCCTAAATATATTAATGATTATTCATCAAAAAAATTGAAAATATTTTTTCACGCCATATGAGATATGATATACTCTATACAAATTAACCTTATTTATTTTATCACATTATAATTCCTATATATAATTCCAAATACAAATCTTTGCCATTTTCCTATTTTAAATCAATTCTCCCCTAAAATCAGCAATTTTTGAAAATTTTAAAATTTTTTTTAAAAAACACTTGACAAATATTTTTTTACCTTATATAATTGCTAATAGTAAATATTGCTAATAGCACATAGGTTAGTGACAGAATGAATAAAAGCATAATAGATCTAATCATTGAATTAAAAAAAGGCTGTATGGAAGATGAGAAACATGTTCGAACTAGATGCAATATTTCTTTTGTAGAATACAAAGGGATCATGGGAATTGATATAGAAGAAAGAATGACCTGTAATGCTTTAGCTAAAAAAATGGGTTTGTCCCCTTCCAGAGGGAGCCGAATAATAGATAACTTGGTTAGAAAAGGCTATCTATTAAGAATGGTAAACCCGGCAGACCGAAGATCTTTTGTGGTATCTCTTTCTTTTAAAGGAGTTAAAATTAGAAAACAGATTAAGCAGGAAAGGAATAATTGTGAAAAAAGAATCATAAAAAGTTTTTCTGAAAAAGAAGTGGAATTAATAAAAGAAGGACTAGAATTAATTACTAAGATTTTTAACTAAAAATAAAAATAATTTTAAATTAAAAAGGAGAAAAGGATCGATGGAAAATAGTAAACCAATAGAAATAGAAGTAGAAGTAAATGAAAATAATTTTCAACAGGAGGTTTTAGAATCCTCTACGCCTGTTTTAGTAGATTTTTGGGCTTCCTGGTGTATGCCTTGCCGGATGTTAGCTCCAACTATTGAAAAATTAGCTGAGGAAAACCAGGGCAAGCTTAAAGTATGTAAATTGAATACTGATGAGAACCAGCACATTGCTGCTCAATATGGTATCCAGGGGATACCTACTTTGATCTTCTTTAAGGAAGGCAAAGAAGTTGATCGCACCGTAGGAGTATTACCAAAACAGAGGCTACAAGAAAAACTAAATTCTATTCTTTAATTTTAACTTACTCCAGTCCTAGCTTCACTCCCTTGACTTTTTATAAAGTAGGGGCGTATTGCAATACGCCCCTACTGGCGTAGTTTATTAATAAGCATATTTAAATCTAATATACTTTTCTGTATCTCCATCAATTTATTTTTAATATTATTTATATTTAATTCTTTATTATCAGCACTACCTTTAGTCTCGTATTCCAATCTTGGTAATACTAGCCCAAAGGTTGATTTTAATTTTTCTATACTCTCTCCTATCTCTTTAGCTTCTTTGCTTCTTCTGTCTATCTCAATTCTTCCACCAGTCAAAACTCTTTCTCCTTCAATAGATAAAGTTTCTCTTAATTCTGGAATATGAGTTTTAATTTTTAATTCTTCTTCAATTTTTCTAGAAACTTCCTCCATTGCTTCCTCTTCTCCGTGAACTATAAATATTTTTTTAGGTTTGTTTTTAAAGCCTTTTATCCACCACATTATTCCTTCTCTATCCGCATGACTTGAAAAACCCTCCAAAGAATGTATTTCAGCATTTACCTGAATTTCTTCTCCAAATATTTTAACCACCTTCTCGCCCTCTTTTATCCTTCTACCTAAAGTACCATTGGCTTGATAACCGACAAATACAATACTGGATTCTTTTCTCCATAGATTATGTTTTAGATGATGTTTTATCCTTCCCGCAGTACACATTCCGCTGGCTGAAATTATTACTTTACTTTCCTGGGAGAAATTTAATTGTTTAGATTCCTCCACAGTTTTAGTAAATTTTAAATTATGAAAATCCAAAGGGTTATTCCCCGCTTTGATGAGATTTAAGGTCTTTTCATCAAAACAATCTGGATTTCTCAAAAATATTTCGGTCGCTGAAACAGTTAGGGGACTATCTATATAAACTGGGACCTTTAAAAAATCCTGATCTTCAGTTTTAATATATTCATTATAGTATTTATTTAGCTCATAGATTATATCCTGGGCTCTTTCCACTGCGAAAGAAGGAATTACTACATTCCCGCCTCTTTTTACCGTAGTATTTATAATAGAGATTAGTTTTTTGGCATCATCTTCTGAGGGGTGATGCAACTTATTTCCATAAGTCGATTCTACCATCAGATAGTCTGCTTCATCGATAAGAGAAGGATCTCTTAAAATTGGCCTATCCCTCCTCCCTAAATCTCCTGAAAATACTAACTTAGTCTCTTGGTTATCTTCTTTTATCCATAGCTCAACTATGGAGGAACCTAATATATGCCCCGCATCTCTAAATCTTAAAGTAATTTCCTGGTTCAATTCTATTTTTTGGTCATATAGAACCGGTTTAAAATATTTCAAACTCTCTTCCGCTTCTTTCACGGTATAGAGAGGTTCTCTCAACTCTTCTCCTGATCTATTTCTCTTTCGATTATCCCATTCATTCTCCATCTCCTGAATATGCCCGCTATCAGGGAGCATAATAGAACTTAGATCAGCAGTCGCTTTAGTAGAATATATGTTCCCCTTAAAGCCTTTCTTGATCAGTTTGGGTATTCTTCCGCTGTGGTCCATGTGGGCATGAGATAGAACCATAAAATCAATCTCTTCAGGATTAAAATTAAAAGGCTCATAATTCATCCTGTTAATTGATTTGCTCCCCTGAAAGAGTCCACAATCTATTAAAAATTTAGTATTCTTAGTTTCAATTAAAAAATTAGATCCGGTAACCATTTTGGTAGCACCTAAAAAAGATATTTTCATCTTAGTTCCCCTTTTAATAAGATAATATTTCGGTTATCTTTGACTTCATCTCACTCTTATCACATATTATATGATGTAGTATAGGCTTATTTTTAAGGTCTTTCATTCCTGGTGGAATTGGTAGCTGGCTTAAATTTGCCATCTTTTCAATTAATTCAAAATCATCGTATTTTTTATATTCCTTACTTATTGATTCCATTACACTGGTAGTAAATTTAAAGGGGCTGGCTGTGGCTACAATAACTGTTTTGGTCTGGTCTTGAGTTTCATTAACATACTTCTTATAAACCACATAACCTACTGCAGTATGAGGGTCAATTAAGTACCCTGATTCTTGAAATACTTCTTTTATCGAGTTACGAGCTTCTTCTTCCCGGGCAAAACCCCCAGAAAAGCCCTCTAATTTATTCTTCATCTTCGGAGTTACTTGATAAAAACCCTTTTTATCTAAGGAGTTCATCAGCTCGCTTACTTGTTCGGCCTTTCCCTCGCTAATATCCCATAACCATCTTTCTAAATTACTGGAAACTAAAATATCCATCGAAGGGGAGATAGTCCTTACTAATTCTCTTCGCTTATCATATATGCCGGTATTAAAAAAATCCGCCAGTACCTTATTTTCATTAGAGGCACAAATCAATTTATGTAGCGGTAATCCCATACTTTTCGCATAGTATGCAGCTAAAATATTCCCAAAATTACCAGTAGGAACCGTTATATTTATCTTTTCGCCAACCTTAATTTCGCCTCTTTCTAACAGATTTAGATAAGCATAAAAATAATATACTATCTGGGGTATTAATCGTCCTATATTTATAGAATTTGCGGAAGAAAAGATAAAATTTTTCTCCTCCATCTTTTCATTAAAAATGGGGTCTTCAAATATTTGTTTTACTCCTCTTTGCGCATCATCAAAATTTCCCCTTATCCCTATCACGTAAGTGTTTTCTCCTTTTTGGGTTAACATCTGTCTTTTTTGTATTTCACTAACTCCTTCTTGAGGAAAAAATACTATTATCTTGGTCCCCGGTAGATTAGCAAACCCTTCTAAAGCTGCTTTCCCGGTATCACCAGAAGTAGCAGTTAAGATAACTATTTCTTGCTTAAGATTTAATTTTTGGGCGGCCTTTCTTAAAAGATGAGGAAGTATCGATAAGGCCATATCCTTAAAGGCTAAGGTCGGACCATGATAAAGCTCTAAAAAATATGCCCCTCTCTTCTTGATAAGGGGAGCGACAACCTTAGTATCGAATTTCTTATCATAAGCTTGTTTTATACAAGAGATTAACTCATCTTCTTTATAATCAGTAAAAAAATCTTTCATTACCAAATAAGCTAATCTTTTATAATCAAGCCCTTTTAATTTATGTAAGTCTTTATTTATCCGAGGTATAACCATAGGAACAAAGAGTCCTCCATCATCAGCAATGCCTTTGATAATTGCCTCGGTGGATAAAAATCTTTTTTTGCTTCCTCGGGTGCTCTGGTAATAAAGATTATTTTCTCCCATATTCTCTCCTTAATGGTTAGCAGGACAGGCGTATGCAATACGCCCCTACTTTTTATCTCTTGTATTTCTTAACTAGCTAACCGGGTAACTAATTAACCAACTAACCAATTATAAACGCTATCCGCTATCTGTTACAAATAACGACGCATCTCTTCTCCCGTTACTTGACCATAAAGCTCAATATAAGGTTTTACCGGATTAGATAAGATTTTTGGGAAAAGTACTTCTTCAAT
>Ga0210014_1001275_pt1 | contig 19179 bp, 17 predicted proteins | sample CryGeymeta201519_FD_183983 | JGI IMG/M metagenome (GOLD analysis project Ga0210014, IMG submission 183983) | Groundwater microbial communities from Crystal Geyser aquifers in Utah, USA - Crystal Geyser metaG 2015-19 (SPAdes) (version 2) | ecosystem: Environmental > Aquatic > Deep subsurface >...
ACTTTTCGGCCAGGCAGTTCGGCAAAGGATTTTAGTCCAACCAGGGCGGAAACTATATTAGATCGACGGCTATCATTAACCAAAATAGTTTGCCGCGGTCCATCTTCGATACTGAATCTTCCAATAAGAGGTGTAAGCTTGGCTAATTTTTCTATAATCTTATTTTTACTAATTCCCTTCTCTCTCCCAATTACCCAAGCAGTCAAACAACTGTAGACCGCGGGAAAACCAAGCAGACCTGTTCTAATTTCTTCTACAATCTCCCGATCATGTAAAATAAAATTGGTTCCTCTTGGGGTAATCTTAACTTTATCTGCCCAAACATCAGCTTTTTTATCTTGCCCATAAAAAACCTTTCGTCCAGAAAATTCCAATCCCACTTTTCGACTATTTTCGTCATCGTAGTTAAAAACTGCCAATCCGTCTTCAGGAATCGCCTCAACCAGCTTTCTTTTTTCGGCAATGGCATTTTTTAAAGATCTAAGGTGTTCGTTGTCGGTATGCACCGAAGTAATCCCGGTCAAGACAGCGAGTTTTGGCTTAACCAAAGACAAATGAGTATCCATCTCATTCAAATGATCAACTCCGTATTCTAAAACCAAAATTTCGTTCCAAATTTTGGTTTTCAAAATCGTTATCGGAAGATTATAAACTGTATCCAAATTCAAATCTGACTTATTAACCGAATATTTTGCCGACAGAACCTCGGCAATTGCTCTCACCGCGCTAGTTTTTCCATAACTTCCGGTCACTCCAACCACGGTTATCTGTAAATTAACATCAAGCCATATCTTGGCCAGTTTTCTTCTGGTGAGATGAAAAGTTTTCTTTAACATACATTTACCCTTTCAATTTGTGCCCCCAGAGACTTTAACCTTCCGTCTAGATTTTCATAACCTCGATCAACATGCTCGACTCCAAAAAGTTCACTTTTACCCTTGGCAATGAGTGAGGCCAAAATTAAGGAGGCCCCGGCCCTTACATCAGTAATTTCTTGGTTAGTCCCCTGTAAAATTGTTGGGCCAGTGACCTTAGCGGCATGAAAATATTCTGTTTTATCGTCCTCCAGATTAAAATTGTAGATTTCGTCAGGATTGGGAACAACCGGATTAAAAAGTTCAATCTTGGCCCCCATTTTTTGTAAACCGGCGACAAAAGCAAACCTATTTTCAAAAATTGTTTCATGGACAATCGATACTCCTTTTGTTTGGGTCATCAAAATCATCCAAATTGCCATCCAATCAGTCATAAAACCAGGATAGGGGCAAGTGACAATATTCAAAGCCTTAAGATTGCCTCTGCAGTAAAATCTGATTCCACCATCTCCCGCTTCCCACCCACCACCAATCTCGGAAACTGCTTTCAAAAATGCTTCCAAAACTTTCGGGTTTGCCTGCCGAATAAAAACATCTCCCTTTGTTGCCAACGCGCTACAAGCAAAAGTTACCGCCTCGTTTCTATCGGGGATGACACTATGTTCTGCCGAACTAAAATTACTAACTCCCTCGATAATAATCGTTCTTTGTTCTACTCTTTTTATCTTTGCCCCCATTTTGTTCAAAAAATCAATCAAATCATCAATTTCCGGCTCAGCAGCTGCATTTTCCAAAATTGTTTTCCCTTTAGCAGCCGAGGCGGCGATCACCAAAACATCTGTCCCCCCGTGACTATTTTTTGGAAATCTAAACTTCCCCCCTTTAAACTTTCCATTGATTTCATAATGATCACCAAAAACTTTCACCTTTGCGCCGAGAGCTTTCATCCCTTCAATATGGCGATCGACCGGCCGACGACCAATTTTACAGCCACCAGGAATCGGTAAAATTGCTTTTCCAAAACGATACAGCAATGGACCAACGAAATAGGTCGAAGCTCGAGAGAGTTTACCTGTTTTTTGGGAAAACTCCTGTTTCCTCAAATTTTCTCCGGAAACCTCTAGGGTATGATTTTCTTTAAAGGTAACTTTTCCACCCAACTCCCTGATGATTTCTGCGGTTGAATCAATGTCTCCAATCTTGGAAAAATTTTTGACTATACACGGTTTATCACTGTATAAGGAAGCGATCATTAGTTTAAAACCCGAGTTCTTTGCCCCACAAAGATCAACTTCGCCTTTTAGGGGAATACCGCCGTTGATTACAAATTTTTCCATAGTTAAAATTCTCCTCTTCTAACAACTTCTTCTTTCAGATCGATACTAAATTTTTCTTTTACCTTCGCTTTTGCCAATGAAATTAATGCCACCACTTCTTTGGCTGTCGCTCCGCCTAAATTAATCACGAAATTGGCGTGTCTCTCGGAAATTTGTGCATTTCCAATTTTTGTCCCCTTAAGACCACACTTATCAATTAATTCTCCAGCAGAAATCGGTTTCGGATTAACAAAAATACAGCCGGCCGAAGGTTCCTTTGGTTGTTTTTCCCTTTTTTCAAGATTTTCTTCTATCAATCTTTTTATTTGCTCTCTGCCACCCTTACTCAACATGAATTCCACCACCAAGATAATTTCTTGGTTGTGTTTAAATCGGCTGTCTCGATAGCCAAACTGGCATTCTTCTTTATCAACCCATTTTACTTTACCATCTTCGGTTAAAACCTTCACTCGGCCAACACTTTCGCCAATACCATTCTGCCACGCTCCGGCGTTTCCCCTAACAGCTCCTCCAACTGTCCCCGGTATCCCCGCCAGAAACTCCAGTCCAGTCAATGAGTTTTCTCTACAATCATTCAATAAAGCTCTCAACGATGCCCCCGCCTCAGCAAAAACTTTATGTTTCAAACCATAACTTTGAACTTTTAACTTTGAACTTTGAACTGATATTGCTATCCCTTTAAACCCTTTATCTCCCACTAAAATATTCGATCCCCCACCAAGAATAAAATACGGTACCTCCATCTTCCTCACCACCCTTAAAACTTTCACTAACTCTTCCTCGTTTTCAATTTCTATGAATAAATCTGCCGGTCCACCAATTCTAAAGGTGGTATGCTGAGCTAGCGGCTCATTAAACTTAACATTATCTCTGCCAAGCAATTCAACTATTTTCTTATACCTCTGGTCCATTTATTTCTCCTCGTCCATCTACTCCACCTAATTCCTTCTTCATTTTTTCAATCAGATTTATAAATCTCAACCCTCCTGACGACATAAAAACAATCACATCACCCTCTTTTGAATCTCGTCTCAATCGCTCTATGATATTTTCATCTACGGGTTCATAAACGATTTTCCTTTCTCCGCCGAAAGCTTTTACTAAATCAGGCCCAGTCACTCTCTTCTCACTAGGAATATCTCTTAAATAATCAACTTTAGCCACGATCACTTGCTCTGCATCAAAAAAAGCCTCTGGAAAACCCTCTAGACTTTCCTTATATTTTAAGCTTGTCGCCGACGGGTTGAAAACCACGGTAATTTTACTTTTCGGATATCGCTCTTTTAATACTCTCAATACTCTTTTAACCTTTGATGGTTGTTGTGATAAGTCCTGATACCAAAATCTTCCACCAAATTTTCCCAAGAGTTCCTGTCTTGTTTTCAGCCCTTTAAATGAGGCAAATGAATCATTGATAACTTTCTGGCTAATATTGAGCTCTTTACATAATGTAAGTGCCCGAAGTGCACTCTCTTTAAAACTCTCGTCAAGGTTAATTTCTGAGTCTTTTAGATAAGTAATTTTCCTACATTGGGCGGCATTAATAACTTCTTCGTCCACCAAGAAAGGGTCATACATTAACACCGCATCACCGGGAAGCAGTTTCACAAGATTAATGTATGCGTTTAAGTAATCGGTCTGGGTCTTATAAATTTCTGGATGGTCATATTCCGTCGCCGTCAATAACAAATATTTTGGTTTATAAAACATAAATTTCGGTAAGTCTGTTGGAAGCAAGGCAGGGGTTTCGTCTCCCTCGACCACAGAATATTTTGAATTAGTTATTCTTGTACCGTCATTGAAATTCAAAGGAATTCCACCAATCATAAATGACGGACTGGCTCCTGCATTAATTAGAATCCAGACAATAAGAGCAACAGTAGTAGTTTTACCATAAGTTCCGGCAACAACAATTGAATTTTCTTTAATTAAATATTCTCTTAATACTTCCGGATAAGAAAGAACAGGGCAACCAAGTTTTTTGGCCTTCAGATATTCGGGATTTTTTGGGTCAATCATCAGAGCACTCCTCCCAACAACCACTAAATCGGGAACAAATGACAAATTGTCTTCAGAGTACCCTTTAAAGTATTTAATATTATTCTCTTCGAGAAAAGTCGTAACTGGAGGGTATACTTTTTTTTGATCTGAGCCCAAAACATCCCAGCCCATATTTTTAAGTGCAAGCGCTAATCCTGCCATTGTTGTCCCGGCAATGTTGATAAAATATGCCTTTTTGTCCATATTGTTCTAAAAATTTACTCGCACACCATATTTACTCAAAACCATAGTTAGGTCTCCTTGATAAAACCTTTCCAAAAATTCTTTGTTCTTCAACAAATATTCTCCCTCAAATCTCCCATCCGCCAACTGGCGGACCTCAAATCCCTCAACCAGCTCCTTAAGCTCTTCTAAGTCCTCGCTCCACCTAAATCCGTTAAAAAATTCAACACCCTTGAATTCTGTCTTATATAAGGCACTTCCCTCATAACATGTTCCCAGATAAGCATATTTTTTATTACTTTTATTTGCCCAGAACACTGCCTCAAGAATCATCCGCGCCCCCAAGTTATCCTTAAAATACTCTAAATCGTAAAAAGCATAAGCGTACTGCAAAAGATCTCCATAAATATAACAAACTGCATAACCGACTTCTTTTTGCATATTGATCTCTTTGAAAACAAAAACATAATTGAAAACCTTGTTGGTAAAGATCGATTTAATTGCTGCGGCAGGAAACAAACCTCTCCCCAATTTCTGCTCTGTATAATTCTTACAAAATTTCTGTATTTCCGCAGTATAAGTAAACTCCGAAAGAGGAATTAAATCAGACTCAAAGTTTTCTGTTTTTTTCAGAATCCGGCGATTCTCACTGGAAATCTCGAACTTATTTAAATCTACGCGGATGTTGCGCGAAAGATAATAGACACTTTGTAAGGAACGAATTGGCAAAAATCCATTGCTATAAATCTTCTCCACCTCGTCGCCTTCTTCTTTTAAAAGCCAAATTTGGTAAGGAAAGTGGTACTTTGAATAATTTGCCGGCAGTTCGCTAAAAAACAATTTCATTGTGCCTCCTTTTTTGTTTTTGATACCTTTGATACCTGTGATACTTTTGATACCTCTTGCAGGGCTTTCCTCACTGCCTCTTGGTCCGACCAGGGATATTCTTTTGTTCCGTAACACATTGATTTTTCGTGTCCTTTTCCACAAACAACCACGATATCACCTATCTTGGCCAACTTCTCGATGGCGTAATTTATCGCTTCTTGTCGATTGTAAATAATTTTAAACTTTCCTCCCACTTCTCGACATCCTTGGGCAATTTGCCGACAAATATCCTCGACTTTCTCTGTCCGTGGGTCTTCGGCGGTAACTACGGAAAAATCAGCATAGGTACCAGCGATTTTCCCCATCATTGGTCTTTTTTCTCTATCACGTAACCCTGCTGCCCCAAAAACCACGATTAATCGACTATCTTTCTTTAAATCTTTCTTAAGAGTTTTTAACGCCTGTTCTAAGGCGTTCGGTGTGTGAGCAAAATCAACTATGGCTCTGAAATTTTGCCCCTCGCCAACCTCCTCCATCCTCCCAATTACCCCTTCAAATTCGGCCACTGCTTTTCTAATAGTCTCTTCCTTTACTCCTAATGCTTTTGTGGCGGTGATTGCTGCCAAGCAGTTATATTGATTGTACTCTCCTGGTAGAGAGGTTTTAAAAGGAAAAGTCTTGGGCGTAAAATCAGCCTCGTTTTTAATCCCGTAAGTAACAAACTTTGAACTTTGAACTTTGAACTTTGAACTGAGGAATCCATACGACCTATCGTCCTTATTCAAAACCGCCACTTTCGACTTCTCAAAAAGCTTGGCTTTAGTCCGAAGGTAACTTTCATAGGTTTTGTGATAATCCAGATGCTCATAGGTAACGTTAGTCATCACCCCAACTTCATAAGAAATTCCCAATACCCTAAATTGATCCAAGCCATGAGAGGTAACTTCTAAAACAACGTATTTTATCCCTTCTCTAACCATCCGGCGCAAAAGTTTCTGTAATTGCCAAGCTCCGGGAGCGGTCACATGGAAACCGGTATCAATCTCTTTATCTTTAATTAGAGCGGAAACAGTAGAAATCATCGAAACCGATAGCCCTGACTCTTTTAAAACATTATAGATCAGGTTGACGGTGGTAGTTTTACCATCAGTTCCAGTCACGCCAATTACCTTAAGTCTTTTGGAAGGAAACTGGTAAAAAAGGAGTGCTAGAAACGCCGAAGGTAAATGTTTAAAATAATTTACCGCTTTCTGCGGTAGCCTTAAGTGAATATTCATCGTTTAGACCTATATAATATTATACACCTTTTACCCCGGAGGGATCCTCCATAGCTTAAAAATATCTTTAGCAATTTCAAACCATAATGGAGCGGCTGTTTCCGACCCCCAAGGAGAGGTTTTAGGCTCTCTTAAGGCTACCAGCATTACAAAGTCTGGATTATCGGCCGGAGCAAAGCCAATAAACGAAGCAACTGTTTTCTCTGGGTCATAATGTCCGGCAATAGGAATTTGGGCGGTCCCTGTTTTCCCAGCGATTCGCCAGCCTTGTGGTCTTGCCCATTTTGCCTCACCTTTTTCGACTGCCTGAATCATCATTTCGGTAATAATCCCGGCTGTCTTGGCAGAGATGGGACGACCTTTCTTTATAGGTTTTATTTCTACAACATGTGGGTCCTCAAAAATTTTATTCACTACTTGTGGTTGATAAAGTTCTCCTTTGTTGGCAATTGCGGAAACCGCCGCCAAGATCTGGATTGGTGTTGCCGCAATGCCTTGACCAAATGAGGCAGTTGCCAAATCAATTTCCCTCCAGTCGTTTCTGTTCCTTAGCTCTGGAGTAATTTCTCCTTGAAGATCAATCCCTGTTCTTTGACCAAATCCAAAATTTTTCAAATAATCATAAAGTTTCTCAAATCCCAATTTTTGACCAGCATAAACCATTCCTACGTTGTCTGAATGAATGATTACATCTGTCATCGAAGAGTTCGGGTAATATTTTTCGTTCCACGTTTTGATCGTGTACTCACCTATCTTCTTTGGGCCTCCACAAGCATCACAGATGTCATCTACTTTGATTTTACCCGAGTCAATCCCGGCTGCCATCACAAACACTTTGAAAATTGAACCAGGCTCAAAAGAAGAAGATATTACTGGATTACGATAAAGCTCGGAATCATAAAGATAATAAGCCGATTGGTCGTAGGTGGGAAATGAAGCCATCGAGAGAATCCCACCAGTCTTTGGATCCATAATTACAACCAAGCCCGAAGAGGCGGAGTATTTTTTAATTCCTTCTTGTAAACGTTTTTCTGCTAAAAATTGGAGTGGCCGATCAAGATTTAAGACTAACGATCTCCCTGGAATAGGTTTTTCAACTGATTCTTCCGACAAAGGAACTGGTCTTCCAAGAGCATCCTGTTCAAATGAACGACCCCCATGTTTACCCTCAATCTCGTTATTATAATACCCTTCAAGACCAAAATATCCTTTTCCTTCTCCTTTTTCATCTTCTCCTACAAACCCAAGAAGATGAGCCGACATCGAAGACTCCGGGTAAAATCTTTTTTCTTTCTCTTCAAAATCTAATCCTTCAATTTTTAATTTCTCCAGCTCTTCTTTAACCCCGCTATCTAAATTCTTTGCCAAGACAAGTCGGCGTAAATTTTTATTAGCGATTGCTTCCAGGTCAAACTGTTCTTTCTTTATAATCGATTTAATTTTTTGGACCAAATCATTTGGGGAAATTTTAAGTTCTTGTGGATCAATAAAAAGAATATACGATTTTTGATTCAATACCAAAGGAAAATTGTCGCTGCTGAAAATTTTGCCTCTGGAAGCAGGTATTCCTAATGAAACATTATGTTGATTATCAGCCAAAGCCAATAAGTATTCCCGATTAATAACCTGCCAATAAAAAAGTTTACCGATAATTGCCAGAAAACAAGCAACAAAAAAGAAGACGAGTAATCTGATTCTTCGCTCCATTTTTATCTTTTAAGAGCCACTGAAAAATCTGAGCTTCCTTTCGGTGAGAGCGAAAAAATGGCCTCCGAGGTTTCCCCTGAAATTTTAGAACAAGAAGTTAGTGAAGCAATCTCTATTTCTAGCTGCTGGTTTTGATCTTTCAATAGATTTATCTTTTCTTCCATACCAGAAACAGACTCTCCAAAGCCTGCCCCTTTACTCACAAAAACAAACTGAGTGGCAACCCCGATAATCAATATTAAGATAAATTTTCTCATATTCAGTTATATTTTTTCTGCTGCTCTTAATTTGGCGCTCCGTGCCCGAGGATTTAACCTGATCTCCTCCTTGGTCGGAGTGATTGGTTTTTTGTTAATAATTTTCAAAATTCCTTTTTCTTCCTGTTCGGCAAAAAATCTTTTAACAATACCGTCTTCTAATGAATGAAAACTCAAAACAACGATTCTTCCTTGATTATTTAAAAGTTCGACTGCTTTTGGTAAAGCAATTTTTAAGCTGTTCAATTCGTCATTAACAGCAATCCGTAACGCTTGAAAAACTCTCGTTGCTGGATGCCTGCCCGCCAGTTGCTTCGCCGCCAGGCGATGGCAGGCGGGTGTCCGATCATATCTGCCTCTTGGTGATACTTCCTGTAAAATAATTTGGGCCAGCTCGTTACAGGTTTTGATTGGTTTGATTTGACGGGCCAGACAGACTGCCCGGGCGAAACGCCTTGAGAACTTTTCTTCGCCTAACTTCCAAAAAAGTTCCGTGAGTTCACCTTCATTCAGGCCATTGACAAGATCTTTCGCTGTTACCGATAGGTTTGGACTCATTCTCATATCTAGCGGTCCCTCTTGATTAAACGAAAATCCCCGGTGAGATGTTTCCAGTTGATGACTGGAAACACCCAAATCAAATAAAATGCCGTCTACTTTCTCGAAACCAAACTCTCTTGCCACTTTGTCAATTTCGGCAAAGTTTGCTTGTACGAACTTGGGGGGTGTAAGGCCTGGGCAGGCCATTTTAAGTCTTTCACTGGCATAGGAGAGAGCCTCAGGGTCTTGGTCAATACCCAAAAGAATACCCCCTTTTTTGACAATCTCCTCGCTGTGACCTCCACCCCCCAAAGTCGCATCAATATATTTATATTTCGGTCTAATATTTAAAGCCCTTACCGTTTCATTTAAAAGAGCAGGAACGTGATAAATATCACTTGTTTTCACTGGCTTGACTCAATTTTTCAGCAATCTTCCCAATATTTTCATGCAAAGCTTTTTGATAATTTTCCCAAACTCCCTTATCCCAAATTTCAACGTATTTGTTCAAACCCAAAAAAATTACCTCTTCCCCAATTTTGGCGTACTCCCTTAAATAACTTGGGAGAACACAACGTCCTTGCTCGTCTAAAAGAACCTCGCTTGCTTCTCCGAGCAAAAAACGGTTAGTATCCCTCGCCGAATCTAAAATAAAAGATTTGTTTCCTGTAGTTTCGATCAAAGAATGCCAATCTTTTGTTGAAACAACCATCAAGGAGTTTTCATACCCAACAGTAATCACCAAACCATCCCCTAATTCATCCCTAAATTTCTTCGGGAAGGCCAGTCTTCCTTTGATACTTATTTTGGCTCGGTATTGCCCGATTAACATCTTCCACCTTTCACCACTTTTCACCACTTTCTTCCATTATGTTGCAGAAAATATCAGTTGTCAAGGGGTGAAATCTCCTTCGTAAATCCTTTAACATCCCCTACCATCCCCTAATATCCTTTAGAAAACACCAAGTTAAAAGTTGTCTAAGAAGTAAAACAGTTACTCTGCGAGAATAAAAATATTTTGGCCCGAAGAAGTAGCTTTGGCTTCGCCATTGGAAATCTCAGTTGTTAGCTTACTCCACGCTTTCCCGTCAAAAGCATAAATAGAAGTAGTGGTTAAAACAGTTTTAAAGGTCACTGTACCGCCTTTTATCGCCCCAGAAGAGAAAATTCCATAAGGTACTGTTTTGGGCACCACACCCGATGGCAACGAAGACGGAACGCCAACACTCGAGATAGTTAAGTACACCGAAGTAGCAGGAAAATTGGTTGAAACAAAGGAAAATACCCCATCCCCAGTTGTCAACCCTTCTTTTCCTTCTTTTCCTTTTTGGATTCGAAAAACAGATTCGTATTTTTCTTTTCCACTAGCACCGCTCAAAGTAAGAGTCATTGTCCCTTCATTAACACCTTCATCATATTTATATTTGCAGGTTCCTGTTGTACAACTGGCGCTTCCGAGAAGAATTTTTTTAGAAAATTCGGCCTGGGAGGCCAATTCTACTGGACTGCCAGCAGTACTCACTCCTCTTTCAATCCGATTCCCCTCCACTTCGGCAAAATAAATGAGTTCGTACTCTAGGCTCGAGGTTCCTTCAATAATTTTTTTTATTTCTAAAGTCAACCAGTGACTATCAGCTGAAGGTAATAAAGAAACAAAAGGCCGTTCTTTGATTGTCTGTTCAATTGGCTTGGTCGGAGTGGGGGTCGGGTTCGCTCCGGAGGTCCCCCCCGTTTTAGTCGCCGACTTCTTTAGGCCACACCCGCTTAATAAGAGCGAAGAAAACAATAAAATAGTTACAACAAAGATTTTCTTAATCATAGTTAATTGTACGCTAGTTTATTTTGGAAATGATTCAAGAGTTTGTCAACAGGCAATCGCTCTTGTTTGGTGGTATCTCGATCACGTACCGTCACTGTATTTTCTTCAAGTGTTTGATAATCGACGGTCACACACCAAGGTGTACCAATTTCATCTTGAGAATAATAACGTTTCCCAATATTGCCTCTATCATCAAAGGTAACCGCAATTTCTGATTTTAAGCTGAGATAAATTTCTTTTGCCTTCTTAACCAATTCTTCATTATTAGCCACAAGAGGGAAAACCGCCACCTTAACGGGCGCCAGTCTAGGATGAAGACTTAAAAAAACTCTTTTCTCGTCCTCTTTGTAAGCATCAACTAAGAAGAAAAGGGCGGCCCTGTCAACTCCACCCGATGTTTCAATTACCCAAGGAGTATATTCTTCACCCGTTTCCTCGTCTCTATAAGTCAGCTTGTGATTTCCTAAATCAAAATCTCCCCGATGATGAATTCCTTCAAATTCACTCCAACCAAACGGCGAATTATATTCTATATCTTCCGCCTTCCTGGCGTAATGAGCTCTCTCGTCTTCTTTATGCGGCCGGAAACGAAGATTTTCTTTTTTAATCCCCAAGGACGAATACCAATTCATCCGCTGGTTTTTCCAATATTCAAAAATCGCTTCTCCCTCTTTCTCGTTGGGCTTAATAAAATACTCTAATTCCATTTGTTCAAACTCGCGGCTTCTGAAGGTGAAATTCCCGGGAGTAATTTCATTTCTAAAAGCCTTACCAATTTGAGCAATACCAAAAGGGATTTTAATACGCGTCGAGTCTACAACATTTCTGAAATTAACAAATGCGCCTTGAGTAATTTCTCCGCGAAGATAGGCTTTCTCTTTTGGTTCAGTCGCGCCGATATATACCTCTGTTAAAAGATTAAAAAGCTTCGGTTCTGTCCATTCTGCCTTCTCCCTTTTTAACTCATGATTAGACGCGTGGGCTTGGATTTCCTGAGGCTTGTCCTGTCGAAATCTTTCATGGCAAATCTTACACTCAACCAGAGGATCAGTAAAAGCTTTAGTGTGTCCCGAAACCTCCCAAACCTTGGGGTTCATAATAATCGCTGCATCAACACCTACTGTATCTTCTCTTTGATAAACCGTTTTCTTCCACCACTCGTGTTTGATGTTATTTTTCAGCTCTACCCCAAAAGGTCCATAATCCCAAAATCCCCCAAATCCCCCATAAATATCTGATCCCGGATAAACAAAACCTCTTCTTTTACAAAGAGAGACAATTTTTTCCATTAAATCCATAACTTAAGTATATCAACTACGAACCTTGCCTGCAAACTTCTTACTTTTTAATTCTTTTTCTATAATGTCCTCGATATAAGCAGTCACGTTGAAATTCTGCGGTAAAACTTTATTTTTAGGGAGAAAGCCCAAATCTTTAAGGATATTTACACCAAAACTGTTTACCAAAATTGTCAAACCATTTTGCTCGGTAACAGTGATGGCCTTAAAATAGGTAACCAATAAGTCATAAACCTCTTCCTGTTCGTTTCCTTCTACTGTTAGTTTATCCACCATTTCGCATATTTGATAAGCGGTTGCAATTTTTTGTAGATCTTTTTTCCACGAAGAAAAACTATCTAAAAGTTCGGTTTCGGTAACAATATCTATCCCTTTTCCTTTGTGGGCGAAGAAAGTTACTTGATTAAAAAGCTCCAGATTCCCGCGTTTTCTAGAAGTCAATCTCCGAATTCCTTTGGCCAGTAAGGCAATCTTTCCGTAATGTTTGGAAAAAACAGTGATAATCTTGTCCGCCTCGCCGAAGTTTGTTCTTTTTAAAACAATCCCTTCAGATTTATATGTCCTTCCTGCTTCACCCGTCACTTCTCATCCCGCCTCACCACTTAAGTTCTTTGTCTTCCCTAAGCTCAAACTCATGTTTTTTACCATTAAAGTCAATGCTCATGTCGTACTTCTCTACCCCCGCTTGTTTTTGAATTAAGAGTTTATAAGGTTTACCTTTTTCAACTTTGAATGGTAATTTATACTTAAAAGAGACCTTGGTCATGCTTTGCGGACGCAGAGGCAACTTGTCTCCATAAAAACCCTCAAAGACAGTCTTTCCCAATTCTTCTTTTGTTTCTGGGGCGACCTCTGAGCCGGTCATTTCAATAAGAGTGCTCCCTTTGGGAACATAAAGTCTAAACCAATCGCGGTAAAGTCCGTTTAGACAAAGTCCTCCGGACAAAAGTCCGCAGTCGGAAGCAGGGAAAGGATTGTTATAGATAATCGTCAGAGTTTTGGTAACTTCGCCTTCTGAAGAAACTTCAATCTTTTCATCAATCTTCTGCTTAATGAAAAGGTTTGATTTTGCTCCAGCGAAATTCGTGTCTACTAAAAGTTGATAATCACCATCATAATCTTTTACTTTTCCTCCCATATTAAATGCCTCAATCGCCGACTGAGCTTTTTCATCAAACATATAGGAAAGAACATGTTTTTCTCGAATACCCGTCAAGCCGACATTAAACAAGGCCCCTATTTTATCTTTAGGGCTGTTAAAGGCATTGGCCAAGATTGAATGCATCAAGGGCCCGATTACTGCTTTTCTCGCAGTTCTTACCTCACTCACTGGTTTATCGGCTAATTCCTCAAGTCGGTAAACAACCTGAGGGCAATCACACCTTTTGTCGGTTTCTGCCGAAAAATTTCCCCACTCAGGAACACCAATTGTTCCCAAAACTTTTAACAAAGATGCAAGAAGCTGGGTATCTACAGCAATAACCCCATCAACTTTCATTGCTCCGGGAATTTGATTGCCATAAATGTCCATCACCGGTTTTATTGACTCGGCAAAATCTGGAGAAATATTCATGTCACGAATGTAATAGTAGGGAACATTCTTGTGATATTTTTTAATCACTTCCGGAGCGGCAATTTTCTTCCCCCAAGCAGTATCAAGACTATAAATGTCCTCCGATAAAACCGGAGTGACCTTTCCTTTATCAATTTTTAAGATCCCGTACGCAGTCATAAAACCCCCCGTTGGTCGTAGTTCGCCGTCGTTCTGGAAAAGAACAAAATAATATTTCGGGTTTGTTACTCCCATCATCTCCGGCAAGGCTTCCAAAAGGGGTTTAGCGTCCTTGACCAAAAGTGAAGCCTCGTCAATCGTACTTATCAAAAGAGAAATATTTTCTCGAATCTTGGTTCCTCTATACTCTTCCGGATAACGTTTGGGATTGATTTGATCAACTTCTTTCTTTGCCGCTTCCAATTCCAGACCGATTTTGTCCAACTGTGGCCTAATTTTATCGAGAGTTGTTACCAAGAAAGTAATTCTATCCATGGTTGTTTCCCCTTGGCCGGCTTTTGCTCCAGACAAACCCAGAAGATCAGAATAAGGAGTAATTGCCTCAACAATTAAATCAATAGTATTCGTTCCCGAAACAGCCGCGTTAAGTAAGTGATTTACGTCTTGATAATAACCACCCACAATCGGAAGAGTAGAAACAAAAACATATTTTTGAACTTTGGACTTTAATTTATCTGTTTCTTCGCGAAGATTTTTGTTCGCTTCTTTAATTTTAACTAAATTTTGTTCCTTTACTGCCGCCTTTAACTCGCCGGCTCTCTGACTTAAAGCTGCTTTCTCGGATTTGAATGAATTATATACAGTGAAAGCAAAAGCACCGGTACTAAGTATAAAAACCAGCAAAATGCCTAGAAAAACAAAAAGTATCTTTTGCCAAGGCTTAAATTTTCTTTTTTTCGGCATCGAGTCAACCACTCCCTCTTCTTTATCTTCTTTCAAGGATTCAGAGATTGGTTTAGACCCTTCATCTTCAGGGGTCAAATTTTTAATTTCTATCATACTGCTCCTTTTCCGGTAATCATTGCCATCGGTGTTTTGATAAGAATAATTAAATCATAAACAATAGACCTTCGTCTAGCATATTTTGCATCCATTTCAATTCTCTTGTCAAAATTGATCTCGCTTCTACCTGAAACTTGCCACGGACCGGTAATTCCTGGTTTTACTTCCAAAACCTCTCTTACCAATTCCTTGGTCTGAGGATATTTCTTTTGTTGTTCTTCCAGCTCAAAAGGGTAATAAGCCCGAGGTCCAACCAAACTCATCTCGCCTCTAAGAACATTGAAAAATTGGGGAGTCTCATCTATCGAATGTTTCCTGATAAATTTTCCTACATGTGTTATTCGTGGATCGTCGTGCAATTTGAAACTTGATTTTTTATATTCCTCAAGCAGTTTTTTAAACCTCGGATCTGTATGGAGCAGCTGGTGGGCATTGGGAATCATTGAACGAAATTTAAAAAATTTAAATTCTTTGCCGTCTTTTCCAACCCTTTTGGGAGTATCCGCTAAAACCGGTCCAGGAGAATCTAGCTCAATCGCAATAATAGTAATCAGAAATACCGGGGCAAAAATAATTAACCCAACAATCGCTCCGAAAGTATCGATTAATCTTTTAGTTATATTATAAAACATCTGATTAAAGATAATCTGTTTTTCCTTGCTCTTTAAGAGAGTTAACGATCGCCTTTACACCTTGACTTTTCTCTTTCGCACAAACCAAAACTACTTTATCAGTTTCTATAATAACCAAATCAGAGACCCCCACAGTGGCAACCAATTTGTCTTGCGTCTCAATCAAACAATTCTTCGTCTCAATTCCTAAATGCCAACCTTTTTCACCAAAGGTTTCCACAACATTTCCATCACTGTCTTTTTCCTTCAAATCGTAAGCCACCTTCCAATCGCCGATATCACTCCAATCAAAGGTTGCTGGAACCAAAAGTAAATTATCTGCCTTCTCCGAAACTGTCAAGTCGATTGAAATATTTTCCACTTCCTCGTAGGCCTTCAGAACCACCTCTCTCTCCTGGGCTGTACCTACTCCACAAAAAACTCTCTCCAATAATGTATAAATGCCAGGGGAATATTTTGAAAATGCTTCAAAAATTGCTTTTACAGACCAAACATAAATTCCCGTATTCCAAAAAAAGTTTCCTCTGGCGATAAACTCTTGGGCAGTTGCTAAATCCGGTTTTTCTTTAAAAGAATTAACTTTAAAGACTTCTCCTCCAACTTTGGTAAAAGACTCTCCTGTCTCGATATAGCCCAGTCCAGTGTGAGGGAAAGTTGGCTTAAGACCAACCACTATTAAGTAATTTCCGCTATATGCGGTCTCTGCCGCCAAATTCAATTTTTTTACAAAGACATCGCTTTGTTCGATTGCCGCATCCGACCAAAAATTCATCACCACCGCCTGTGGATCAATCTTTTTTATATAAGCTGCCCCAACCCCTACTGCCATGGCCGTATTCTTACCGAATGGCTCTGCAATAATATTTTTGGCTAAAATATCCGGACTTTGTTGCAAGATTTCGTCAACATAGTCGGCCAAGGTAATCACAAAAATCTTGTCATTGGTTGTCAGAAGTTTAGCTCTTTCCACTGTTTGGACAAAAAGTGTCTCTTCCCCGTAGAATTTTTCCAAAAATTGCTTCGGGGTTTTTTGTAGCGACCTTGGCCAAAGTCTAGTACCCGCTCCGCCACAAATAATTAGTGAGTAAAGATGGTCTTTGTATGATTCTGCCATTTTTCTTCAATCAGATCCTTAAATTCCTTTTTAAATCGCTCTTTACTAAACTTTTCCGCCTGCCTACGACAATCTTTCGGATTTATTTTTAATCCAACATCCCCAAAATCCCTAACAGCCCTAACCAAACTCTCTGCTGTTTGCTCGTCAAAAAAAATACCGGTTTTCCCTTTGACAACCGTTTCCAAAGCTCCTCCCTGGGAAAAAGCAATTACTGGTTTTCCGCAGGCTTGTGCCTCAAGAGGAACAAGCCCAAAGTCTTCCTCTTGAGGATAAATCACTGCCTGACAATTTTGATAGTAACCGATCAGTTCTTCATCTGTCAACTGCCCCAAAAATTCAATATTATTTTTCCCTTTCTCCCTCAAAGCCTTCATCTCCCTCCCCACCCCCACAATTTTAAGGTTCCATCCCAACTGGTTAAACGCCTCAACTACCAAGTCTACCTTCTTATATTTCACTAATCTCGAAACAACTAAAAAGTATTTTGTATTTGGTATTTTGTATTTGGTATTTGTCCCGCCGTTGGACGGGATCCCGCCAAAGGCGGTGATTTCGGATTTAGGATTTAGGATTTCGAATTTTCTGGTCTCCACTGGTGGATATACTACCTCGCTCTCATGATGGTAGTAGTTTTTAATTCGACCCTGCACTGTCCTGGATATGGCAACATATTCATCAGGTCTCATTGCAGCAATTTTGTCCCACTTTCTCAGATATGCTATCGGGAACCTCCCTAAAGATTTTTTCCATCTGGCGTCAAGATACTGTCCATAACCGCTCCATAAATATCGGGTCGGTGTTAAACAATAACAAATATGCAAACTGCCCGGTTTGGTAATAATTCCTTTGGCCGACTCACTTGTTATAGAAATAACTACCTCGTATTCGTCAAAACTGAAGTTTTCAAAAGCCATAGGCATCAATGGAGAATAAATTTCATGATTAGATCTCGCACAAGGGAAACTCTGCAAAAAGGAAGGAATTACCTTAAAAACATTCGCCCATGGAGCTCCTTTGGGATCGTAAACCGAAGTAAAAAGCGGGGCTTCCGGCCAAATTTCATGTAAGGCCAAAAGCACTCTCTCCGCTCCGCCCCACTTGTTTACCCTGTCATAAACAAAAGCAATTTTCATTCCATCCGCCATTATTTTCCCAACTTTCCCTCAATTATCCTTAACTATATCTTTGTTTGCAAGGAATCCTCTTTTTCCCAAATATTACTGAAGTTATCCATATCAAAACTCGCGGATGTGTTTTTCTGTCTCTATTGCATCTATTGGCTCCTTCAAGGAAGCAACCATATACTTCGGACGCACCCTCTTCCGATATCCACTTTCTTCGCTAGTCCCGCCGCTTGAAAATACTGTTGCCAATCGGTTGTGGAAAAATAATCGATATCCTTCAGGGAAATATTCGTGACTTCTAACCATCACCGTTCCTCCTACTGCTGCCATGAAATTCTCAAAAATACTTTCACCAAACTCATAACCTGATCCCCTTCCACTGGGAATATGTGAAGCGACAACATTTGTAGGATCATTTATTCTCATTTCTTCGAACAAGGTTTCGTTGTTTTTCAATTCGTGAAGATTTTTTACTGGCTTTACCGGAATTCCTCCATGAACAGCTATAATCCCGTTTCCAGTTACTAAAACAACAGGAAGATGTCTAAAGAGATCTTCGTAATCTTGAATTATCGTAAATTGTTCCTTGCTAAAGTTTGGCTGAAAATGTTTCATTACACTGGAAACAAAATTCGTGGGAAACCATAAACCTGTCTCGTGATTTCCCATCAAAAGAACGACGTTATTGGGATATTGTTTTTTCAGACCCAAAACTATCTCCAAATTCCGAGGATTATTTGATCCTCTGTCGATATAATCCCCAAGAAATACAAGATAGATTTCTTCTCGACCCAGTTGCATAGTCTCTATAAATTCTGTCTGTCTGACGACTTTTTCGGTAGATATCGAATCAGCATGTGTATCCCCAACAAAAATGACTCTTCCTTTGGGAGGTAGGTACACAATTCTACTATCTACGAAATATTCTCCGCCAAAAGGACTACAACGGGTTGCTGGGATAGTTTCAGCGAGATGTCCTTCTCCATTTAAATATTCCAGTAAAATAATAGCGTTTACTTCTTCTATAAGTGGTATCGCTTCCGCAGCAGTTCTTTTCCCGGCTGACTCAAAGATGTACCAAGGATCCGTTTTCGCCCGAGAAGATTCAACTGTTTTGCCAACGGCAGGACCAATTAATTCAGCCACATTGGCAGATAGTATATCTTACATTGAGACAGAAATCAAAATACAAAGTGTCACACACGTGGGGTGATACAGGTAGACACCTCCGGTAAAAATATGTAAATTTCTTAAACAGATTGATAAACAGAAAGAGTTTCTTTTGCCATTTTTGACCAAGAATATTTTCTTACCTGTTTCTCTCTTTCCTCTCTTAGATTGTCTCTCTTATCCTTCTGACCCATCACCTCTAAAATTTTCTTTGCAATGTCCTTCGTGTCTAGAGGATTGAAATAAACAGCTGCCTCACCATAAACTTCCCTCAGCACCGGAATATTCGAACAAATCACCGGGCACCCTGCTTCCATAGCTTCTAACCCTGGAAGTCCGAAACCTTCAGACAAAGTGGGAAAAACAAAAGCTTCTGCTTGCCTATATAAAACCGCTAAGTCTTCGTCCGGGACAAAACCGGCCAGATTAACAAATTCTTGCGCTTCCATTTGAACAACTT
>Ga0210014_1001285_pt1 | contig 19060 bp, 19 predicted proteins | sample CryGeymeta201519_FD_183983 | JGI IMG/M metagenome (GOLD analysis project Ga0210014, IMG submission 183983) | Groundwater microbial communities from Crystal Geyser aquifers in Utah, USA - Crystal Geyser metaG 2015-19 (SPAdes) (version 2) | ecosystem: Environmental > Aquatic > Deep subsurface >...
GTTTGCCTAAAAATTCGGTTTGTTTTTCTCGCCCGCGCGCAGAGCGCGCGGGCGAGACGAAATTCGAGAGTTCCGCTCAAAATAGGTTCGACTATTATCAATTATTGCCCACCAGACAGGAAATGTCAAATTTTTCACGCGGGAAAATTCGTTTGGCTCGCCCCGCCAGCGGGCGGGGCGAGCCAAAAATGAAGCTAAAAAATCAATAAAATATGGAAACTATAAAACAACCTAAAAATTGGTTTTTGTATATCAGGAAATCTACTGATGAAGAAGGTTATCAGGTTTTGAGTATTGAAGCTCAAATAACCGAACTAAAAGAATTTGCCGAAAGAGAAAATCTAGAAATTTCCGAAATTTTCATTGAAAAGAAAACCGCTAAAATTCCCGGTCGAGAAATTTTTAATGAAATAATCTCAAAGATTGAATCTTCTAAAATTCCAGTTGGAATTTTGGCTTGGCATCCTGACAGATTATCTCGAAATTCAATTGATGGCGGAAGAATTATTTATCTTTTAGATACTGGGAAATTAGCTGGCTTGAAATTCCCCACTTTTTCTTTTGAAAATACACCGGTCGGCAAATTCTTTCTTTCGATTGCTCTTTCTAACGCTAAATATTACATTGATAATCTTTCTGAAAATGTAAAAAGAGGAAATCGCCAGAAACTGAGGCAGGGCGAATGGCCGGGCCAAAAACCTTTAGGATATATCTATGACCACCGATTAAGAAATATCGTTCCTGATCCAAAAACAGCAAAAATTGTCCAAAAATTATTCAAAGATTTCTCAACTGGTAAATATTCTTTGGAAGCAATTTCTGAAAAATTAGCTCAATATGGAATAACCAGCAAAAACGGAAAACCGCGGAGTAATTCTTCAATCTACAATCTTTTAACAAATCAACTCTACATTGGGATAATGAAATGGAAAGATGAAATTTATGAAGGAAAATATCAACCAATTATTTCAAAAGAATTATTTGATAAAGTTCAAGAAATTTTAAAACAAAGGGGCAAACCAAGAAAGAAAAGACAAAAACATAATTTTCCATTTTGCGGATTGTTCCGTTGCTCTTGTGACGCGGCAATTACTGCCCAATTCGCGAAAGGAAATGGCGGATTGTATAGATACTATCGCTGTACCAGAAAATTTGGGCCCTGCGAAGAAAGATACATCCAAGAAAAAGAATTAGTAAATCAGATTTGCCAAGAGTTAAAAGAGATTGTTCTGCCGAGAAATTGGGAAAAGGAAATATTAGATTATTTAGATAAAGAAGAAAAGAAAGAAAATCAAACTGGCGAGGACTTTATCCAGAGGATAAATCAAAAATTAACAGAAATTCAAACCAAATTAGACAAGCTCTTGGAAGGCTATCTCGATGGTTTAATTGATGAAGAAGATTACAAAAAGAAAAAAGAAGAGCTAATCCAGCAAAAAATTACCTTGAAAGATGAAAAAGAAATGGCAGAAAAGAAGAAATTTCAAAGTTGGATTGAACCAACAAGAAATTTCATAAAAACAGTGTTTTCAATTCAAAAAATCGTTTCTGAAAAATCATTAGAGGAAATCAGGCAAATTGTGGAAAAAACTGGAACGAACCATACTATTTCCAACAAAAAAGTTACCTGGAACTGGCAACTGCCTTATGATTTTTTAGCTTCATTTTTGGCTCGCCCCGCCCGCTGGCGGGGCGAGCCAAACGAATTTTCCCGCGTGAAAAATTTGACATTTCCTGTCTGGTGGGTGACGATGGAGTCGAACCATCCACCTCTTCTTTATCAGAGAAGCGTTCTACCGCTGAACTAGTCACCCAAAATTTTAGTGCGGGGTCAGAGAAGCGTTCTACCGATGAACTAGTCGCCCAGGGCAATGAAGTAAACTTCATCTTCCGCCTTCGCTACGCTCTCAGGGCGATGAAGTAAACTTCATCTTCCGCCTTCGCTACGCTCGGCAAATAAATAATTCTTTTTTTACCGGGAAGTTATTTATTCTCTTTTTAAAAATAACATTTAATTCTAACCCTTTAAAAATTTTTTCCCATCCTTTTTCTGAGGCGAATGAGAACTTCGTCCTCATCTTCACCTTCGCTTCCTTCGGAAGCTCGGTATTAAAAGATGTTTTGGTTGGGTTGCCAAAAAGTTTATCAAAAGAAATTCCGTGAAGCCAGCAAAATAATTTTGATAAACATCCTTGGGTCAGGTCTTCGTAGATAATGATTTTATCTCTGGTTACTCTTTTGGCTTCATTTAAAAGGGCTATTGGATCTCGGCTATGGTGTAAAACATAATTTATTAAAACAACATCGAAAGAATTTTCTGGAAAAGGAAGGGTTTTGCCGTCGATGAGTTTAAAGGGAATATCATTGATCCTCCGGTCTTTAATATCTACTCCCAAAAGGTCGGCTTGGAAAAATTCTTGAAAGGTCTTGCCGGCTATTCCCGAACCACAGCCTAAATCTAAAATTTTGGAACCTTTTTCAATAAAATTCTGACAGTCCTGACACATTCTTTTTGCCGCCATTCCATAAAAACTTTTAAAAAGTCTGTAATACATTATTTTTTCTTTTCTGAAAAATTGCCAAAAATTGCATCTGGTAAGATTTTCTTTAATTGATTTGACGAAATTTTTATTGAAAAATTATAGTCTCCACTATTTAAAATAATCTCCTTTTCTCTCATTAAAAAATTATCAATGAAAGTTCTTAATCCCCACAAATTTCCAAAAGGTGGTATCGCTCCTACTTTAACTCCTTTAAATTTATTTTTTATCAATCTTTCTGAAGCAAAATCTATTTTTTTAACCTGCCTACCCTGCCTGTCCGGCAGGCAGGCGGCAGGCAGGGCTTTGGCTAATTTTTTGAATTTTTGGAGGTCTAAATTTTTATTTGCCGGAATTAAGACCACTGTTAATTTTCCATCCATTTTTAAAACCAGAGTTTTCCCCACCATTTTTTCTGAAATTTTTAAGGTTTTGGCTTTATCAAAAGCCGTATAAACCGTTCGGTGTTTTAGTATTTCGTATTTAACCTGCCTACCCTGCCTGTCCGGCAGGCAGGCGGCAGGCAGGGCTTTGCCTTTTTCTAAAAAGTTAATTACTTTTTTTGGAATTGCCATATTAAAAGAATTTTAACAAAAAATAAAAAGCCTGTCAAAAGGCTAAATATGTAGAAGACGAAGTCTGACTAATTAGTTTCTTAGAGTTGCCCCGGATCGATCGTTAGGGTGACTCGATCAATACCCTAGGATTGATGATAGAATTCTCAATCATCAATTCCAATCGACACTAATTAAATCCAGATATTTAATCCGCCAGCTGGCGGACAATATCTAAAATTTAATTTAAAATGTAGTGATCCACGACCAGCTTCCGCTAGCCGTGCCTTGTTCATGTTATTCCTAAATTTCTTTAGGCACGGACTATATCATCATCCGATGAAATTTCTCATCGGAGCCAACGTGTAATAATAGTTTAAACCTACTATTAAGCTCTTACTTAAGAACTAAGTCTCTACGGGGTCAAAAGAAGCTTGTATCCCAGACAAGGTAAGATAAAATTTTTTACAATTCTTTGTAATTCCATTCGGCTCTCTTTGCCGAAATATAACCTATAACCAGAATTATTCCATTGTTTAGTTGAAAAAAGTCCAAAATTTTCTTGAAGAACTTTTTGAATTAATTCAACTTCTTTTAATGAGAACTGTTGAATATTCAACAAAATTCCCCGCTTGGCTAAATTCCCTCCATCGTCCATAAACCATACTGCTAGAGTTAACGGATCCTTTAATAATTCACCAATACTCTCCGGGATTATTTTCTTTCCTCCTCTATAAAATAATCTTCTAAATTCAGTGAAAATAGGATGAGAAATAGTTCTAAATTTCCAAGAATTCGTTTTTTCTCGATTTCTTGGCTTGCTTAGACACCATTTCTGAAACACCTTATATTTCCAGTCAACATATTCCTTGTGAAGCTCTTTATGTTCTATCTGGAGCCTGCAATGTTTTCCATAAGCATTTTTAGTTAAACTTCCATCTCCTAAAATAGTTCCAATCAGAACAGCTCTCTGAATTTTAGAAAGTTTAAGATTCTCTCTCAATTTTCTTACCTTTTTTGTGTTCCAATTTTGCAAGTTTCTTCGACTTCCCACGGTATTACCATTAATTAATTATGATTATTTAATTTTACCATAATTAATTAGAAGGCTTCACCGTTACAGTTGGATTTTGCTGTCACTTTGCAGCGACAGGTCGCAATAGCCTTTCAGCCCACGACTTCAGCCCTCTTACTGAACCCAGCTTAGCTCCCCTTACGGGGCACTTCGGCTGTTCCCAGCTCGCTTGCTGTGACGGGCGGTGAGTACAAGGCTCAGGAACATATTCACCGTGACATAGCTGATTCACGGTTACTAGCGATTCCGGCTTCATGAGGTCGAGTTGCAGACCTCAATCCGAACTGAGACCGCCTTTGATGGGATTAGCTCCGCCTTACGGCTTTGCAACCCATTGTAGCGGCCATTGTACCACGTGTGCAGCCCAGGGCATCAAAGGGCCGTGCTGATTTGGTGTCATCCTCATCTTCCTCCGTATTATCTACGGCAGTCCCCTATGACAATTAAAACATAGGGCAAGGGTTGCGCAGGTTTCCCCATTTAAGGGAGCGTCTCAAGACACCTGCTGACAACAACCATGCAGCACCTGGGCTAGTGTCCTTGTGGGTAGCCCCGCCTTTCGGCGGGGTTTCACTAGCCTGTCAAGCCCTGGTAAGGTTCCTCGTTTGTTGTCGAATTGAGCCACATGGTCCACCGCTTGTGTGAGCCCCCGTCTATTCCTTTGAGTTTTAGCCTTGCGGCCGTACTTCCCAGGCGGGACACTTAACGCGTTAGCTTCGCCACCCGAAGGGTCGACACTTCGAGCGGCCAGTGTCCATCGTTTAGGGCGTGGATTACAAGGGTCAAATTTTTTACTTTTGCGCTCCGATTGCTCGGAGGATCGGACTATATCATCCCGCCGAAATTTTCTTTTAAGAAAATTTTTGCGGGTCCAGCGTTGGCAAAAATCTAAAAAGATTTTCACGCTTAGTCTCTACGGGGCAAATACGTGCCGGGCACGCTTGCTTCCCTCGGGATTACCCGCCGACTGACGGGCTTCCCCGATATAGCTAGATGCGCATCCCGACGTCACCGTCGGGAGGGACACCCTTTGTTCCGTTTTATGGAGCCGGAACGGGATTTATCTAATCCTTTTTACTCCCCACGCTTTCGTCCCTCAGCGTCAGGGCCGTCCTAGCTGAATGCCTTCGCTTTTGGTGTTCCGGCAGATATCAACGGATTTCACCCCTACACCTGCCGTTCCATCAGCCCCTAACGCCCTCTATTCTGGCAGTATTTAGCGCATTCCTCAGGTTGAGCCCAAGGCCTTTAACACTAAACTTACCAAATCGCCTACGGACGCTTTACGCCCAATAAATCCGGATAACGCTTGGAGGTTCTGTCTTACCGCTGCTGCTGGCACAGAATTAGCACCCCCTTATTCGCGCGATAACGTCACCCCCCACCACTTTCCACGAATTTTGTAATCCGTAGTTAGTTTAACCACTTCGAAAAATTTTCACGAAAAGTGGTGGGGGGTTCTTCTCGCGCAAAAGCTCTTTACACCCCGAAGGGCTTCCTCGAGCACGCGGCGTCGCTGGTTCAGGGTTTCCCCTATTGACCAATATTCTCGACTGCTGCCTCCCGTAGGAGTAGGGCCCATGTCTCAGTGCCCTTGTTGGCGACCACCCTCTCGGGCCACCTACCCGTCATTGCCTTGGTGAGCCATTACCTCACCAACTAGCTGATAGGCCGCGGGCCCATCCCCTCCCGGCCTTCCTTGCGGAAGACCTTTACCCCCCACCACTTTATATGGACTTCAAAAACAAGTTTTATAACCTTAATCTAAATACCAAGGTCATAAACGAATTGGAAATCCGCATAAAGTGGTGGGGGGACCATCGGCTATTACCCCATCTTTCGATGAGCTATGGCCGTGGCGGGGGTTGGTTACCCACGTGTTACTAACCAGTTCGCCACTATCGCTCGCTCCGCTCGCTATATCGATACTAATATACTAATTGATACTAATTATACTAATGACTACAGATTTTTATTATTCGTATCATTAGTATGCATTCGTATATTGGCATCGCTGCAGTGAGCGAAGCGAACGACCGTACGACTTGCATGCCTTATCCACGCCGCCAGCGTTCATCCTGGACCAGGATCAAATCCTCAAAAAAAATAGAATCGGGCCTTCACTTAACAAACAAACTTTACCCAGTAGAGCAAGTTCGAACTTGTCTTACTGGGTTTATTCGATATTTAATTTTCAAGGTACTTTCCCATCAATCAATTTCCCGAAAATAAAACCGTGAAGACATCCGTTTTTCCTAGACACCTTCACGGTCTTATTTGATGTCTTCAATTTGTATGTTTTATTACCCGCCAGTTGTTTCCATGTCTTTGTATTATTAATTTCCTATCTTCATTTTAGTCAATCAAGAAACCTTGTCAAGTCCTTCTTTAAATTCTTCTCTCAATTAAATAATTTATGAATTCATTTAAACGGTTCTTAGCCAAAGATTCCGGCAGTAATTTCCCGGCATCTTGCCAGGCTTTTTGAATTAAATTCTTTGCCCTCTCTTTGGCATATTCAACCGAACCATATTTTTTAATAATTCCAATCGCTTCGTTTCTTATTTTTTGATTTTTTGTATGGAGATTTAAAATTTCTATCAGTCTTTTCCTATCTTTTTTGTTTGCTTTTCCCAAGGTATGAATAACCATCAAACTCCTCTTCCCTTCGGTTATATCTTCTCCCAGCCCTCCTTTTCTTTTGGCAAATTCTTCGCCGGTTAAATTCAAGATATCATCTTGAATTTGAAAAGCAATCCCGACTGCTTCGGCCACTCGACCAATTTTTTCGGCTAAATCCTCGCTGCCTTCGGAAAGCACTACTGCCAATTTTGCAGCCATCCTTGAAAGACAACCGGTTTTAAAAGCACACATTTGAAGATATTGATTTTCATCAATTTCTTTGGCTAATCCTTTATGCCAATAAATATCGGTTGCCTGACCCAAACTCAAATTTATCATTTCTTGGATATAAATTTCGTAAGCCCTGACTAAAATTTCTGGTTTAAATTTATTTCGATTTTTTATTAAAGCTAAAAGAGGTAAAAAGTATAAAAAGTTTCCGGCATTCGTAGCGATATCAACTCCAAAAATCAAATGAAGACAGGGTTTGCCTCTTCTCGTTTCGCTTTGGTCTTCAAGATCATCGGTGATTATTGACCCCTCATGCGCCAGTTCTGGAATGACTACAAAATCTTTTACTTTTTTGATGTCGCCACCGATGGCTTCAGTGACTAATAAAAACAAAACTGGTCGCCATCTTTTCCCGCCGCGGTTTAAAAAGTCCCAAATCGGTTTTGCCAAAGCCCCTTGAGCCGCTCTCAAATCAAAAGAATAATGAGCCTTTCCAAAAGCAAAATCTAACCATTTTTTAGTTGCCTTCTTGGGTAGGTACTTTTCAATAATTTTATCAATTTCTGGTTTTAATTTTTCCAGATAATCCATGATATCCCCTTTTTTTACCCCGTTAGAAGTAAATCGCTGAAGGCGATTGTCGCATCTTCGATGCGGACTTCTAACGGGGTTTATTTTAATTTGATTTGCCATATGAATCTTTGCCCAGTAGAGCAAGTTCGAACAGGATTGAAATAGAATTTCAATCCTAAGAATATCTCTACCTAAAATATCTAACAAAGAGTAAGAAAAATCTTTTTATTAGTCCTGTCTTCTCAGCTAAAAATTCGAACTTGTCATACTGGGTTTATATTTTTTATAAATGGAATAAAGTTTAAGAAATTTAGGAATATTTTTTCTTAAATTTGGTTTGGTTAAAAAAGCGGAAATGACCTCAGGGTTTTTAAACTTAAGAATATTCCCTCCGACCCTTTCTAAAACTTCTCCGATTTCATTGAAGGTTTGATTATCAAGGGAATACAAAATTCTCTGGGCTAAAAATAAATTATCGCTAAAATCGGGAAGGGATTTAATTTTTAATTCATAGGAATTAATATCTCCAGAAAGAATTGATTTAGCCGCCGTCTCTCCTGAAATCATAGCATTACCGATTCTTCCACCGGAAATTGGATTAACTAAACCTGCGGCATCTCCAACCAAAAGGGCATTGTCTTTCACCATTTTTATTAAAGCCCCTTCCCAAGGAACCGGCCCGCTTTTATTCTCTAACAATTCATAATTCCCGAATTCTTTTTTGACCGTATTTTCCAAAAAATCCTTAAATATTAAATTAAGATTACCTTTGCCGACAATTCCCAGACCGATATTAGCCGAATGATTTGATTTTGGAAAAATCCAGGCGTAACCGGAAGGAAGTTTTTCTTTGTCAAAATATACTTTAATTTCAGAAGTATTTAGTTCTTTTTCCAATTTTACCAAGTATTCAATACAAGGTAAAATTCTAATCTCTTTTTTGAAAACTTTTCTTCTGACTATTGAAAGCGGTCCGTCGGCGCCGATTAGATATTTGGATTTAAAAATTTCACCCTTTTCGGTCTTTATTTTCCAGATTTCATTTTCTCTTTCAATGTCAATTACTCTGTTTTTAAGTTGGATTTGGGCCCGGCATTGGCCGGCCAAGAATTTTTCAAAATTTGTTCTATCAATAATGTAAAGTTCTCCTTTGGCAAAAAAATTAATTACTTTTTTGTTTGGCAAAACTATTTGAGTATTATCAACAATCGCCGAAATCCAGTTTGGGTCGGGCTTAATTTCATACCTATCTAAAAACCTTTTTGACAATCCCTCGGCACATTGAATTGGTTTTCCGATTTCCTCTTTTTGTTCCAAAATCAAAGCGTCTTTTAAATATCGGCCGGCCATCAAACCTCCGGGTCCCGCTCCCACAATAATTGTTTCAAATGTTTTTCCCACTGAAGTAGACCCCATTAGAAATTTTACACTCTTATGAATTAGGTAAAACCATAATTGATACAATATAGATCAATGTTAGAAAATACTTTGGAATCAAAAATTTCTAACGGGGTAAATAATTTTTCAGGGCTTCAATACAAAGAGCGGTTGTTAATTCTTCCGAGCCATAATAGCGATACCGGGGCGGAGTAGGCAAAAACCAAAAAGGAGGACCTAAAAAGAAAACGGCTTTTTCCCAAGAACCGCTTGTTAATTGTTTTTTCAATAAATAATTAATCCCCGAATCAATCTCTTTGCCACAATAATTAAAATTAAATAAAGTGTTCAAAGCCAGGGCCCTCTCCAATTCATTACCAAAAACACCCGGTTTCTTTTCTGAAATTAAAATAGATTTTATGATTTTATCCTTACTTTTTTCAAAACAAGTAATATTGTTTTTAAATGCCCGGGAAACTGCATAAAACAAAGCTAATTTACTGGGATAATAAATTGAACGAAATTTATTAGAATTTATTATTTGATTAATATAAGAGCAAACCCGGGGGTCATTTTGGCCTAAATATAATAAAACATTGGTATTGACAACGCAATCAACATTTTTTTCAACCAACCGCCAAAAAATACTCTTTTTATATTTTTCGTCCATTAGCCAAGTTAAAAATAAACCATCTTTATTTTTGTTATTTAATATCAATTGTAAATTATCATCAAAATTAACATTATTTAGTTTCAGAACAAAAGATGTAGTTGAAATATCGTCCAAATCCGGCGGTATTTGTTTTTTGTTTTTAGAGGTCCAAAATCTCCAAACACCCCCTTTTTCCTGCTTGCTTAATAAAAAATCAATGGCTTTTTTGGTCATTGTTTTCACTTTCTCATCTTGAATATCTTTTAGGGAATACAAAACAAAAGTAGTGACAAAGGGCGAGTTATCAAAAGAGCCGGCTAAAAACCAAGGGTTCCAAGCAGCATAAGTTTTAAACTCTCCCCAAGGTAACTGATTTTTATAAAGAAAATCTATTGCCCTATTAATCGAATCTTCAATTTTTTGTTTTTGAACCATCATGGCGCCGCTATTAAAAGCAAGCCAAAAGAAAAAATAACATAAATATCCATTATCCGGTAATTCTTTAAACTTTTATAATTTTTTCTGAATAAAAAGAAAAAGAGGAAAATGGCAGTCAAAATTAAAAATAAAAAGAGATATTTTAATGAAATTGATAAAAAAACTGGAAAAAGAATTAAGGGAAAAAAAATAGCCAAGAAATCCAACAAACCTTTTGAAATTTGATATTTCAAAACGGCAACCACAGTTTTCAAACCGGCTTTTTTATCGGTTCCATAATCTTCCAGATGATTTCTCAGTTCGGCCATTGCCGAAAGATAAAAAAATGAAAAACCGATTAAATAATGGAAAAAATCTAATTTTTTATTAAAAACCAAAACCGGAAAGAAAAAAATAAGAGCCCCGGCAAATAGTCCGTGGGAAATTAAATCTAAAAAAGGTCTTCCTTTAAATCTGATCGGCGGAGCGGAGTAAAAAAAACCTAAAAGAAATGCCGCCAAACAAAATAAAAAAATTCTCAAACCAAAAAAGGCCGATAAAGCCAAACCGGAAATTCCCAAAAAAATTGAAAAAGCCAAACCCTTGGAAAAACTTATCTTTTGACTGACCAAGAGATTTTCTTTTTCTAAATGATATTTATCTTCTTTTGTATCAAAAACATCGTTAACCGAAAAACCAAAAGCCAAAAGCAATAAAACAATCGCCCAGAAAATAATAATATCTTTGAAAGGAAACAAAAATCCTTTGGAAAACAAAAAACCAAATAAAGCGATTAAAAAATAAGCCCGCCAGTCCTTAACCCTCAAAAACCTAAAATAATTTTTAAAACTCTTTACCATAAAGCTCTAAAATGCGCTTGAACCAAAAGGTATATTTTCGAGGATGCTCTTTTAGATCTTTTTTTAATTCTTGAAGATTTATCCATTTGAAATCCTGAACCTCTTTTTTGTTCAGTTTTGGATTGCTATCAAATTTTCCCACAAAAACATGGTCAAATTCATGCTCAATCCATTTTCCACTTTTTGCCCGATAAATAAAACTAAAAATTTCTTTTAAATCACATTTTATTCCCATTTCTTCTTTTAATCTTCTTTTGGTAGCTGTTTTTAAATCTTCTCCGGGCCGAGGATGGGAGCAACAGGTATTTGACCAGAGCCCGGGAGAATGATACTTGGATTTTGCCCTTTGCTGAATAAGCAATTCGCCTTCGGAGTTAAAAATAAGAATTGAAAAACAGCGATGGAGTTTTCCCTCGCGGTGGACTTTCAACTTTTCTCCGGTCCCAATTTGTTCATCTTTTTTATTAACCAAAATCACTTCCTCCATTTTAAAGAGCCGGAGAGAGGACTTGCACCCCCAAACCTTCGCTTTACAAAAGCGCTGCTCTGCTGTTGAGCTACTCCGGCGTCGCTCCGCTCCTTAGACTACGACCCGCCCACCACCCTCCCAAGCTTCGCTTGGGCCCCAACCCACGGTTTCTAACGTTTTCGCCTCCCGCCTGCAATGCCTTCGGCATAGCCGATGGCGGGCAGGTCGGCGAAAGCCTGTTTTCCTATACGGGGACGCTAAGCGTCCCCGACCCCTTTCCTATTTTTATTATTTCCTGGTTTTTCTTCATCGATCGATTTTTTGAGTTCCTGCCAATATTTCTCGTTTTCTTTCTTTTTTTGGGTTTTTTCTCTTAACTTCCGGAGCCAGCTTTCGGTCTTGGTTTCGATTTTTAGAGTTAGAATTTTGATTTTAGAGAGAATTTTTTGCAGAAAAATTTCAAATGATGGTAATTTAAAATGTTTGGCAATTCTAATTTTCTCTAAGATTTTTCGAATCCGAGTATTAAAAGCGGGGCTAGGAGAAATTTCCGGTAATTGAACCAGAACTGGAATTTTTCGAAAAGTAATCACGCCCATACCAATGACGCTACTTAACAAAATAAGAATAGCTATTAGTTCTGCCATGTTTTTAATTTCCTACGAATTACGAATAGTTTCGAATTACGAATTTACGGAAACTGGTGTACGAATTTACGAATTTTCAGTTTCCGTTACGAATAATTCGTAAGGTTTCATATTTCGTATCTATTAAATTTTTTTATTAAAATATTCTCTCCGAACTTAGCGACATAACTCTCCATTAATTCTTTTACGGTTTTTGTTTCGTCTTTTATCCAGGGCTGCAAAAAAAGAGAATCTGTATCCGGAGGGTTCATTGATGCAATTTGCAAACATAGTTCGTGAGCCAAATTTTGAAAATCTTCAGATTTGGCAACAAAATCTGTTTCGCAATTTAATTCTAAGATAACACCAATTTTTTGGTTGGGATGTAAATAAGTGGCGACAATCCCCTCCCTTGCTTTCCTTCCCGACTGTTTTTGGGCAAATTCTTTACCCCATTTTTTTAAGATTTCCTTTGCCTTTTCTAAATCGCCTTTCGCTTCAATCAGAGCTTTTTTACACTCAGCGATAGAAATTCCAGTTGCCTCACGAAGTTGTTTGAGTTGGTCAATGGAAACCATAATTAAAAAGCAGTAAACAGTGAACAATAAACAGATTTTTATTGTTCTTTGTTCTTTGATTTTTGTTCTTTGTTTTCTGTTCTCTGCTTTGCTTTAAGTATCACTTCTTTTACCTTTTCCAAAATATACTTAACTGAGCTGATGGCATCGTCACTAGCCGGAATAGGATAATCGGCTAGGGTAGGATCAACATTGGTATGAGCGATTCCTATGATTTTTATTCCTTTTCTTTTTGCCTCCCTGATGGCTGTCTCATCTTTTCTCATATCTAAAACGAAAATAGCATCGGGCAATCTTTCTAAATTCTTTAATCCGCCAAATTTAATTTCCAAATCTTTTATTTCTTGATCAATCTGGGCCTTTTCTTTTTTCGTATATTTTTCAAAAGCCCCTTCTATCCTTTTCTTTTCTAAATCCTTAAAATAATCAATTCTTTTTTTAATGACCTCGAAATTAGTAAAGGTTCCGCCCAGCCATCTTTCATTAACATAAGGCAAATTTAACTCGGTGGCAACTTCTTTTACCAAATCCTTGATTTGAATTTTTGTCCCAACTATTAATAAAATTTTATTTTCCGAAATAAATTCTTGAATAAATTTTAATGCCTCTTTCAATTTTTGAGCCGTTTTTTCAAGATCAATGATGTGAATGGTATTTTTAACCCCAGCCAAAAAGGGCTTCATTTTAGGATGACATTTTGAGGTCCGGTGGCCAAAATGCAAACCCGCCCTTGCCATCTCTTCAAGGTTAATTCCGAAATCACTTTCTTTTATTTTTTCTTTGGTTTCAGCCATATTTAAATTATTTTAAATAATAGCATTAACGCAAAAGCAAATCAAGACTTGATTAATAAATTAAATTTGCTAATATAAAATTATGAAACCAAATGTCCATCCTAAATATTATCCTAATGCTAGGGTTCAATGCGCCTGCGGTAATACATTCACTATAGGCTCAACAAAGGAATTTATGGAGATTGAGATTTGTTCAAAATGTCATCCTTTTTACACTGGTAAGGAAAAAATTGTTGATAAGATGGGGAGGGTTGAAAAGTTTAGAAAAAGATTAGCGAAGAAAGAAGAAATGAGAAAAAGGAGAAAATAGAAATTGGTTAATGGAAATTAGAAATTAGTAATAGAAAATAGAAATTGGAAATTAGTTAACCATTTTCTATTTTCCAATTTCCATAACTATTTTCTAATTTCTAACAACTATTTTCTAATTTCAAATACTCACTGTAAATCTGAATTTTTATGACTGACCTTGAAACTATCAAAAAAGAGTACGAAACCTTAATCCAGCAACTCAGGGACCCTGAGTTGATTTCAGATTGGCCCGCCTCCGCTAAAGCTACGGCGGGCAAGGAAAAATTTGAGGAACTAATTAAAAGAAAGGTTTATTTGGAAAAAATTATTGGAAAAGAAAAAGAACTCGAGGAATTAAGAAATAAAATTGAAGAAAACAAATCAATAATTTCGGCAAAAGAGGATCCGGAACTCATTGCCTTAGCCGAGGCAGAAATAACCCAGCTGAAAGAAAGAGTAAAGATTTTAGAAAAAGAGCTTCAAAATGAGCTACAAGATGAGGGACAGGAGAGGGACAGTCCCTCTAAACTTGGCACGGTTATTGTTGAAATCAGGGCTGGGACAGGCGGAGAAGAAGCGGCATTATTTGCGGCTGATTTATTCAAAATGTACACCAAGTATGCCAAATCGCAAGATTGGAAAACAAAAGTTTTGGACTCACATCAAACTGAATTGGGAGGATTTAAAGAGATGATCTTTGAATTAAGGGATGGAGAGGTTTATTCGAAAATGAAATACGAAGCCGGGGTCCATCGGGTTCAAAGAATACCCAAAACCGAAAAGGCCGGAAGAGTTCATACCTCCACGGCGACCGTAGCCATTTTACCCAAACCAAAGAAAACCGAAATTAAAATTAGACCCGAGGATTTAAAAATTGATTTTTATCGAGCTTCAGGTCCCGGCGGTCAATATGTAAATAAAAAAGAAACCGCGGTCAGAATTTCGCATTTGCCAACCGGCTTGGTAGTTACTTCTCAAACCGAAAGAAACCAAGCCCAAAATAAGGAAAATGCCCTATCAATTTTGGAGGCTCGGCTTTCGGAAAAAATAAGAGAAAAAGAAAAAATGAAACGATCAAAAGAGAGAAAAACCCAGATTGGCTGGGCAAAAAGAGCAGAAAAAATCAGAACCTATAATTTCCCCCAAGACAGATTAACTGATCACCGTATCAAAAAAAGCTGGCACAATTTAGAAGAAATTATGGAAGGAAAACTGGAACCAATGATCTCTACCTTGGAAAAAAATCTTAGGACCGAAAACTAAAATTACTCTCTTTACATTTTGGCTAATTTTTCAATTTCGCTAATATCTTTCTCGTATTGACCGGCAATTTGCATTACCGAATCTCCATAAAATCTAAATTTTCTGTTGGTGGTGCCGGAAAAGTAAATCATGGCTGCTTTCCACTCGGATTCGTAAGTTTGATTCAAAGCGCCATAATCTTTCAAATATAAAGCAGCGGCCAGAAAGGCATCTTTAATATTCCAGGGATCGGGTGTCTTTCCGGTAATCGCCTGGATTTTTTCTTTATAGAAAATCCAAGTTGAAGGGATAAATTGAGCCGGTCCCATTGCCCCACCCCAACCATATTCCATGGGACAAGAAACCGGGGTGTTGAAAGGATCTCTGCCCAATTCTTTAGTAATAGTTAAAAAATGCGGTACATCTCGCTGGGGGTTCATAACCCTGGCTATTTTTCTCCCATTTTGAATAGCAACTCCTTCTCCAGTCTGAGAGTTTTTTAAATAACACTGGCCAACATTTTTCCCGATGTTCGATTCTTGAGTTAAAACGGCTAATAAAAGTGCCGGTCTTACTCCGGTAATTTGTTCAACATACTTGGCAATTTCGTATGCCTCGCCAAAGGTGGGAGCTTCGGGTATCCCTATCAATTCAAAAACTCTCTTTCTAATTTCGGCTACTCTTTTTTGGCTTTCTTCTTTTTCTCTCAGATATTTTTGGTATTCGGTCTCTGTTAACTTTAGAAAATAATCTTTTTCTTGTTTTGTTTTCTCGCTTTCTTGCTTTTGAAGTGTTTGAACTTGAACCGCCTTTTCTAGGTCCTCCCTTTCGGCATCTAAAGATACTTTTTGTTCTTCTAAATAAGATTTAAGAGTTTTAATTTCCTTTAGTAATTCCTGATTTTTTGAAGAAACTTTTTCCAAAGCCATCAGGTTGTCAAAAAAATCCGAAAGTTTTGTCTCGGCCAACAAAATCTCCAAAGATGAACGGTGGTCTTCTTTATAAATCAATCTTAAAATTGTTTTTAATTTATCCTTTAGGTTAGAAATTTTTTCGGAATTTTTCTGGATTGAATTTTCGGTATCCCCAATCTGAAGCTTCAGGTCTTCAATCATTAAATTCGATTGATAAATCTGATAATCCAAATTTTTGATTTTATTTTTTAAAATTGAAATTTGATTCTGGAGAGTTTTCCTTTCCTTTTCGGTTTGGGAAATGTCTTTTTCAATCTGTTCGCTTTTTTCTTCATAATATTTTTGGCATTTCTCCAATAATTTCCGATATTCTTCTTTAGAGAGAATTTTGCTTTGTTCTTCAATTTTTTCCAGTTGGCAAATCTCTTCTAAATTTTCTTCACCCCAGACCGAAAAATTAAGAAAAAATAAAATCGCAATTAACGAAAAAATAAGGGCTTTATAAAATTTGGTCTTTGAAGGTTTAGAGAACATAACAAGAGCTTTACCCAGTAGAGCAAGTTCGAACAGGATTGAAATAGAATTTCAATCCTAAGAATATCTCTACCTAAAATATCTAACAAAGAGTAAGAAAAATCTTTTTATCAGTCCTGTCTTCTCAGCTAAAAATTCGAACTTGTCATACTGGGTTTAAATCTTTTTTTCTTTTCCCTCGCTTTCTATTTCTCCTTCTGCCTCTTTTTCCTTCTTTTTCTCTACTTTTTCCACCTCTTCCACTTTTTCTTCGATTGGTTTTTCCAATTCTTCTTCAACTTTTTCTGGTGGTGCCGCAAAGGCAACAATTTCCCGGGGGTCTTTTAAAACTTTTACTCCCTCCGGCAATTTTAAATCAGAAACAAAAACTTCATCTTCAAAAGTTCTCAATTTCTCAATGCTCACCTTAATTTCTTTTGGCAAATTCAGAGGAAGGGCTTTAACTTTGACTTCAGAAATATTTTTCACCAAAGTCCCGCCAAATTCTTTGACTGCTTTCGACTCGCCCTCAAAAATTAAGGGTACCAGTGCTTCAACCTCTTCTTTCAATCTCGGCTGATAAAAATCAATATGGATTGGTTTTAAAGTCAAAGGGTCTCTTTCAATCTCGTGAATCAAAACTATAAATTCTTTGTTCTTTTTTTCATCTCCAACTTGCAGTTTAATTAAAGAACTTTCACCTGCTTCTTTTAAAATTTTCTCAAATTCTTTTGAATCAATTTCCAAAGGTACACCCCCCACCACTTTTTTTGTTTTTCGCTTGACAGCACCATTTTTTGGAAAAGTGGTGGGGGGCAGGTTTTTAATCCCCGGACCGTACAAAATTCCGGGTATTATACCTTTTTTTCTTAACGATTTTACTTTTTTCCCAACTTCTTTACGAATTTTCGCAGTTAAACTTAACATCAAATCAGCGAACAGAAAACAAAGAGCAAAAAACCTTTAAAAGGGGTTTGTTCATTGTTCACTGTTTATTGTTTACTTAATGATGTGGATGATTTGTACGGGGCAGGCATCGGCTGCTTCTTGAGCGCACTCAACTTTTTCTACTTCCAACTCATCATTCCCTTCGGCATTTTTCTCCGAATTCAAAAGCTTTGCCTTCCCGTCGTCTGCCATCTCAAAAAATTTCAGACACAATGCCGCACAAGACCCACAGCCAATGCACTTTTCCCTCTCCTGAATTATTTTTGCCATGTTTCTATTTTATTTTTTACCATATATAAATTATTGATAATAAATACTCAAGTCTATTTTACTTTTTATGAAATCAATGAGTTCCTCGACACTTTTATAACATTTTTCAGCATCTTCTTTGTAAGCTTTAGAATATCCATTTGATGGATATCTTGCTGAAATATAGGCCTCGCTTAAAACCCTTAAAGATTCTCTAAAATCTTTTAGGTTTATAGATTTCTCACAAATCTTGCTCAAATAAATTAAGTTATGGGTTTTCTCTTTTTTAGTTATCCCACCTTTTTGAATTATTATTATTGCCTTTAAGTATTTTTCAACCGCCTGCTGAGATAAATAACATACATGGTCGTAAAAATCTGTTTCCTCTAAAGTTCTTTTTGCAAAACTTAAATCGTCCTCAGCCTTTCGAAGCCAACCAAAAATAATTCGTTTATTTTTAATTTTACTTCGCATAGATTAATTTTCCCTTTTTTGAAATCTCTTTTATAAAATAATTTTCTTCATCTAAGGCCTCTTCCCATTCTTTTGGAGTGTAAACCAAAATATCTGTACCCATTTCTGATTCAATGTGTTGACAAATTTCAAAGAGTCGCCTCATAAATCTCTTTCTTGTTTTTTTAATCACAACTAAATCTACATCGCTATTTTCCTTGGGCCTTCCATGGGCAAAAGAGCCAAAGAGAATGATTTTTTCTGGCTTGTATTTTTCTACAATTTGTTGAGTTATTTTTTTAATCTCTTTTTGATATTTTTTATTCATATTTTCAGCCAATGCACTTTTCCCTCCCCTGAATTATTTTTGGCATACCCGGTAGTAGAAATTCGACTAAAATTATTTTATATTGCTACCCGGCAGCAGTCGAATTTTCACTACCGGGCGTAGTTTTAATTATTTTATTCCAAAAACCTAAAAGTAGAAAGTATTTGAGAAAAATCCCCCAGGGGGTCGTGACCAAGTATTACTTTTACAACTGAAGAGTTTGTATGGCTTATTGCATAATATCCTCCATTATCACAAGCCTCTTCTGCAGAGCCAGTGCTGATTAAATTCGCCTGGTAATCACCAACTTTTATATTAGATTCCATAAACTCACACTGTGAATTTCTCGCTCTATCAAAAACAGACTCAAACCATTCTTTTAGGGGTTTCTTGTTTTCATTTTTATAGACTTTTATTTCCCAATTATTAATTTGAATAAAATCATTTTCTTCTATAATTTTTGTACCGTCGGGATATTTGAAACTTACTCCCAAATTCGTGCTGGCATAAGTCTTCCAATTGGCGGTTTCAACTTTTTCCTCCTTAATTGTGAATTCATTTGAATAAAATCTGGCGTCTTCTTTGAAAGTATCCTCGTTCTGACAACCGATACAAACTGGAATTGCTAATCTATGAAGGCCTTCCGGAGCTTCAGGTAGTGTTAATTCAAATGCCTTTTCTTTTCTTGCTTCAATGCAGGACCCATTACCATTCAATTTTTGACATTCAACGTATTTGTAACTTTCCCATTTTT
>Ga0210014_1001288_pt1 | contig 19025 bp, 15 predicted proteins | sample CryGeymeta201519_FD_183983 | JGI IMG/M metagenome (GOLD analysis project Ga0210014, IMG submission 183983) | Groundwater microbial communities from Crystal Geyser aquifers in Utah, USA - Crystal Geyser metaG 2015-19 (SPAdes) (version 2) | ecosystem: Environmental > Aquatic > Deep subsurface >...
TTGGCGAGGAGGATGCCGGTCACACCCACGGCTTCGTGAAACTTGCGCGCCTGTCCCAGCGCGTTTTGCCCGGTGGTCGCGTCCAACACCAACCAGACCGCGTGCGGCGCGCCGGGCAGGGCCTTGGCCGTCACACGCCGCACCTTGCGGAGTTCCTCCATCAAATTGAAGCGGGTCTGCAAACGCCCGGCGGTATCAATCAGGACGATGTCCACGCCGCGGGACACGCCCGACTGGACGGCGTTGAACGCCACCGCGCCGGGATCGGACTCGGGCGCGCCCGCCACCACCGTGACCTTGAGGCGGTCGCCCCAAACCTGGAGTTGGTCCACCGCCGCGGCGCGAAAGGTGTCCGCCGCGCCGAAGAGGACGGTCTTCCCCTCCGATAAAAATCGCCGGGCGAGTTTGGCGGCGCTGGTGGTCTTGCCCGAGCCGTTGACTCCCACGAGCAGGATCACGCTCGGACGCGCGGAAAAATCGAGCGCGGGCGGATTGTCGAGGCGGGAGCGGAGATCCGCCCGGAGGGCCGATCGAAGTTCCTCGGCGCGGACCAGCCCGCGGTCACGCGCGAGGCGTTTGAGTGAGTCGAGGATGCTGGCGGTGGTATCCATCCCCACATCCGCCTGGATGAGCAGGGTCTCCAAATCGTCCCATGTTTCGGCGGTGATCTCCGTCGCGCCCAATAGCGAGGCGACGCGCCCGAAGGCGGCTTTACCGGTCTTAGAGAGGCCCGCGCGCCAGCGGGAAAGTCCCGCGTACCCGCGGGATAGGACATCCGTCATGGCGGGGGATTATATCAGGGGCTTTGCTTTTTATGTTATACTCGCCGACTGGCAACGCATATCGTTGCATAAATCATCTTTTGAGGTAGCAAAATGATCGAAGAACCCATCCATGTCTCTGACGATGCTTTCGAGAAGACCGTCCTGCAAGCGCAACTTCCGGTGATCGTTGATTTCTGGGCGCCTTGGTGCGGCCCGTGCAAAATGGTCGGCCCGATCCTCGACAAACTTGCGAAGGAAAACGCCGGCAAGTTTCTGGTTGCCAAAGTGAACACCGACGAGAATCCCGAATGGGCCTCCAAGTATGGCGTTCAGGGCATTCCGACGATGTTATTCGTTTCGGGAGGCAAGGTGGTTCACCGCCAGGTGGGCGCGCTGCCCGAGCGCATGTTACGGGACGTGATCACCCAATTCATGGAAGTCATCACACCGGCATAACCTCCAGGAGGTACATAATGAGCCGCCGTCTGGCCTTCGCTATTTTGATCCTGTCTGTCGGGTTGAACGCGTGCGTGCCGGGGTTATCGCCGATTTCTGCCGGCGATTCACAGGCGACGGCGATAGCGCTGGCCGGCACGTTGGCCGCGCTAACACAAGCGGCCCTGCCAACCCCCAGCCTCCTGCCCTCGAATACGCCTCCGCCAACCTTCACCGCGACCACCGCGCCAAGCGCCACAGGAGCGCCGACCAACACCGCAACATCCACGCCCGAGGCGACCAGCGCCGCCAACGCGACAGGAACCATAACCGCGACCAGTAGTCCAACTCCAACCGGCGCGCTCACCATTTCCACGGTCAGCGGAACCGTCACAGCCACGCTGACGCCAACGCCGGGCGTCCTTCTCTATGGTACCGTGCCGCCAGCCGTCCCTTACGGGCGCGTGCACCTGATCAACCTGACCAACGAGATGGTGTACATTTCGTTCCATTGCACGCTTGAGAACGGTTTGACATCGTATTTGGAATATCCCGTGTATGCAAGGATCGTCGCCTCCATTCCGGCCGGACCCTGCCATTACGTTGCCTGGGTCAAAGGCCGGCAATTTATCGGGGATATCCGGATCAAGAAATCTTTGGAATACACGTTCACGTTCAAAAGACAAAAAATCATTATCACTCAGCCATAAGTTAATCGGTGATTACCCACAAGTCGCCGTTTGCTCGCAGTTGCACTGCGGGCGCAGGCGGCAGTCCAACTGCCGCCTGAACTTGTGGGTAATCACCAGTAAGTTAAGGAGTATCCAGGAATGAAAAAAGTTTTCCCCCTGATTTTGGGGCTTACCGTTTTATTGGCGGCCTGCGGCCCCAAAGCCGCCCCGACCATTGACGCGGCCAGCGTGCAGGCTTCGGCGGTGGCGATGGCGTTCACGATGGCCGCGCAAACCCAGGCCGCCCTCCCGACCGCGACCGCAACCCTGCCGTCGACCGAAACGCCCACCCTGGCGCCGCCCAGCCCAACCTTTGCCCTGCCCACGTTCCCGTCCGTCCTGCCGACAGCGACAAGCGCGGCATCCGGCGGCGCTTGCAGCGGCCTGATGAATCCAAAACCCGGAGGGCCGCAGGTTTATGTGGTCATTGACAACCGCACCAAAGGAACTTTGACCTTTTCTCTCTATCTGAATGAAACACCGTTCGCATGTGGATTCGTCCGTGGTGTATCTTCCATCGGATCCAGAAGCAGCTTGGGCGTCACCATCCCTGAGGGTTGCTATTGGCCATCTGCCTATGTAAACGACCCCAAGAAACCCGCATCACTCTCAGGTCCCCAGGCTTGCATCCACGGCAATGATAAGATCACCATAATCGTGGATTACCAGGGTATGAAATGGGTTTTCCCGTAAACCGGCGCATCTACCGACATCCAGTAACAATCAATCAGCCCGGCTCGTAACGAGTCGGGCTGAATCTTTAAGACCTGACATGTCTTACTCGCGCCCTGCTTAACCAAGGCGATTGTGCGGACGCGGGTCGCGGTTAATCGGGGTTCTGTGGAGACATGTCAGGTCTCCTCCATTACTCCGAAACCCTCTGAATGTTGGCTCCCAAGCCGCGCAATTTCTCGTCCACGCGCTCGTAGCCGCGGTCAATCTGGCTGACGTTGCGGATGGTGGAGGTTCCGTCCGCGGCCAGGGCGGCCAGCAGGAGCGCCATGCCGGCGCGGATGTCGGGGCTTTCCAGGTTCTCGCTGATAAGTTGGCTGGGGCCCTGCACGAGACAGCGGTACGGGTCGCACAGGATGATGCGCGCGCCCATGCCCACCAGTTTGTCGGTGAAGTACATGCGCCCGGAATACATCCAGTCATGGAAGAGCACGGATCCCGCGGCTTGCGTGGCAACCGTGATGGCGATGCTCATCAGGTCGGTCGGGAAGGCCGGCCAGACGTTGGTTTTGATCTCGGGGATGACCCCGCCCAAATCGGGGACAACCGCCAGGGACTGGTCCGGCGGGACGATCAAATCGTCGCCCTCTACCTGCCAGGTCACGCCCAACCTGCGGAAGACTTGCGCGACCATTTCGAGGTAACGCACGCCCGCGTCCCGGATGCGAATCCCGCCGCGCGTCACCGCCGCCGCGCCGACCAGGCTGACAACCTCCAGGTAATCGGGACCCACCGAAAACTCGCCGCCGTGGAGTTGATCCACGCCTTCGATATGCAGGGTGTTCGAGCCGATGTTCTCGATGCGCGCGCCCAGGCGGTTCAGGAAGCGGCACAATTCCTGAATGTGCGGCTCGGAGGCCGCGTTGCGAATGACCGTGATGCCTTTTGCGCGCACCGCGGCCATGATGGTATTTTCGGTGGCGGTCACGCTGGCCTCATCCATCAAAATGTCCGCGCCCTTCAGCGCTTTCGCTTGGAACTCCAGCGTGCGGCCATAGTTCACCTGCGCGCCCAGAGTCTGCAAGGCCAGGATGTGCGTGTCCAGCCTGCGCCGCCCGATGACATCCCCGCCGGGCGGGGAAAGCCGCAGTTCACCCGAGCGCGCGATCATCGGCCCGGCGAGCAGGATGGAGGCGCGAATGTTGCGGCAAAGGCCGGGGTCCAGGTCGGCCGGCCGGACCGTCCGCGCAGTGACGCGCCAGGAGTCCTCGCCCAAATCCTCCACTTGCACGCCCAGGCTTTCGACCAGGCGCCGCATGTCGCTCACGTCCCGAATACGCGGCAGGTTGTGAAGCACGACCGGTTCCTCGGTCAACAGGCAGGCGGCCAGCAAAGGCAAGGCGGCATTCTTATTTCCACTTGGCGTAACCTCCCCCCGCAGGGGAATACCGCCTTCGATGACAAATTTTTCCATGGGTTCTCCTGTGAAGTCCCTGCCATTCTAAGGCAGTTTGACGGTTTCGCCAAGCGCATTGCAAATCACTTACAGCCCGTGCATCGCCAATTGTTTGGAATATAATGAAAGCATGGAACCCAGTCTGGTCATCCCGCTGATCGTGGGCTGGATCGGCGGCTGGATGGTTAATTACCTGGCCGACGTTTTGCCGGCCACGCGGCGCTTCAGCCAACCCGCCTGCCAACACTGCGACGCCGCCACCACGTGGCAGGATTATCTCCTTTTGCGCGCCTGCCGTTCGTGCGGAAAACGGAGAAAACCAAGAGTCTGGATCGTTCAGGTGTTTTTGGCCGCAGTCAGTATTTACATTTGGATGTCGCCCCCGGCCCGCCTGGGATACGCGCTGGGGCTGTTGATCCTGCTGTACTTTACGATGGACTTTGTGATAGACCTGGAACACCGCCTGATCCTGCACCCGACCAGCATCTTCGGCGCCCTGCTTGGACTTGGGGCGGGCGCGCTGCGCCAGGGGTTGTTCTCCACCCTGGCGGGCGGACTGGCCGGCTTCGCCATCATGTTCCTTTTCTACCTGCTCGGCGCCGTCTTCGCGCGGCTGCGCGCCCGGCGGATGCGGAAGGCGGGACTGGCGGCGGACAACGAGGAGGCGCTGGGCGCGGGCGACGTGATCCTGGCGGCCATCCTGGGCCTGTTCCTGGGCTGGCCGATGATCTGGTTCGGACTGCTGCTCGGCATCCTGCTGGGCGGCGCCATCAGCATTTTGCTGGTGCTGGGTTTGTTGGTCAGCGGGCAGTACAAGGAAAAGGCCTGGATGGTTTTTATCCCGTACGGCCCGTACTTCCTCCTGAGCGCGTTCCTGATCCTGTACTTGCCAACCTGGGTCAAAGCCATAGTACCTAAGTAGGATTGGACGATTACGCGCATGTGCCTACACTAAAAATAGGAAGCAAACAATAATGAGGAAGCCAATTCTTTTCCGCCCGCAAAAAAGCCCGGGGCAGGCCATGGTGGAATTTGCATTGGTATTGCCCATCCTGCTGTTGATCGTCTACGGGATCTTGGAAGTGGGACGGTTGCTCTTCATTTACAACAACGTGGTCTCTGCCGCGCGCCAGGCCACCCGCTACGGTTCGACGACAGGATTAAATACCAGCGGAGGCGTGCCGCGCTATCAGGATTGCGCCGGGATGCGCTCCGCCGCCCAGCGCTCAGGTTTTCTCGATAATTTTGAAGATGCCGATATTCTCATCTGGCATGACAACGGCGAAGAACTGCATCAATCCGCCTATTGCAAACCCGGCATGGCCTTCGACAGGAGTTTTCAACCCTCCAGCGGAAATTCGAGCCGGGTGCGAGTCCAGGTCAGCACGGAATACACTCCCATGCTCCCGTTTATTCCGTTGCAACCGCTGACCATCACATCCGTCAGCGCGCGCACGATTTTAGTCGGCGTGACGATTGCAATTACCGGCGGAGCGCAGGACATTGAGTTCGCGACAGACGACCCCAATGCAGCCGCGGATTCCACCGCCGCGCCCCCCCAGGGGTCACATTCTGAGGCGGCCGCGCCCTGCGACGTGCGTCACAGCGTCTTGAGGGCCTCGCCTTTCGGCATGACCATCTTCAATTACAGCGCCGGGTTGACGATCCATATCACAAACATAAAGATATGGAGTCCCCCTTCCCCGGCAGGCCAAGCGCTGAACCGACTCACGCTTGGCGGCGCGAACATCTGGAACGGCATCGAGCCAAGCGACTCGCCCACTTTTTTCGGCGACTTCAGCGGCGACGTTTCCATAGGCCCGCGCGCCAATAAATTTTTGGTGGCAGGTTTTAGCATGAACTATCAGGCCAACGGCTCCGAAAAAATCATCGTCGCCTTTGTCGAAAATCAATGTCCCGCGCTCGACTCATCGAATGCGCGCCAATTGCCATGAATAAACAGACGCTTTCCTTTCCACCGGTTGAGAATGGACAGAGCCTGGTCGAGTTGGCGGTCAGCCTGACCGTCCTGTTGATCCTGCTGGCCGGCACAGTGGATTTTGGAATCGGCCTGTTCCACTATGTCGCCATGCGGGATGCCGCCCAGGAAGGCGCATTGTACGGCTCCATCAATCCGCCGCCCCACGCCGGCAATTGGAACTGCCCGCATAAGAGCGTTGCCTCCATCTGTGACCGGGTGGTAAACGCCTCCGGCGAAAGCGGCCTGATCAAAAATATCTACGATGCTGGAATGGGTATCAGCATTTCGGTCCCGGATGGGGCCTGTGAAGGCAGGAGCATTACCGTTAGCCTGGTTTACGACTATCCTGTTTCCATGCCATTTATGGGAGCGGTACTCGGATCGGATCACATCCAGTTAAGAGCCGCGGTAACCGATACGATCCTGACCCCCTCCTGCCCATGAAAAATATCAACGAACGAATGAACGGACGGAACCCATGAAGAACAGACAACTTCCCTCGGAACGCGGCCAGGCCATGATCCTGATCGTTCTCGCCATCGTCGGCCTGGTTGGCATCACCGCCCTGGCTGTGGACGGGGGTATGTACTACGCGGACCGCAGGCGGGCGCAGAACGCGGCCGATTCGGCCGTCCTGGCCGCCTCGCTGGCCCGGCTGCGCGGACAAAATTACCAGTCGGTCGCGTTGGCCAGGGCCCAGCAAAACGGGTACGAGGACGATGGCGTGAAAAGTTCCATCGAGGTTAATGCCCCGCCCGTCAGCGGACCGTATGAAGGCAATTCGGAATACATCCAGATCGTGATCACGTCCCATTACAACACAACCTTTGGGCCGGTTGTGGGCATCCGCGAGTTGACCAACAACGTGGAAGCCGTCGCCCGCGCGAAACCGCCCGAATATGGCCCGCTCATGCAGGGTTACGCGGTCGTCAGCCTGGCGCCCGCCAGCGACTGCGCCGCGCAACGGTCGTTTTGGGCGCACGGCGAGTCGACGCTGGTAATTTCCGGCGGCGGCATCTTCATCAACTCGGACCATCCCACCTGCGCCTTCATGCAGGAGGGCAGCGGCGGACTGGTCTTTGCGGACAACAACCCGTTCAACATCGTGGGCGGCGCATCCATCCAAAAGGTCCAGTTGATCAAACGTCTCGTCTGGCAACCGGCGCCGACCCCCAGCAAAGGCGAGACGCCCACCCGCCAGCCGGCGCTGGCCTTCCTTCCAAGCGCCGGAAGTTCGCCCATGCCCTACCCGCCGCCATTCGTCATGCCCAAACCGCGTTGCGGGGCGCGGATGGCCGAGATAGACCCCCTGGACGAAACCGTCATGGGTCCAGGCAACTGGGAGGAGGATTTCCCGCCCAAAGGCGTCACCAAATTGAAACCGGGCATGTACTGCATCAATGGGGACGTGCGCGTTGAAGACACGGAGTTGACCGGGGAAGGCGTGTTGCTGGTCGTCGAGCATGGCTCGGTACACTTTAGCAGTACCGCCAACATCACGTTGGAAGCCCCCGGCAAGGGGCCTTTCAAAAACTTGCTGCTCTTCCTGCCCATGGACAACCACTCCGTGGTGGTGTTGAACGGCTCCGATGAATCGATTTTCCGCGGCGCCATCCTGGCGCCCGCCTCGAAGATCCGCATCCTGGGCAACGAGTCGCGCTACGGCTACCATAGCCAGATCATCGGCTACACCATCGAATTGGACGGCAACAGCAACATCACCATCCGCTACCTGGACGAACAGAACTACGACGCCCTCGTCAGCCCGGAGATCCAATTCGGCCAATAGGTTTCAAAACCCTACATTACAGACGGCTTACACAAAGGAAAGCGGAACAAAACCGACTTGAAGCATGAAGTATAATGGTAACTACAAGACCCTAACTCGGACAAGCCGGAAGAGAAAAACCTTTAACCACGAAGGGGCACGAAGGAAAACCTTAAAAGCTCTTCCTTTGTGTTACTTTGTGCCCTTCGCGAAGCACCCTGCGGGTTGTGTTTAATCATCTTGTTTTTTGCGCAAGGATTTAACTTCTAAGTTCTTAACGAGATAATTTTCAGGAACCCAAACGGCATGAAAAAAGCCCCAGGCAAAATTTTCGCCTTCTTCCAAACCGGCCCCGCCGGGAGCCGCCGCGCGCGCAAAAGCCGGGGACAAAGCCTGGTGGAGATTGCCATCGCGTTTCCGGTGCTGATCATGTTGCTCGCCGGGCTGGTGGAATTCGGCTTTATGTTGAATTACTACCTGTCGCTGATGGACGCCACCCGCGAATCCGCCCGCACTTTCAACAACTTCACTCCCTTTGAAGAAGCATGCACTTGCGATATAGCCACTGCCTGCAAGTATGATGATCCCCCTAATAATCCCGACTGCATTGCAAATTGCGTCACAGACTACAATGACTCAGATTGCGACAGCATCAGTTTCTACCAGAACGCGGCAGGCATGGTGTTTACCAGCCTGCGACCAAAAGACATCAACGGTGATGGAGAGCTCTCCCCTGAAGAGAGGGCAAAGGATTCATCGCGCAAGATTGACCTCGATCCCGATAAAGACGACGTGGTTGTCTCCGTTCTCAGAATAAAAACTTCTGCCGTTCTTGACCGTTTCCCTGAAAATGGAGGGGAATACCATTTGTTTAATAACCAGCCCTCGCGCCTGTCCACGGTCGAGATCGGGAGCCGCCTGGTCAGCGGCGCGCCCGACACCGGCGTCCTGCTGGTGGAAGTATTCTTTAATTATCACCAGGTGCTGGCCCTGCCCTGGCTGGCGCCTTTCCTGCCGGACCCGATCCTGTTGCACGCCTACACGATCATGCCCCTGCCGGCGGCGGAACCTCCGTGATTACCGTAGGAGAAAAAAATATGCGGCATAAGATTTTTCACATAACAGAACGCGGGCAGGCCATCATCCTGATCGCGGCGGCGGCCATCGGCCTGATCGCCATGGTCGGTTTAATAGTGGACGGCGGCATCCTGTTGATCGAATATGGCCGCTTGAAACGCGCGATCGACGCGGCTTCGCTTTCCGCCGCCCTGCAATACCGCGAAGGCTATACCATAACCGAGTTGGAAAACGCCGCCGAGGAATTTCTGAACTTAAATCAATCGAACGTGTTCAATATTGACGTGCAAACCTGCGACTCCGCCCCAGGCGACCCGGAACTTTGCCCCCCCCTGACCATCCCACCCACCCCGCCGCGCAAACTGGCGCGCGTCATCGCCTCGCGCCACGTGCGATTCGGGTTCCTGCGGGTGATCGGGATCTACGAAACGGACATCACCGCCCAGTCCATCGGCGAGGCGGCTTCCGTGGACCTCGTAATTGTCCTGGATACCTCGGCCGCCATGGCTTTCGAGGGTGGCGGCGATCCCACTACAGGCGATGACCCGGCCGACGATCCTTCGACCTGTAACCCGGCCGATAACTGCCAACCGCTTCGCGACATCAAGGATTATGCGGTTAATTTCGTGAATCAATATGTGTATTTCCCGTACGACCGCGTGGCGATCATCACCTTCGACCGCAATGTCCATCTGATCATGCCGCTGGACGCGACCGACGGCATGACCGGCCCAGACGCCAAAGCCGCCGTCATCGCCGCCATCAACGGACTGACGGTATTTCAACCGGCGCAAATCTGCCCCGATCCTGTTTCAGCCGCCAGCCCTGTGCCAAATTGCCTTAACTATCCGCCCCCAGGAACTTACCATGGGTTGGAATACCCTCTTTATCGCTATAACCTTGAGCACGGTAATAACGACTCTTCCTCCGTCCCGTCCAGCAATATCGGGGATGCTGTGTGGCTGGCCAGCAATGAATTTGGGCTTGGGCGCCAGGATTCGCTCTGGGTAACCATCCTGCTGTCCGGTGGAGCGGCCAATACCGGCTGCTACGACCCGGCTACTTGCGGAGACACCACCGCGGATGGCCGCATCTGCCCATCCACTACCTGGGCTACGCACTACTGCCGCGACAATTCGACCGTCACACGCCATTGCACCAATGTCTTCGATGTTGAAACTAGGGACCGTTGTTTAGCCGTTGACGGCACACTATTCGATGTTACACTCGATGTAGAGCATTACGATGCCGACGATTACGCCCGTGACGCGGCTGACTTCCTCGCCAACCCAAAGACCGGCCAGGGCGTGGTCATCTTCTCGATCGGGTTGGGAAATCCGATGGACCCAGGCGCTGGAGGCGCCACCAGCGGAGGGCCGGAGTTAATGGAATATGCGGCCCTCACCGCTGGAAATGAGAGCGGCGACCAGGTCAACCACGGCTTGTATTATTTCGCGCCCACCACCGACGAGCTGGTCGAGATTTTCCGTAACATCGCCGAGAACATCGCCACGCGGCTTTCCCAGTAAGATTTTCGCCCGGATTGCAAAGTCTCCCGACTTTGCAGCTGCGGCTGGAGGTAGTACCATGAACCCGATTTCGACCTTATGGCGCAAGCGCACCAAGCGGCGCAAGAGCAAAGCCCAAAGCATGCTGGAGTTTGCCCTGGTGCTGCCGGTTTTGCTCCTGTTGCTGTTCGGCGTGCTCGAATTTGGGCGCCTGTTTTACGCCTGGATCATCATCGAGAACGCCACCCGCTTCGGCGTGCGCTACGCCTCCACCGGCGAATTCGATAGCGGATATTGCGTAGACCTGGACGGCGACGGCACGCCATGCGCTGGGGCGCATCGCAGCGAGGAAGTGGACGCGGCGCGCCTCCCGTCCATTAAAGACGAAACCCGGCACATGATCATTGCCCTGCCGCATGACGAAGCCTTTGCGCAAACGGCTAATGATTACCTAAAGATCACGGTTTGTTCCACCACCATGGTTGACGAGGCGACGGAGAGGGTCTTCACCCCCCCGAATATGGGCGGCCCGCAATACAGTGACTGCACCCCGGTCGAGCATCCCGGCGAGTCGGGCGATCGCGTGGTTGTCGCAGCGGACTACAACTTTACCTTCATCGTCCTGCCCGCCTTCGGGATCCAGCCGGATATGATCCACCTGTCTTCCTACCGCGAGGGCATTGTGGAGCAATTCCGCCTCTCACGCGCCGTTAAAGTGCCGCCACAGTTTACCGTGCCGACCGTTCCCTCCCCTACACCCACACAAACGGATATCCCCACCCCCACCGCCACCCGTACACAGCCACCGCCGACCTTGACACGAACGCCAACCAGGACGCGAGCGCCGACCAGGACGCGAGCGCCAACCAGGACGCGAGCGCCGACCAGGACGCGAGCGCCGACCAGGACGCGAACGCCGACCAGGACACCAACGATCACGCGCACGCCGAGCAACACGCCCACCATCACAAACACGCCCACCATCACAAACACGCCCACCATCACAAACACACCCACCATCACAAACACACCCACCATCACAAACACACCCACCATCACGTTGACGCCGAGCAATACGCCCACGCGCACGCTCACACCCACGCGCACGCTCACGCCCACGCGCACGCTCACACCCACGCGCACCATCAAGCCCACGGTTACGCCCATCACCCCATCGAATACGCCCACGCGCACGCGCACACCCACTCCCGTCACGCCTTCGAAAACGCCTACGAAAACACTCACACCTTCGAAAACGCCTATTCCTTCCACACCCACGAACACGCGCACGAAGACACCCATTCCGCCTACGCCGACGAAAACAAACACCCCGCCCCCAACCGAGCCGACCAAAACGCCAACGCTCTGCGGCGGCGGCGACTGCTAAGTCGGCAACCAAATTTAGAAAAAACAGCAGGACTTTCTTCCAAGTCCTGCTGTTTTTTACGGTATAATCCCGCCCGCAATTCAACCGAGGAGGTGAAATTCGATATTTTCAACGGGAAAGAGCGCATGGACTTTAGTTAGGTAGTTTGGTAGTTCGGTAGTTTAATAGTTTGATAGTTTGGTAGTTCGGTAGTTTGGCAGTTCGGTAGTTTGGCAGTTTGGCAGTTCGGTAGTTCGGTAGTTCGGTAGTTGGTTCGCGGGGAGATCAGCAACCACGTAACTACACAACTACCAACTACGTAACTACAAAACTACGTAACTACAAAACTAAAGCGGATGCCCTCCGGGACTGCCAGTCCCGACACCTTTCCCTCCAGTGCAAAATCCCTGCAACCAACGCCGCGCGGGCAACCGCGCGGACAAAGGCGCGGGGAATGGCGAGGCAAGAGAATAGTGATCAGTAATCAGTAATCAGTAACCAGTCATCAGTGATCAGTGACTGATCACTGATCACTGATCACTGATTACTCAACCTGGAGGAACCCAACCATGTGTGGCATTGTCGGATACATCGGCAGCCGCGACGCGACGCCGATCATTTACAACGGCCTGAAGCGGCTGGAATATCGCGGCTATGATTCGGCCGGCATCGCCGTCCTGCAAGACGGAAAGATCGAAGTGCGCCGCGAAGCGGGCAAACTATCCGCGCTTGGCGACCTGCTTCAGCAATCCCCCATCGAAGGCAATCTCGGAATCGGTCACACCCGCTGGGCCACGCACGGCGCGCCCAGCGCGCGCAACGCGCATCCCCACCTCGGACAGACGGGACGCGTCGTGGTAGTGCATAACGGCATCGTGGAAAACTTCCTCGAACTGCGCGAGGAATTGTCTGCGGAGGGCGTGGAATTCAAATCCGATACGGACACGGAGACCATCGTCCATCTTGTGGAGCATTACCTCGCCAGCGGACTCGACCTGGTGGAGGCCGCGCGCAAGGCCTTCCAGCAAATCCGGGGCGCGAACGTGGTGGCGCTGGTATCCGCGGACGAGCCCGACCGCATCGTGGCGGCGCGCATCGGCAACGCAGGCGGGATCGTCCTCGGTTACGGCGAGGACGAGATGTTCGTCGCCTCGGACGTGCCGGCCATCCTCGAACACACGCGGCGCGTCGTCTTTTTGGAGTCACGCCAGATGGCGGTGGTGACGCGGGACGGCGCGCGGGTGGAAACGCTCGAAGGCGGGCGCGTCCAGCCCCAGGTCCAGGGCGTGGCGTGGGATCCCGTCGCGGCGGAGAAAGGCGCGTACCGTCACTTCATGCAGAAGGAGATCCACGAACAAGTCCGCGCCCTCACCGACACCCTGGCAGGCCGCGTGGATTTCGAGCATGGAAGAATCCGCCTGCCCGAACTGAACCTGACGCCCGAACTGGCGAAGCGCATCCAAAAAATAACCATCACCGCCTGCGGCACGGCCGCCTACGCGGGCATGGTCGGAAAAACCCTGATCGAAAAGATCGCCCGCGTGCCGGTGGAAGTGGTGATCGCCTCCGAGTTCCGCTACAGCGACCCAATCGTGGACGAGCGCACCGTCGTGCTGGCGATCTCGCAATCCGGCGAAACCGCCGACACGCTGGCCGCCATGGAGGAGGGACGCCGCAAGGGCGCGATTGTTTGGAGCATCGTCAATGCGATCGGCTCGCAGGCCATGCGCGTCGCGGACGGATTCATCTCGATGCAAACCGGACCCGAGATCGGCGTGGCCTCGACCAAGGCCTTCACCGCCCCGATCGTGGACCAGTACATGCTCGCGATCCTGCTGGCCGACCTGCGCGGCACGCTGGACGAGGCGGCGCGCCGCGCGCTGGTGGCCGACCTGCGCCTGGCGCCCGACCTGGCCGGGCGCACGCTGGCGCGCGAAGCCGAGGTGGAGAAACTGGCGCAGACGTTCAAGGATATGCGCGGCTGTCTCTACCTGGGGCGCGGCATCAACATGCCCATCGCCTATGAGGGGGCGCTGAAGTTGAAGGAAATTTCGTACATCCACGCTGAGGGCTACCCGGCCGGTGAGATGAAGCACGGCCCGATCGCCTTGATTGACGAGGAGATGCCGGTGCTGTGTCTCGCGCCGAAGGATCCGTGGCACGAGAAGATGATCTCGCAGATCCAGCAGGCCAAGGCGCGCGGCGGAACGGTGATCGCGGTCGCAACCGACGGGGACGAACTGGTGGCATCCATGGCCGACCACGTGCTGTGGATTCCCGAAGCGCCGTGGATGCTCTCGCCGGTCGTCACCGTCCTGCCCCTGCAATTGCTGGCCTATCACATCGCGGCCATCCGCGGCCTGGATGTGGACCAGCCGAGGAATTTGGCGAAATCTGTGACGGTCGAATAAAACCGGCCGGTGTAAGAACACGGATGCGTGGAATTTAACAGATTCAGCGGCTACAGAGTACCGCATAAATAACTAAACCAGAATTCAAATTTCCACTCGCAATTCCTTCCAATAAGTTTAGTAAATTATGCGACAAGCGGTAAAATCCGTTAAATTCCACTAATCCGTGTTCTTTAGCCGCCGAAAACGACTGATTGTTAGCGATGATCAACGAGAACTGAACAGCCCTGAGACCTTGGCAATGTTGCCTAAAGGTTGACCAACTTGATTTAGTCACACCCACCTCTGGTGATTACCCACAAGTTCAGGCGGCAGTCCCACAGTGGAGACTTGACATGTCTCCTCCGCACCTTATCCGTCAGAACGATTGCGCGGACAACGGCGCGTATTAATTGGACTTTCGATGAGACATGTCAAGTCTGTAAACGGCGACTTGTGGGTAATCACCAGCGATCACCACTATTGACTTTAAACAGGGCGCATCGGATAATGAGAATATCCCCCTGCCACAATCGCGCAGGCAGGGAAAAGTGGTTTGAGACCAGCCCCGCGAAAACGCGATGGGCGCCGCAAACCAGATTGGAGAAACCATGTTTACCCAACATGAGAAGCGCATCAAACACGCCTGTTATATTTTACTCATCCTGATGATGCTGTTTGGAATAGTGGGAAGCATGACCAGGCCGGCGCAGGCCGCCGCGCCGGTCCTGGCGCAATTCACCTCCAGTGGACACGCGCTTGGTTTTACCGCGAATGGCATCTACGCCGCCGCCGGAACGCACGCCCTGCGCGTGGATTTTGTGAACGCAAACAACGTCCAGCCTCGGGCAGACTCACCCGCCGACCCTTCGACTTCGCTTCGCGAAGCGCCCCCGTGGGGCAGGACAGGCACAGACGGTAAAGCCGCGTCCTTGAACCGCGTCACCTACCCGGACTTGTGGCCGGGCATCCGCCTGGCATACGACGCGCCCGCAGGAACCATCTTGCGCAGTACCTACATCTTACAGCCCGGCGCAAACCCCAAAGACATCCGCCTGCGCTACAACACCCCACTCACTTTGAATGAAGATGGAACCTTGCGCCTCGCCTTCGAGACCGGCGTCCTGGCCGAAAGCGCGCCCATCGCCTGGCAGGAGATCGGGGGCAAGCGCGTGTCAGTGGATGCGCGTTTCTTCCTCCCTCCGGCCAGGAGCGCCTTGTCGGGTATGCGCCACACAGAAACTGAGGCAGGCGGTCAAACAGTAACTTTCGTCCTCGGCGCGTATGACCCGCGCTATCCCCTGACAATTGATCCCGACCTGACCTGGAGCGCCTTTCTGGGTGGGGAGATGAATGACTCCAGCCACAGTATCGCCATGGATGGGAACGGGGACATTTACGTAACGGGCGACAGCGCCGCCGCCTGGAGTTGCTCGCCTACGGATGATTGCACGGTGATCCCCTACACCGGGGCGTCCGATGCGTTCGTCGCCAAACTGAATGGCGCATCCGGCGAACTGGCCTGGAACACCTTCCTGGGCGGAAACGGGACCGACAACAGCATGGGCGTCGCCGCGGATGGGAGCGGAAATATTTATGTGGCGGGCTACAGCGATGTGAGCTGGGGCGCTCCATTGCGTGATAAAAGCGGTGATTTTGATGGTTTCGTTGCCAGGCTGGATGCCGCCTCCGGCGCGCTGACTTGGAACACCTTCCTGGGCGGAACTGCCGCAGACCGAGGCTGGGGCATTGCTGTTGACGGCAACGGAAACGTTTACGTAACAGGCAACAGCGCCACCGCTTGGAGTTGCTCGCCGACGGATTGCACAGTGCGCGCTTTCGGAGGCATTGAAGATGCCTATATTGCCAGGCTGGATGGCACATCCGGCACGTTGACCTGGAACACCTTCCTGGGCGGGAGCGGGACCACTGTGGGCTATGGGCTGGCCACAGACGGAAGCAATATCTACGTAACCGGCTACAGCACCGAAACCTGGGGCATTCCATTGCGTGACTATACCGGCAATTGGGATGGCTTTGCCGCCAAATTGAACAGCGTATCCGGCTACTTGACCTGGAACACCTTTCTGGGCGGGAGCGCGGATGATCTTGGCTACGGCATCGTTGTCGACGGGAATGGATATGTTTACGTGACAGGGCGCAGCAATACGGCTTGGGGCAGTCCTCTGCGCGACTATGGCGGTGGTAATGCAGATGGTTTCGTCGCAAAACTAGATCCATCCGGCGCGCTGACTTGGAACACCTTCCTGGGTGGAACCGGGTACGATTTTGGCTACGGCATCACTGTGGATGGGTCCGGGAATGCCTACGTAGCAGGTAACAGTGATACCGCCTGGGGCAATCCGTTGCGCGGCTATACCAACAATTATGATGGCTTCGCCGCCAAACTGGATCCAGCCGGCGCGCTGGCCTGGAACACCTTCCTGGGCGGGAGCGGGAACGATAGAAGTTACGGCATTGCCGTATTCGGCGGGAATGAGAACTACTACGTGTCGGGTTACAGCGATGCCGCCTGGGGCAATCCATTGCGCGCTTACACCGGCGACCGGGATACCTTCGTCACCGGCGCGCTGTGTTTCTACCGCATCCATCTCCCGCTGGTGATGCGGTGAAAATTTCACATTAGCGTTTGATTAGAGGTTCTACAATCTCTTGACTTTGCCTCCCAAATTTTGTATAGTAATTCTCGATGAACCCCACATTGAAACGGCACGGCCACCGATCCGCTGGCGTGCCGTTTGTTACGCTATTTTGCGGGGCAAGGAGTATCCATGATTCGAGTCAATGATCTGACAAAGGATTACGGTTCGCGGCGGGCGCTGCATGGCCTGACCTTCGAAACCCAACAAGGCGAGGTGGTGGGGTTTCTCGGACCGAACGGCGCCGGAAAGACGACCACGATGCGCATCCTGACCGCGTACATGCCGCCGACTTCGGGCGAGGCGACGGTGGCCGGATATGACGTGGTCACCGAGTCGCTGGAGGTACGCAAGCGCGTCGGCTACCTGCCGGAGACCGTGCCGCTCTACACCGACATGGTGGTTTCCGATTACCTGAAATTCATGGCCGACCTGCGCCACCTGCCGGATGCGAACGAACGCGTCGGCGAGGCGCTCGAAATGGTCGGGATGACGGATCGCGCCGGCGGCTACATCGGCAGCCTGTCGAAAGGCATGCGCCAGCGCATCGGCCTCGCCCAGGCGTTGATCCACCGGCCCGAGGTGTTGATCCTCGACGAACCGACCATCGGCCTCGACCCGGGACAGGTGGTGGAAGTCCGCAAACTGATCCGCGAGATCGGCAAGGAGCGCACCGTCCTGCTGTCCACGCATATCCTGTCCGAGGCGCAGCAGACCTGCGACCGGGTGCTGATCATCAACAAAGGCAGGATCGTGGTCGAGGACACGCCCGAAAACCTGCAAGCCCGCCTGGTCGGCGCGGAGCGCGTCGTCCTGCGCGTGCGCGGCGACGGGGACGGTTTGGCGGAGAAAGTCGCCAAAATCAAAGGCGTGCAAAACGCCAAAGCCCAACCCGATGGCGCGCTGGAATTCCAGTTCCTGCCGGGGCAGGACGCCCGCCCGGCGGTGGCGCGGGCAGTCATCGAATCCGGCTACGACCTGCTCGAAATGCGGCCGGTTGGCTTGAGCCTCGAAGAGATATTCCTCGAGCTAACGAAGGAAGAACAGCCCGATAAAAAGAAGAAAGCGCATCGTGAGGTGTCTCATGCGTAATATTTGGACGATTGCAAAACGCGAATACGACCACTACTTCATCAGCCCGATCGCCTACGTGGTGGCCTTCACCATCCTGCTGGTGCTGGGGATCATCTTCGCCCTGGTCATCTACTCCGCCTCCCAGAATGTTTTCTACGGCTCCGTGCCGGACATCGGGCCGATCACCGGTTCCTTCGCCTTTCTGCTGGTGCTTTCCACCCCCGCGCTGACCATGCGCCTGCTGGCCGATGAGAACCGCATGGGCACCATGGAACTCCTGCTGACGGCGCCCCTGCGCGATTCGGAACTGGTCATCGGCAAATGGCTGGGCGGACTGCTCTTCATCCTCACCATCGTCGCCATCACGCTGGTCTACCCGATCGTTCTCAACAGTCTCGTGCAACCCGGCATTGACCAGGGCGCGATGATCACCTCCTACCTGGGCTTGATCCTGGTGGCCGCCTCCTTCCTGGCCATCGGCGTGGGCATCTCGGCCCTGTTCAGCAACCAGGTGGCGGCCTTCTTCGTCACGATGATCACGCTGGTCCTGCTTTGGTGGTTGATGGGCTTCCCCGCCGATTACGTCCAGAAGGGCGGGGACGTTTTCCGCTACCTCGACATGCAGTCCCATTTCTATAATTCCCTCGGGGCGGGAAAGATCAACGTAACCGACCTCGTATATTTCTTCAGCCTGATCGCAGTGGGCTTGTTCACCGGCGCGACAGCCGTTGAGACACGGAGATGGCGCTAATGAATACCCCGCAAAAAAACCGCACCAAAAAAATCCCGCTGATCTTTTCCCTGCTGGGCGTGACCGCCCTGTTCCTGCTGGCGCTTGTCAAGGGGGCGATGGCGCTCAACATGTTCACCCCGGAGAACCCGGATTCCATCAACCTGGCGCTCTCCATCAGCGCGGCCGTGGCCGTGCTAGGGCTGGCGGTTTACGCCATGCTCGCGCCGGACGCCGTGCGGTCCTTCCTGGTCGGGCGGCAGGCGCGTTACGGAAGCAACGCCCTAGTCATGATCCTGGCCTTTGTGGGCATCGTGTTCGTCGCAAATTACCTGGCCTTCAATAACCCCAAAGACCTGGCAGACATGACCGAGGACAAACAAAACACGCTCTCCCCCGAAATGGTCACTGCG
>Ga0210014_1001311_pt1 | contig 18890 bp, 13 predicted proteins | sample CryGeymeta201519_FD_183983 | JGI IMG/M metagenome (GOLD analysis project Ga0210014, IMG submission 183983) | Groundwater microbial communities from Crystal Geyser aquifers in Utah, USA - Crystal Geyser metaG 2015-19 (SPAdes) (version 2) | ecosystem: Environmental > Aquatic > Deep subsurface >...
CTTATCGCCTTTTTTTAGGGGCTGGGCGTAGCTAGCTATAATATAATCTACATATTTAAGGGGTGTATCTTTATTCCATTTAATCACCTTTGTCTTATCTCCTATCGCCTCCGGCACGATTTCATAGAAGAAAGCGGCTGTTTTTTGGTCCATGGGCAGATTATTAAGAAATTGATGGATTGAATTAAATCTTTTTTTCTTCTGCCACAAAATCACTCCTTCTTCTTCAATTTTATACCAGTCTAAACTATCAAAAATTTTGTTCTCTATTAATTTTAATTGGAAATCCCAATCAGTTGTTTGATGTTTTGTTCTCAAAACTCCAAATTGAACTACGTTCTGCCGCGCGTTGCGATAAACAAGTTTCACCTTGGCTTGGGTGAAAACTCTCGGCACCTTTACCTTGAAATAAACTGGCTGATTAAAAAACGTTTGATAACATTTATCACCATTTTTTTCCACGGGCTTAGCTCGTTCTTCCGGATAAAGATCGGAAATAAATTTTGACTCAAGACAAAAATCTTTGACCAGAAACATCCTGCCCTCAGGCGCGAGGTTCTTATGAAATAGTAAAATAAAAAAAAGAATCACCAGAATAATTAATAAAAGACGATAATAAATTAAAAATCTTTTCATAATTTATTTGTAAGTTCTTTTATATTCTTATTATTTATTTGGCTCATAAGTCCAAATTAAAACTTCGCCAATAGCTTTTGGCTCTCCTAAAATTTTCTTTATCCCGCCAATCACCTTTCCCTGGTCTTTAAAAATAATAAATCTTTCTTCGGTCACAAAAAAGCATTTTGAACTGCCAGTAATTTTTATCGCCCTTTCTAAATAACGAATAGTAGGCGTTTTGTTCATATTTTCAAAAAGATAAACTCTTTCCGGCTGAGCATATTCATAATAAACAGGAAACCCGCCAGCCACAATTCTTCGATCAGAAACCATCTCAAGGGCTAAAAGAGGCCAAGTGTTGGCTAAGACACAAGGGTTATTTTCTTCTTTTATCCTGTCCCATAAATAATAAGAGGAAGAAAGTTCATCGCCTGTCACGACTTGTGATTTAGGGCCAGAGGCGTAGACAGTGGCTGAGACTAAAGAAAGAATCAGAACGAGGGTAAAAATTATGGCTTGTTGAGAAAAAAGTCGCGAAACCTTATTATTAACAATAAGAGAATAAACTCCCCAACTGACAAAAATGGCAAAAAGAAAAGAAATAAAGCAAACACTCCGCTTGGTAAAAATATGGTTGCCATCCATAAGATAAGAAGCCGTAAATTGGTTTAAAAGCAAAATAAGAAGTGTCAAAAAAAGAACCAGACCGATAAGAGGCGTGTCCATTTTTTTGGAACTCGCCATGCCAAAAATAGCTAAGCTCAGGATGATTGGCGTCAAGAGAAGAGACCACGGTAAAATCTTTAATAAAATACTTCTTGACAATTCTGACTGCGTAGTCGCATAAAGCCAATTGTCCTGTTCCATTTCAAAAACACGAGGGAAAATAGGCTGAGAAGTTAGGAGTCGCGTCCCAAAATCTTTAAGTGATTGGCCGACCGCTCCTAGATTAATTTTTGACCAGTCAAAACTGGAGTAATCTTCTGCCGCATCCAAAAAAACAAAGAAAAAAGATAAACTCAAAATTACAAACAAAAGACCAATTAAGAATAACGTCTTATTGAATCCTTTTGCCTCAATTGTTTTTTTAACGAAAAATGACAAAGAAAAAAGAGCGAAAAATAAAGTTAAATAAAGAATGTAATTGAAATAAAGAAAGGGAACAAGAAAAAGAAAAGAAAGAAGGAGCCAGCTCAGATTCTTCTCTCCTTTAAGATAACGGAAGAGGAAAATTAGAGAAAAAAGGAAGGGAAGAAGAGCAAAAGAAACAGGCACGGTGATGCCTCCATAAATAAAGAAAGGCGAAAAAAGCAGGGGGGAAAAGGAAAACAAATAAAGAAAATCCTTTTTTCGCGAGATAAAAGTTCCGAGTTTAAGCATTAAAAAAGGTAAAAAAATCGAAAAAAGAAGAGGGCATAAAATAAGATCGAGGGAGAAAAAATCAATACCAGTTAGAGAAGAAAAAGCAATGGTCGCTCCCCAGAAGTTAGAATAAGATGTTTTATTGCCAACAAGAAAAACCTCGGGAATTTTTAGAGGTCCAATTTGACGATATTCAATTTTTTCTCCGAAAAGAGACGGGCTATAAATGTTTCCTTCGGCTAACCATTTTTCTGCTCCTAAATGGCGCCATTTATCTCCGCCAAAACCTGCCTTATAAGGGATGGCTAAAAATAAATGAGAAACGAAAAAAATAAAAATCAAAAGAATCAGAAATTTTTTAAAGCTTAACTTTTTGAAAATCATCAAGCCAAAAACAAAAATCAAAAGCAACCAGGACTCAAAATAAAGAGGGTGGATACTTGTCCAGGGAGTACGGATGTAACCGCCAGTTCTAGCTCTTAGAAGAAGAGTAAAACAAAAAAAAGAAGCAAGAATAATTATAAAATAAAACATTAGAGGAACTTTTTTGCCATTTTCTTCTTTTTCAAAAAGCCTGCGTTGTTTTTCTTCCTTCCTGAAATAGGGGGTGAAAGAAAGTAGAAAAGAGACGATTGGTAAAAGAAAAAGAACAATAAACAAATACTCGTGAGATAAGCGGTATAAAACAATTGGAATGGCCAAGAGAAATGCCAAAAGATATACAAGAAAGAACAAGCCAAAAATAAACTCAAATTCTTTTTCTAAATTCAAAATTTTACCTAAAATTTTTCCGAGAAAGAAAGAATTAAGATAAAAATAAACAATTAAAAATAAAAAATTCAGACTCGTGATGTGCCAAAAAGAAAAATTGAAATACCAAAAAATAGCAACGAGACAAGAAACAGAGGTGGACAGGAGATAAAAATTTTTTCTTAGACTATTTAACATTGATAATTTTATTATAAATATTTTCTAACTCCTTTATAATTACTGACCAATTATATTTCTCCTCCACTATTTTTCTTGATTCTTCTCCCATTTCTTTGATTTTGGAGTTTTCAAGAACTAGTTTAATTTTTTCAGCTAAATCGTCAACATCGGCCGGTTTGACTAAAAACCCATTCACCCCTTCTTTAACTAAAGTTCTTGGGCCAGGCAGGTCAGAAACAATAATTGGTTTAGCGCAAGCCATCGCTTCAAGAGAAACCAAGCCAAAAGCCTCTGAAGAGGAGATGGAAGGCAAAACGAAAACATCAGCTAGGTTGTAAAACTTTATTAATTCGCTTGATATGGCGCTTCCGACGAAAATTACTCTTTCTTTCATTTTTAAATCATCCGTCCGGCTTTGGTATTTTTTCTTTAAATCGCCTTCTCCGATGACCACTAATTTCACATTTTCTTCTAATTTTGCTAGAGCAGAAAGTAGAATATTCAAACCTTTGAAATAATGAGCTCGGTCAAGACCGCCGACAAACAAAACTATCTTGTCATTTTGGTTTAATTTCAATCTATTTTTTAAATTTTGATCTTTAGACTGAGAGAGAAAAGATTCAAGATCGATGCCCAAAGGCAATTCAATAAATTTCTCTCTGAATCCGGAGTAAAATTTATTAACTCTTGAATGAAATAGATAATCAAAGGAAGAAACCGAGATCTTGTCTGCTGCTTCCATCATCTTTTTTAAAAAGATTGACTGGTATAAATTAAAAACTATCCCCCGCCACCCGGTGTCTATAAGATCCATGTGATATTGAACCATCAAAGGCGGCAATTTTTTCCTTTGTGAAAGAATTTTTTCTGCTCCGCCAATAAATGGCCAATGCAAATGCACAACATCAAAACCTTTTAAAAAAGACGAGATCTGCGGGACAAAAGCAGCATTGCCAATTTTGAAAAAAGGTTTTAAATAAACAACCTTAACATCTGATGTCTGGTGTGTGTTTTTATAAAAAGCGGAGCCCCGTAGTGAACTCTGTTCTACTACTGGGGGCGTGAAAACAGTAATCTTATGGCCAAGCTTGGCCAATCCTTCCGCCTCTTTAAAACAGACGTTCCCCATTCCTCCTCTATATGGCGGGTAAGTAGAAACTAGATGGGCTATCTTCATAACTTATATTTTACCAAAAAATAATCCCTCTTAACGCCTTCCAACATGAACCCAGAATTGGATTAATAACAAAAAATAATGGGAAATGAAAACCAACAAATTTAAATTCCCCATCAAAGCAAGAAACTAATTCTTTATCCTTTATTTTTCTTATCTTTTGGATTTCTTTTCTTTTTTTAAGAAACTTTGGTAATAAAGAAAAAATTTCAAAATAACCTTTTATCTTTGGATTGATGGCCCGGATAGAAATACTAAAAATTAAAGAACCAATTTCTGCCGCAAACCAATAAGGAAAAATTAAGAACAAAGTTGGTAATTTATAAAATTTTAAAAGCATCAGGTGCCTATTTCGTTCTGAATAAGACCATTTGAGCGGAGTAATGCCTGACTTATATTTATGGTAAACAAAAGCTTGAGGAACAAGAAGAATTTTCTTTTTTAAAATTCTTGCCCGCAGACACAAATCCATATCCTCGTGATAAAGAAAATAATCTTCGTCAAAAAAACCGACTTCTCTCAAAGCGTCGGACACAATAAACATTGCGGCTCCAGAAGCGTAAGGGATTTCTTCTCTTCTTTTTATTTTCTTTTTGAAATCTTCAAGTCTGACAAGATAATCACCTAAATAACCAAAGCCTAAAAAATGGATTCGATCGCCAGCTGTTTGAACAACGTCTTTCCTGTCAGCAAACAAAATTAAAGGCTGAAGGCAAAAAAGATCTTTCTCACGGTCAGCTGCTTCTAAAAGCTTTCCCAGGGTGTCTTTTTCCATTTCCGTATCCTGATTAAGCAGAAAGATATAATCCATCTTTTCTTCTAAAGCTTTTTTCATGCCTAAATTGTTGCCGCCGGTAAAACCTAAGTTTTCTTTACTAAAAATAAATTCCAGATTTAATTCAGTTTTTAAAGAATATTCTTTTAAAAATTCAACTGAACCGTCTTTTGAATTGTTATCAATCACAATCACCTTCTCAGGCGCTAGAGTTTGCTCTTCTAAACAACGCAAACAATCGCCTAAATAAGATTTTCCATTAAAACTAACAATAATAACGGCAATCTTACTTTTTTCCATTTTTCAGCTCTTTTAAAGTTAAAAGTCCGTTTTGCGCGCCAAATTTTTTAATCACTGAAGCGCTATTTTTTATCCCCCAAAAAAGCGCTCTTTTTAAATCATTCGGCTTATAATATAAACTTGAAACAAAAGCAGAAGCAAAGGCATCGCCAGCGCCAGTCGTGTTAGCTGGCTTGACTCTAAATGGCTTTCTGAAAAAATAATTTCCGTTGCCTAAAACGCCCGCTCCCTTCTTCCCGGCGGTGATCACCGTAATTTTTGGTCCCCAAGAGGATATTATTTTTGCTAAACTTTTTAAGTTTGTTTCGGTTTTTTTATTAGCGCTAAAAACTAATTCTCTTGCTTCATCTTGATTTAAAATCAAAACATCTATTTTGGGCAAAAAACTTTTTAAACAAGAAAAACCGCTTTCTATTTGCACCTGTCCTGGATTAAAAGCAATTTTTACGTTTTTGATTTTAAGAACTTCCTTTAAAATTTTCTGCCAGATTGGAGTAGCAAGGGAAGAAAGGTAAAACCATTTTGTTTTTATTTTCTTAAAATCAGGCATTTTTAATTTCTCGTCTGCCCCCCGAAAGGAAAAAATAGTCAAATCTCCGCTTTCTAAACTATTAATCAAGGAGAATCCGGTCAAAGCTTTGTTTGTTTTTTGAATAAATCTTGTTTCTATCTTGTTCTTTTGTAGAGAATCAATAAGAACTTTGCCGTAAACATCATTGCCAAGACAAGAAATCACGGCTGTTTTAAGACCTAAACGGGAAAAAGAAGCAGCGGCATTTCCAGCTCCGCCACCAGGGCCTCTAAAGGCCTTTTTAATATAAATTTTTGCTCCGCACTTAAAACAAAGCATTTCTTTTAAAGAATCAGGCTTTGTTTTTAGAACCTTTCCCTTATCAATCAGAAAAATAATGTCATAAATAAGTCCGCCAATTGTGATGATATCGTACATAAAAATATAAAATTTAAAAATTGGGGCTGTCCCCACGAAAAATCTAGAAGGTTCTCAATTGCGCTTTAAATTCTTTTTCCATTATTTCAATAATTCTCTTTTGTATTTTTTCTACTTCTTCCGAGGTTAATGTTTCTTCCTGCGACTGATAAATAATATGAAAAGCTAAGTTTCTTTTGTCGCCAAATTTTTTGCTTTCGAAAACATCAAAAAGTTCTAATTTAACAATTAGAGGATCAATTTCTCTAATCCGCCGATAAATATCAAGCCATTTTATACTTTTATCGATTAAAAAAGCTAGGTCCCGATTTACTGGTGGATAAGCGGAGATTGGTTTGAATATTTTTTCTCTACTAGCTGCGAGCAAATTAAATATTTTTTCTAAATCAAATTCAAAAATACCAACCTTATCCTCCAACAATCCTAAAATACCGATTGTTTCCCTGCCAAGCGAAACCGCTGTTTCCTGTTTGTAGGAAGGATTCAAAACCAATTGATAATTTATCTCTTCCTTGTCTAAGCCAATTTTTTCGAAGAGGAGTTCAATCACGCCTTTTACTGACCAATATTGCTCCTTCCCCCCGGTAGTAGAACCAAGTTCACTACGGGGCTTCGCCCCAGTATAGCTCTCTGAGATTATACGGGGCTTCGCCTTTTGATAAATCAAACCAGCTAAACGATCTTCCTGTTTAATTTCTTGATCAAAAGAGAATGCTTTGCCAATTTCGAAGATTTTAAAGTCATCAAAAAGCGGACTGTTTTTTTCATAATTTCTAATTAGCCTCTCTAAAAGATTCTTTCTTAGATATCTTTGTTCTGGGCTCATGGGATTAACCAATTCAAGTGAACCGCGCGAAGCAGAGAAAGGATAATTATAAACCTCGTCAAAACCTAAACCAACCAAGATGTTTCTCAATTCTTTTTTCAATAAAAACTTCTTCTCTGGACTGGCGGGCAGAGAAACGCCTATTATTGGACGAGGAGAAATCTTCTCAATACCGTACAGGCGGACTATTTCCTCTATTAAATCCTCTTGCCGCTCGATGTCTTGTCTAAAATTGGGAACCGTCACCACTAAACCAATTTTGTCTTTGATGATTCTTTTGGCGACCACAAAATCTTTATTCAGAAATGATTTTAAATTCTCAATGACAACTTTCTTTTTATCGCCTGAGGCATGGATCACTTTATTTTTTTCTAAAACAAATCCCACGTGTCCAACACCTTGAGGAAAATCTTTTGGAAAATCCGATTTTCTATTTTTCTTAAAAATCAAATTGTCGGATTTTCTTTTCTTAAAAATTAAATCACCGGGTTTTAAATCCTCTTTTTCAACCCTCTCCCCATAGCTTGCTTGTTCAATAGAAAGGCGGGGAAGTTCAGCGCCAATTTGACGATATAGCCAAAGAACCAAACTTGAACAGTCAAAAACATTTGGCGCTTCAATAAAAGTTGAGGCCCCGTATTTATAAGGTTTGCCTATCTGGTCTTTAGCCAGCTTGGTCAATTCTTTAACTAAATCAATTTCTTTAATTTCAAATCCTAAAGATTTCAAAATTTCTAATATTTCTTTATCGCTGATTTCTTCACCGACTATCTCTTTAATCTTTCTCAAGTTGATTAAAATTTTTCTTTTTTTTGTCAAACGCGCTTGAGCTAAAGGAGTAGTCAAGTCATAAATCTTGCTTACTAACCTGCCCCCGGTTAATTTTACCATCAACTCAATCGCTCTTTCTATCCCTGCTTCAGCAAAGTAAACCGGCAAACCTTTCTCAAACCTTAAGGAAGACTCGGTTGATAAATTCAATCTTTTAAAGGTTTTCCTGATGGTTATGGGCTCAAAATTTGCCGATTCAATGACTATGGTTTTAGTTTTTTCATCTATCCCGGATTCTTCTCCTCCCATAATTCCCGCCAAGGCAATCGGCCTTGTCGCGTCAGCAATCACTAAATCATTTTCATTTAATCCATATTCTTTGCCATCTAAGGCTAAAATTTTTTCGCCCGGCTTTGCTTTTCTGATAATGATGTTTTTCCCTCCTAACTTCTCATAATCAAAAGCATGCAGGGGTTGTCCTATCTCAAGTAATATATAATTAGTGATATCAACCACGTTGTTGATTGGTCTTAGACCCAAGTTTTTTAATCTATTCTGCATCCATAAAGGAGAAGGACCAATTTTTACCCCGTCAAGGATCACGGCCATATATCGCAAGCAGGCATTTTTATCTTCAAGTTTTACCTCAACCATCTTGTCAGGTTTAGCTTCCCTCTTTTTGAATTTTTGGTCTTCGCCCCTTGGCTTGTTTAAACAAGCTCTAATTTCCCTGGCCATCCCTTGATGAGAAAACAAATCTGGCCTTTGCGTTAAAGCCACGTTTTCAATTTCAAAAATCGTGTCATCTAATTCAAAAACTTTTTCAAGTGGCTCGCCTGCTTTAGCGCTACATTCTAGAATTAAAATTCCCGTGTGGTCCTTCCCTAAACCAAGCTCATCTTCAGCGCAAAGCATGCCTTCTGATTCTGTCCCTCTAATTATTGTCTTTTTTATTTCTAAGCCAGTTGACAGTTTAGCTCCGGGCAAAGCCACTGGCACTTTTTGACCCAAGGCAATGTTTGGGGCCCCACAAACAATGTTTAATTTTTTATACTTTTCCCCTAAATCAAGAATCGCTATTTTTAATTTATCTGCTTGGGGATGCGGCTTAAGATCAATAATTTCTCCAACAAAAATGTTTTCCAAATTTAAATTGGATAATTTTTTAACCCCTGTCTCTGCCAAATGGAGGTCCAAAATCTCTGCCATTTTTTCTGGCGAAATTTTTATCCCTGATAAATCTTTTAACCAATAATATGATAATTTCATGTGGTTAAAATTGTCTAATAAATCTTAAATCACCCGAATGAAACCAGCGAACATCATTAATTTTATACTTAAGCATGGTCAAGCGATCAAGCCCCCAGCCAAAAGCAAATCCCTGCCACTCCCCTTCTTTATAGCCCGCGGCTTTTAAAACATTTGGATGAATCATGCCGCTACCTCCTATTTCCAGCCAGCCGCTTCCTTTACAAAGGGAACAGCCTCTCCCATTACAATTAACACAGGTAAAAGAAATCTCGTAGCTTGGTTCGGTAAAAGGAAAATAAGAAGGATGTAAACGAATCTCAACCTCTTTCTCAAAAAACGCGCTTAAAATGCTTTTCATGGTAAAAATTAGATTGGAAACAGAAATTTCCTTGTCAACCACAAATCCTTCTACCTGATAAAAAACCTGTTCATGGGAAGCATCAATCGCGTCGTGTCTAAAACAGCGGCCAAAAGTACAAACTCTTAAAGGCGGCGTCCTTTTTTCCATGGTTCGGACTTGAACATTCGAGGTATGCGTGCGTAAAACTAAATTTTCCTTTCCATGAGGATTTTTAACAAAATAAGTGTCTTGCATATCCCGAGCTGGATGAAAAGGAGGATAGTTCAAAGACTGAAAATTGTAAAAATCGGTTTCTAGCTCCGGCCCTTCGACCACCTCAAATCCCATTGATAAAAAAATATCGGCTAATTGATTAATAGCCTGGGAAAACGGATGAAGATGTCCGTTCGCTTGTTTTTCGCCTGGTAAACTGACGTCACAATTCTCTCTCATATTTTCTGCTAATAGAAACGAAGAAAAATTCTAAAATAATTAAAAATAAACCTAAAAGCAAAGTGTTCCACCAATAAAAAAGGTCTATCCCTTTTAAAAACAAAACGGAAATAACAAAAATTGCGATAAGAAAAGCTCTTCTAAAAGAAATATCTGCCTCGACAAAGACTGGCCGTTTTTTGAGCCTAGCTCCGATAATAAACCCAAGAATTGAACCAGTTCCTAAAATAGCTAAAAATAAACTGACGTAGAAAAGAATAAGGCCCAAGAGACCAGTCTTTTCCGGATTAACGAAAAAAATTACCAAAAGCCAAATCAGCCAGTTGAGAGAGGTGCAAATTGTCATTAAATTGAGATAACGCCGTAAAGTCATAGAAATTAATAATGATTTTATTTTAACAAAGTATTTTAAAAAGTCAATTTAATGCGCTTGACAGACACCTTAGTACCATGGGAGCTACTATAGGAGTCGAACTCCCATCGTAGGAGAAATACATTTAAGTTAAGTTAGCCGATATTCACAGATATCTTTAAAATCGCAATATTTACACATTTCGCTCGGTCGCGGGGCGAAATTCTCCTTCTTTATTTCTTCAATAACTTTTAGAAAGTCTTCTTTAACTCTTTCTAAGTCTTCTTTACTGGCTAAAAATGACTGTTTTTCTCCGGTGCCAGGGTAATAATAACTTAAGCAAGCGATTTTCTCTCTAAAAAGTGTTTCGCCGGCCATTTGATAGATAATCAGCTGTCGCTTATCCTCTATCGCCTCTTTTTTTGGCCTGCCTGTTTTGTAATCTAAAAATTCCAGCCCGTCTAAGGTCTCATCAATTCGATCAATTTTTCCTTTGATAAGATAATCTCCTAATTTAAAATTAAAGGGAAATTCCAGCTCTTTAACGCGCGGCTTTGTCTTAACACAATCATCGTAAAAATTTTTTAACATTTCTTTGCCCAACTTCCTAAATTCTTCTTTTTGTTCTGCGTCTTTATACCACTCATCAAGCCAACATTTTTTATAAATTTCTTCTAATCTCTTGAGACTTACGTCTTCTTTCTGGCCAGATGTTTTTTTAAAGAGACTGTTCTGTCCAATCTTATTTTTTTCCAAATTTTCTTTCAGATACTGAAAAAAGGTGTCATGGATAGTCCTGCCAAAACTCAAGGATGGATTGCCTTCTCGGGGAAGACGCAAAATAAAACCCAATTTATACTGCAAAGGGCATTTTCGATAAGCTTCAAATTGGGAATAGCTGAACCAAGCCGGTAAATTATATTTTCCCTGCACTGAAAATTTATTTTTTACCGGCGGTTCTAAAATTTCTAAAGAACCTAAAATATTTTTTGTCTTTGAAGGAGTCCTAACAAGACCTAACTCATAAAGAAAGGGTGAAACTTTCTTTTTCCTTTTTCCACCGTAGTCTTGCGCCGCCAGAAAAAACAAGCCATCACGAGATCTTGTCATGGCCACGTAAAATAAACGTCTTTCTTCCTGAAGATGAACGTCGCCTTTGGGAATAATCTCCTTGATCAGCGAATCAGGCAAACTAATTGGCTCTGCTCTGTTAATACTTGGAAATTTATGTTCAACAAGATCTACCATAAAAACATAAGCGAATTCCAGACCTTTAGCTCCATGAACAGTCAAAACTTTGACTGCCTCAGGTCCCAATTGTTCATCTAAACCTAAACTCTCGTTCTCGCCTACTTCAAAAATGATGTCAATCAACTGGAGAAAACTGTGGACTGATTTGTCCTTGCTTGTTGTCTCAAAGTCGTTTATCTTTTTTAAAAATTGATTTAACCAGGAGATTTCCTCAACTCCCTTTAGGTCGCTCTCTCCACGACGCTTCAAAATGTCAAAATAGCCGCTTTCTTTTAAAAAAGAGTAAACAATAAAAGAAACGGGTTTAGTTTTGGCCAGTTCCGTATGTTTTTCTATTAAGGAAATCAAAGACATCAAATTTTTGATGCCCTCCCTACTAAGGCCAGGCACCAAGGAAGCATTTTTGGCTGCCTCATAAAGAGGGAATCCTCTTTTCTTGGCTAAATAGACCAAGTTTGCTAATTCTTCGTTTTTAAGTTTTTCGGAAAGAAGTGGAGAATTTAAAATCCGATAAAAAGCATTGCTTTCGTGATAACTGTCTAAAAGTTTAAGATAGGCAATGATATCTAAAACAATTGGTTTATTAAAAAGCCCTGATTTAGCCAAAAATTGAAAAGGAATTTCGGCTCGAGCAAGCATCTGGCAAAATGGCTCAGCCTGAGCGTTGGTTCTAACTAAGATAGCAAAATCATTGAAACTAAGTTCTGGATTTTTTTCTTTCAATTCAAGAATTTTTTCTGCAACACGGCGCGTCTCAAATTCCAAGGTGTCAGCCTGAAAAAATTCAATCTCTGAGTTGCTTTCTCTAACAGCAATTAAATCTTCGGCAAATATCCTTTTTAATTCTTCATCAAGGCCGACCGTCTCGTCATAATTTTGGCTGATAAATTGATGAACGAGATTAAGAATGGCTTGACCTGAACGGTAATTTTTTTTAAGAAAAATTATTTCTGTTTCTGGAAAATCCTTTTTTATTTGATAAATATTACTATAAGAAGCTCCTCGCCACCTATAAATAGCTTGTTTTGGATCAGCAACAACCATCAAGTTTAAATCACCACTCGTCAATAATTTCAGTAATTCATACTGAGCCCAATTTGTATCCTGAAATTCATCAACTAAAACATATTTAAATCTGTCCTGATATTTTTTTAAAATTTGTGGCCTCTTTTTGAAGAGCTTTATGGTAAAAAGAATTAAATCACCGAAATCAAGCGCTTCCGTCTCAAAAAGCAATTTTTGATATGTATCGTAAGCTTCGGCTATTTCTTTAAGCCGCGCTTTTTCCGTTTTTAAAATTTCTGCTCCCTGACTGCTATCTTCATCAAGCTTCAAATTTAGCGCGTACTCTAAATATTCCTCCGGACTGACCATCTCGTCTTTAGCTCGGGAAAAATGGCTGACGAGACTTCTGATAAATTTATAAGGATTGCCAAGGGGCTTGTAATAATCCAGATTAAATCTGCTAAGATTTTGACAGATTAAAAAAGCCTGCTGAGAAGAATTCAATAATTTAAAATTCGGCGATAAGCCAATATCAAGAGACCAGTCGCGCAACACTTTTTCGCAGAAGGAGTGGAAAGTTAAAATAGAAAGATCAAGATAGCTGTATGGCAAGATTTTGTCCACTCTTTCTTCCATTTCTTCAGCCGCTTTATCAGTAAAGGTCATGGCTAAAATTTCTTCTGGCTTTACTTTTCCTTCTAAAATTAGCCAAGTAATCCTTTGTGTAATCACGGTGGTCTTGCCTGTCCCGGGGCCGGCAATGATTAAAACCGGGCCGTTACCATAAGTCACCGCCTTTTTCTGTTCTTCATTTAAATTTTTTAAGATAGTGTTCTTCATAATTATTCTCCTAGGCTAAAAAGACGAGTCGCATTTTGATCAGTCGCCATACTAACTTCTTTGAGTGTTTTATTTTTAATTCTCGCAATTTCTTGAGCAATATAAAAAATATTTTTTGGTTCGTTTCTTGTTCCTCGAACTTGCTGCGGGGCAAGATAGGGACAGTCAGTTTCTAAAACTATTTTTTCTAAAGGCGTTTTTTCAACCACTTCTTTGTATTTAAAATTAGGGAAAGTGATGACGCCGTTTAAGCCAAGATAAAAGCCTTTCTCTAAAAATTTCTCAGCAATTTGCCAGCTGGCAGAGAAACAATGAACTACTCCCTTGGGCAAAAATTTTAATTTTTGAATGATACTCAAGAGATCTAAATAAGACTTTTCCGATTCACTTCCCAGGCTGCGAGAATGAAGGATAACCGGCAGATTAAATCTCTTGGCTAAATCTATGTGTCTCTTAAAAACTTCTTTCTGTTTCTCTATAATTTCCTTTTGCTTTTTTGTTTCTTTCACCTCTTGAAAAACATGGAAATAATCAAGCCCTGTCTCCCCTATCGCTTTAATGTATTGCTTATTCTCATTAATCAAGGCTTCATATTTTTTCTCTTCGAAATCTTCATCTTTGACATGAATCGGATGAAGACCAACCGCGGCATAAACCTTGCTGGACTCCTTAGCGATTTGGCAAGCTCTCTCGCTAGTCGTAAGGTCTGAACCGACATTAATAATCGCCTTGACTTGATTATCAAAGCTGCGTCCTGTCACTTCCTGGTAATCTTTCTTGAAAACTTCAAAATTTAAATGGGCGTGAGTATCGATCATTTAATTAATAATTAAAGGATTAACGGACCAACGAATTAATTATAACAAAAAATTAAGAAAAATCAAAGAGGTCGGCTGGCAGAAGAAATTTACGGGGATTGACTTTTTTTCTTAGCGACGTAAAATTAGGATTAGGCAACGCTATTAGCGTCGTCTAATCCAACAAAATTTTACAACACTTTTCAATTGTCGCAAAATTTTGTTAATACACTTATGACAAAAGACTTAAAAACTCTGCTTAAAGAATTTCTGGAATATTTAGAGATTGAGAAGGGCAGAAGCGTGCTCACTGTCCGAAACTATGATTTCTATTTAAGGCGATTCCTTAATTGGGCAAAAATTAAAGAGCCCCAAGAAATCACCCATGAATTGGTTAGAAAATATCACCTCAGCCTAGCCAGGGAAAATAACAGCCGTGGCGGAAATTTGTCTATCGCTACCCAAAATTATCATCTGATTGCCTTGCGTATGTTCCTTAAATATTTAATTTCTCGAGACATAAGAGCCTTAGAGCCGACAAGAGTTGAATTAGCTAAAACGCCGGAGCGTCAGGTCTCCTATCTTGAAGGATCTGAGCTTGAAAATTTTCTTGAAGCACCTTTAAAAGATACAAATGCCAAAGATACTACTAAATTAAGAGATAAGGCTATTTTAGAATTATTCTTTTCTACCGGCTTGCGTGTTTCTGAACTTAGCAATCTTAAAAAAGAAGAACTTAATTTAGAAAAAGATGAATTTTCTATAAAAGGCAAGGGAGGTAAATGGCGAATTGTTTTCCTCTCTAATCAGGCGAAATACTGGCTTAAAAAATACCTTGAGACAAGAAAGGATTTAAGTCCGTATCTATTTGTCAGAGAAGATAAAGCATTTTCAAAAGAAAAAGAAGACAAGCCCTTAGCTCCGCGTTCAATTGAGAGAATGGTTAAAAAATACGCAAAAATTGCTGGTCTGACAAAAAAAATCGTACCGCACAGTCTTCGCCACTCTTACGCGACTGACCTTCTTTTAAACGGCGCTGATCTGAGAGCTGTCCAAGAATTACTCGGCCATAAAAGCATTACTACCACCCAAATCTATACTCATGTTTCTGATCAACATTTAAAAGAGGTTTATCAGGCCTTCCACGGAAGAAGAAGAAAAAAATAGCCCTCATAGCTCAATGGATAGAGCAATCGCCTTCTAACTAACTAATATCTGCTCTTTTAAAAAATCGAACTATCTGATATAGTCTAAATAATAAATATAACTTGATTCTATTATGAAATTTGAAGAAAAAATTAAAGCTGTTCAACTTAGAAAACAAGGAAAATCTTACAGTGAAATTCTAAAAAAAATATTAGTTAGCAAATCAACAGTCAGTCTTTGGCTACGAGATATTGAATTAACTAGAAAACAGAAAGAAATCCTATTTAAGGGACGGCAGAAATCTAGATATGCAGGCGCTAAAGCAAGGCAAAAAAAACGAATAGAAAAAACAAAATATATAATTGAAGAAGCTAAAAAAGAAATAAAAAGGAACTACAAAAATCCATTATTCTTGTCCGGCCTTATGTTGTATTGGGCTGAAGGAGATAAATCAGATATCGGAGAAGCAGTAAAATTCAGTAATTCCGATCCATTTTTAATTAAATTAATGATGAAGTGGTTTAAAATTTTTTGTAAAGTTCCGAAAGATAAAATTAGAATCGCTCTTCATATTCATACGCTTCATTGTCGACCACAAATAGAACGATATTGGGCAAAAATAATAAATATCCCTCTCAAGCAATTTCACAAAACACAGATTAAACCTACCTCTCTAAGACAACGGCGAAATCCTTTATATGACGGCACGTGTGTAATAAGAATAAATAATAAAAATTTATTTAGAAAAATAAAGGGCTGGAAATTAGGAATCATCGAGAGGTTTAAATTGAAAAATTTGCCCCGGTAGCACAACTGGATAGTGCAACACCCTTCTAAGGTGAAGATTACAGGTTCGAGTCCTGTCCGGGGTACCAGAATAATGGTGGGCGTAGCTCAGTTGGTTTAGAGCGCTGACCTGTGGAGTCAGAAGTCGGGAGTTCAAATCTCCTCGCCCACCCATCCCATCCCCTCGTCAGGTTTGAATTAATTTCGGTTTGAAAATTAACTGGTTCCCAAAATAAAATATGGCGACTATTACTAATTACCAGACTCCTTACAACAAGATAAAGCCGAGAATAAAAGGTCCTTATACTTTTATTTATTTGATTAGGCATTGTCAGCCCGACCCTTCAGATAAAAACAAGATTGGGGAAATGAAAATGCCCCTGTCAGTTGTTGGTCGCAAACAGAGGGACTGTCTCAATAAAAAGTTATTATCGATTAAAATTGATAAAATTTATGCCAGTGAATCAAGACGCGCTCAAGAAACGGCGGAAGTTTTTGCTAAAAGGATAAATAAAAAAATTATCATCGACAAAAGATTAAATGAAATTGACTGGCAGAAGTGGTATAAAATCAAATATTTTAATATGTCCGAGCAAGAAAGGATAAAAAAATTTGTTCATTATCAACAATTGAATAAGCAACTTGATAGGATGCAGGCAGGAGTTCGTCGTCTAATAGCCGATATTTATTTTCAGAATAAAGGTAAAAAAATAGCTGTATTTTCTCATGGTAATCTTATTAAAGCAATAATAACCAGTATTCTCGACGCTGATATAATTGGCTTTCTCTCAGTGGAGATATATCAGTCTTCAATTTCTAAGATAGTTATTGACAAAGACGGCTATGTCAAAATAAACTATATTAATAGCATCTGTCATTTGCCCCATCAACCAGAAGAAGATTTGTTTCACAGTGCTATTAATCAATAAATAAAATAGGATAAATAAAAAGAATTACGCAATTAATTATGTAATTCTTTTTATTTTTCAGAATCAGATTCGATTCGAAGTTTTATATTATTTTGGAATTTACGTCCATTTAAATTTGTGTTATTGTATATTGTATCGCCAAACATCGTTTAATTAATCTAAAATATTATGGCCGAAAAAGTTGTTTTAAGATTCGATAATGTTACATTCGAATATTTGTACAAAAAGCCCATTTTACATGAGGCTAATTTTAGCGTGCGCAAAGGAGCAAAGATAACTCTCATGGGACAAAATGGAGCTGGCAAGAGTACACTTTTAAAATTAATTAAAAACGAGTTAAAGTCTAGCAGTGGTAAAATCTCTATTACTAATGGAGCAACAATTGGTGTCGCCAGTCAAGCTGTTGCCAGAGAAGATTTTGATTTATCAATAGAAGAATATTTTACTAAAACTTTTAAAATAGTTCCAGCAAATATCAAGAGTCAAATTAACAAAGTCATGGAAGCTGTTAATCTCGATATATCCATAGACAAAAAAGTGGGCGATCTTTCGGGTGGGCAACAAGCTAGATTGCTTCTGGCTTATGCATTAATTCAAAATCCAGATATTTTATTACTCGATGAGCCAACAAATAATCTTGATTCGGCTGGTATTGATCATTTAATTCAGTTTTTAATTATGTATGATAAAACCGTAATTGTTATTTCTCATGATGCTGATTTTTTAAATTGTTTTACAGAGGGGGTGATTTACCTTAATGTGTTTACCCACCAAGTAGAAACATATGTTGGCGATTATAACTCAGTTGTTGAAGAAATTAAAAATCGCGTAGAAAGAGAAAGAATGAAAAACGCCAGATTGGAAAAAATAATTAAGGATCGCAAAGAAAAGGTTAACTTTTTCTCTCACAAAGGCGGCAAAATGCGTAAATTGGCAAAAAAGATGAGAAACGAAACCGAAGAAATGGAGGAGAATAAGGTGGATGTCAGAAGAGAAGATAAAACTATTAGAAAATTTACAATTCCAGCTCAAAATATAATTGGAGAAATAGTTAAAATCACTTCAATAAAAATAATTCAAAATCATGAACCTGTTATCAAAAAAATTAATAAGGTTCTCAGGAAGACTTCTCGTTTATTAGTTTCAGGTCCTAACGGTATTGGTAAAAGCACGCTGCTTAGAAGCCTTGTTTCTCCTAAGCACGAAGGAGCAGAGATTTTGGATGGCGTTCGCGTTGGTTATTATAGCCAGGATTTTACTACACTTGATTACGACGAAAAAGTTTTTGACTCATTGCAGAATGCTATACCTGCCTCATCAGATGCAGTAGATCTTCAAGAAATGAGGTCTATCGCCGCCGGTTTTTTGATTACCGGAGAATTGATGGGACACAGGGTGGGCGATTTGTCGGAAGGGCAAAAGGGCCTTCTGCTTTTTGCCAGACTGGTGCTTATGTGCCCAGGTCTTTTGATTTTGGATGAGCCTACTAATCATATTAATTTTAGACATATTTCAATAATCGCCGAAGCTATCAATGGTTACAAAGGTCCAATACTTATGGTTAGCCATATGCCTGAGTTTGTAAGCAAAATAAAATTCAATGATTATCTTGATTTAGAAAAAATTTAGAGCAGAGAACATTGTCATTGATTTTGTGGTTAGGATTTTCGCTAAAAAAAGTTCGGATTTTGTTCAGGGTGCGGAGCCAGATAAAACACAGCAACAAACCCCGAAGGAGAACAAGTTCCCTACGGGGCATGCTTTTGAAATTATTTTACCGAATTTAATCCACAAATCCAAAAAACGAAACCTGACTTAATCCGCCTCGCTTCGCTCGGCGGGATTCGCTCGGACGGCTCGGCATTCCTCCCCCTTACCCCCTCCTGCCGAGCCGTCCTCGCTTGGAGGGCTGGCGACGACTATTAAAATTGGGAACAGAAAAGCCCTGCGATGCAAGTATTCTGTCTAAAAACATAGGTCCAATTAGACCTTGCGCTTCATCTTCGCGTTGATTGTAGTTTTTTCTCCTGGGATT
>Ga0210014_1001312_pt1 | contig 18881 bp, 15 predicted proteins | sample CryGeymeta201519_FD_183983 | JGI IMG/M metagenome (GOLD analysis project Ga0210014, IMG submission 183983) | Groundwater microbial communities from Crystal Geyser aquifers in Utah, USA - Crystal Geyser metaG 2015-19 (SPAdes) (version 2) | ecosystem: Environmental > Aquatic > Deep subsurface >...
GGCGTACAGCGCCGCGATGATCCCGCCGAAACTGGTGCCAGCCACGGCGCGGATGCGGAAGCCTTCCTTTTCAAGGCGGCGGATGACTCCGATGTGGGCGTTGCCCTTCGCCCCGCCGCCGCCGAGCGCAATTGAAATGTCCATGAAATTCCTTTAGCAAAAATATTTCTAACCATTTTCAAAGTTCAATAACCGTTTTGCCGAATAAACGAATTCGTTTTGCTAAATCATCGGACAAATCACAGCAAAGGCACCAAATAATTCATTCGTCATCTAAAATATTTGCAAATTTATTGTATTACCCTAACTCGGACAAGCCGAAACCAAACAGGCTCACCGCGAAGACCGCAAAGAGTGCGAAGATTTAAAAAAAGTTTTCTTAGCGTTCTTCGCGTGCTTGGCGGCTCAAAAATTCTTGCACAAAAAACAAGGATTTAACTTCTAATAGATTAATTTAAACAATTATTCATCCTTTATACCTAAACCAACTATTAGGTTAATTGTATGAGTAACAGCCTCCTTCAAGTATCTTTTCAAACCTCGATGTTCTAATGCTAATAACAATAACTTTGACATCTCTTTACGTATCAAAGGAATTTGAATAAGTTTAATCAAAGCGGCGCCAGAAGTTATATTCATTAGATCAGCCCAAGGTTGTTCTCTACTTTCTTGTCTAACCACCTTATAAAACAACTCATTTTCTTTATCTATACTTAGTAAGAATTCATCTACTAAATCTGGGTGGTATGATCGAATTTTAGCCAATGCTGTACTAATTTGATCTACGAGCTCCCCATCCTTAGGTAAAGGAAATAATTGTTCTATCGCATCTAATACATATTTCTGACCTTGAAATACATTTGCAAGTACAGGGAGTTCTACGAGGTGCCTTTTCATTGCAACATTATCGTGCAAATGCAATGCTATCTTTAAATAATAAGCGCATAGGTTTAGATCGGGCGGGTTCCTTCGGCGATTTAATAAAATTACATATTCACCCAAAGCCGAGTTGCTATGAAGAACGCCCTGGTTTGAATAAAAAATACCACCCTGTGTCCTGTCAAGGTATTGCATAATTAATTTTTGGCAAAAAATAAATAAATCATCATTAATCTCAGATTGCTGAACAGCAATAAATCCAACTGCCGTAACTGCCGGGGCAGCATATAATCCAACTTTTTTCTTTGAAAGATCTGTTTGAACGATTTCTTCAAGAAGTTCCAAAGTTTGTTTAGGTTCCGTTCGACCTTGCGGTATCATGATTAACCATATAAGCATACTGGTGAGCGCGTCATTTGCATACACCGCGTCAATAAGGTCAGATCTAATTGCATTAATCATTTTAGGGCTTTCGAAAAACATAACAAGTCGTCTATATCTGTCTTTAACTACCTGGGGGTTATTGAAAAACAAGCTTACATCGCTTAGAAAGGATTTTCTGGTTTCTGGCAGGCTTTCTTGTGTAGATACAATAAAGTTGATAATTGTTTCTACAATTAAGTTGCGAAACGCACTTCTTAATAATTTTTGTCCAGCAACTTCATTCTTTGATACAAAAAGAAGGCGGCGAATAATTTTTTGCCACATAGCTAGTAATCTAGTACCCACTTCGCTTCCTATCTCTGTTAGCGGATCATAATGTCCCATCAGAAGTACAGAGACTCCTAGACAGACCTCAAGCACAGATAAGTTTGGTATTCCAAATCTGTTCATCGCCTTATTTGCTATCTGTTCCAATAGTGTAAAGCCTGAATTTTTATCCATCCTCCAATATTGATAAATATTTCGTATGGTAACCACTCGTACATATTGCGACGGATCCTGCACAGCTTCCTCAAGCACTTCGATCAATCTTAAGCGCCGAGCAGTTTCCAAGGCTGTCATTGCTGCCCCACGGCCAATGGGGTCTGCTTGTTCCATAATCTTACCCGGCAGATATTGTCTCAACTTTCCCCATCTCCCTAGTCGTTCCCTATGAACTGCCAGAAGACGCTTCAACAATCGCAGGATAACGGCCTGGTCAGATCTTCCTTGCCCATATTCTGTTAAAACTGCGATCACAAGTTCTCTCAATGCTTGATCTGATTGGCAAGCCAGCTTGTAAAGTAACTCCTCTTGACCCGTCTCCAATTCGCTAATCAACGCGTTTTTTACTGCGCCCCAGAGGAACGGATGTGTTCGAATGGTTACTGCCAATTCTTGGTAACGAGCCTGAATATCAGAAGAGTTATGGTGTTTTTTATAGATATGTTCTCCCATGAAATAGTCATAAAAACGCTCATATTTGAAAGCAATACTTATAGGTCCTTTCTGTGAAGGTGCTACTAATATCTCTGCATCCACTAGATTTATATATGATTGATTCACTTGGCGCCCAGTAGATAATATGTCAGTATTAAAGATTACCTCATACAGAACTTTGTCCGCCAGAATGTCATCTTCCGATATTGCGTTGTCTAATTTAGATGCTAGCTTAGGAATCAGATCGTTCTGAAGGAAGATAATATCTTCACGGGTTAAGCGCCCGCTGGATTTTAATGCATCAATAAAATCAGCATAGACTTGGTTTACTCTGAGAGTTGATGGAATTGATTTGTTTTTGTAAATCTCAGCCATCAACCGAAGCATAAGCGGATCCTGCAAAGCTTGCTTTATCTCAAGTGCCAATTCTGAATAATCTGTAACCAAACTAAATACAGCCTGATATTTCTGATATGCTAACTCCGCTTCGTTGTGTGAAAATTTATCAATGCTAATTGCCAGAGAATCTGGATTTGTCTGGCCAAATTCCCGCAATTCAACCCCCATCTCTTCATCTCCTGTTCGCCAATAATATCTGTGTTCTGCCAGTTTCATCCTGCGACTCATAACTCGCCAAGCCTCGGGGCGGGAGGTGATAACAAATTTTAACCACGGGTAAGGATTTGATCCAATCAACAGATCAAGCCGTCTCAACACATCGGAAGATTGAGGATTCTCGTTTATGGCATCAATAAGGACAACTATCTTCTTATCGCTAATATCATTAATGCCAGACAATATTCCCCAAACATCTTCTTTTCCTCTAGTTGTTTGGGGAGACAAATTAAACCGGGTTGCTAAATCAATTCTGAATAATTCGCTAACCGTACTATCTGCTGGAAGGCGGGCTCCGTTGTAGGCTATGATGCAGACTCGCGAGTCGTTTTGAAAGGCCTCAATGGTAGCCATAAGAAAGTTGGTTTTTCCTACCCCCGATTTACCTGTGATGACCAAGCAACACTTATCTGATTCAAGAAAATCTTCAAAAACCCTCCGAACCTCATTTCGTTCCAAATAAAGTTTAGGATTGTATTTCTTAATTGGATCTCCCATGTTCTGCTCGAAAATTTCCCGTGTCGTTTCTTTTAAAACCTTCCATGATAATTGCTCTTCTTTTATTTTTAGTCCCAATGGCATTTCATAATTATAGAAAAAATCCTTTAGTAGATTCTCGTCTTGACGAAAAAAAATCTCCCACAAGACTGTTGCTAGATAATATATCCGAGAAGATGAAAACTTATCTAAAAATGCTGCATCGCTCTGAATACCCTCCACTGTCAAGTCTATATCTTTCTCCCAAGCGATCAAAAACGGATACAGTTTCAGCAACCGACGATTCTTGTCCTCTCCTCTGGCGAGATAGAACCATCCCTCCCCAATACTAGCATCGTTGCTCATATGTAACGGCATATCTGAATTTCTAATTTCTTGCCCCCTGTAAATCCGAGACTGATACTCAGATTTATCCTGTCTTGTAATGAAAATCAGATCGTACTTGCCGATGAATCGAATAACTTCAAATATCTGAAGAATTAAATTGTGACTTTCCTCAAAAAGCGTTTGCCAGCTCATGTCATTCTGAGGTGGAAGTTCATGCGCTAAGTGATTGCGGATCACTACTATTTTGTTGAAGAGTTCACGAACGCCCTTTTGCGGTTTTTGTTGTTTAGTATCCCAATAGGCATCATATAATTCTGGCATGAACATCAAATCACGATGATCTTTATATGACGCAAGAGTTGTGAATAAGATTTCTACCCAACTCCCCAATGATGGCTTGGGAAGCTTCTCTCTCAGTAACTTATTAAGACGACTGTTTGAAACTTTTTCACGATCTATTAGCAAATATTGACTAATTAATATCAATGCCAAAGATCTAACAGTGAATTCAAAAACATGAATTACTTGACGGGTTTTCTTTTCCCACCCTACAAACTCCAGAACTCTGAGGTAATTTTTAGCAATAGGAAGTGGAAATTCATTGATGATTATGGATTCTAAATCTTCGGTCACATTAAATAGGTTTTCTTCCATTTTTATTGCTCCGAGAAGGATATTGTTGCAATAATGGGTAGGTGATCGGAAATCGTGGTGTCTAATATTGCAAAATGCTTAAACTTTATACCAAGCGAACCAAAAATATAATCCAACCGATAGACAGGGTCTAGTGCATGCCAAGTATAACCAACGCCTTGACCTGCTAATTTGAAACCGTCGGAATACCCTGCATTCTTAAATAACCTCTCTATATTCTCATAATCTGGATATGCGTTCATATCACCTAAAATCAGAGTCCCTGGTAATTGATATTTTTCAGTCAATTCGCGTACTTCTGCTTCTCTTGCGATTGGTCCGCCATCATCCCATGCAAGATGAGTAGAAACCACAGTAATTTGTTTATCTCCCACCCAAAAATTTGCCTGCAAATATGCTCGTGGTATTTTTGAATTATCATTTAAAAAACGATAGTTTGTTGATGAAATCAATGGGAACCTACTAAAAATTGCATTACCATTAAGGTCACCCATTGAAGGCCCAAAATAACCGGAAGAGCCCAAATTATGAGATAGCCATACAAAAATATCAAGAGAGCCATCCAAAAGCCAGCCGCGACTTACTTCATTCATCGAAATAATGTCAGCGCCGCTTGTTTCGATTAACAGTGCTTGTTCGGAAATTGCCATGTTTCCCCTGGCGTCAAAACCTTGATGCAGGTTAATTGACATGACCTGAATTTCATCAATCGGTCCGTTTTCTGGATTCAATAATGGTTGATGTTGATCTAATTCAGCGACGACAATAGCAAAAAACAACAAAAGGGGAACTAAACTGAATACCGCGCGTTGACCGCGTCCGATAACCCGACTAATTTCACCATTTACTTTGTTAGGATAATGGATGAGTACTAACAAGACAAATATTACCGAGATAATTACTACAAAGATAAATGGGGTGAAGAGAACATAGTAGATAACTACAAGTAATGGATAAATAATAAATCCGATTCCCCATAAAAGCATGAAACTCGGGATACCTTTCTGATGGTTATTTTCTAAAGAAATAAGGCTTGCCGTAAAGGCTATCGTGATTAGGAAATTGGCGATTGAAAAGGCAATTATTAGAAAGGCTTTGGAATAAAAAAAGCCAAAGGTTGTTAATCCTATAATAAGTAAGAGAATATAAAAAATCCTTTTTCTTCCAATAAAACTTTGTGTAAGATAAATTGACACCAATAATAAGCTCACATAATTATTGATTGTTATGTACCACAATGTTTGGGGAAAATTCCATTCGGTGATAAGTAATACACGTGAAATATCTTGAAATGCATGTTGTTGAATGAAGATAAATATACCAAAGCTAATTACGAGATACGCTGAATGCGTATTCAAACCGACCGATGTAAGATGTACAGAATCATCAAGAGTTCTTTTAGCTCGAATTGAAAGTATGAGTTGTGTAATTGCTATCAAGAATACAAAGGCTATTGGCGCCCATCCTTTCTGCCAACTAAGATCAAGTGTCCACATTCCTCCTCGTAGTGCTGTGTCGATTGACAATCCGAATAATACGCCAGTTCCAAGGGTGATGGCTCTAAAAGGAGCAAATGAAAATAGAACATAGAAGAAAGAGATAAAGAAAAACACTCCAATTGAAGTAATTATCAAATCAACAAGACCCGCCTGTGATATTTGTTCTAGAAATCTTATAATTACTTGACCAATAGACAAAAGCAAGAACAACCTTTTTGTATTTATTGAACGAAGAAAAAATAAAATAAACATTGGAAGGCCAAAAACAGCGGCAAGTATTCCGAGTAATTGACCTAAAGAAGGATTTCGACTAACTGCCCACATTAAGCCCGGGAAAAAAACTCGCAAGTTTTGTAATCCAAACAGCATGGCAATAGTGGTTACTAAAATCCAGATACTTATAGATTGAGGTTTCATCTCATACTTGTTCATTGTTCGCCGTCGATTTGTTCAAGGAGTCTTTCTGCTTCAATTCGCCAATCGTCATGGTTTAATTCAATTACCTTCTGTAAACTGCTATGCGCTTTTGAATGCTGTCCAAGGTAATATTCTGCAAGAGCTAAATAGTAATGAGATTGAGAGCGACTGGGGTCTTCGTTCACCGCTTTAACAGCCTCGCGCAATGAGCTTTCGAGTTTTCCTCGAATCAATAGGATGCGAGCTAGCACGGCATGGCGGTGCCACAGTTGATTTCGGTCATGCTCCAACTGCAATGCGCGCCTTGCACCCGTTTCCGCCTCCATTAACAAGGCGGGGTCTTTTGTTTCCATTTCCGCAATGGTCCAAGCGATATTAATCCAGGCTTCCCCAAGACGCTTATTCATCAATGTTGCTCTTCTAAATTCCTCGAGAGCATTATTATAATCCTGGCACTTAAGATAGATTTTTCCTAAGGCAACACGTGCCAGTGCAAACGCGCTTCCACGCTGGTAGGCATTACGGGCTTGTTCTAAATCACCTTGTTCAAAATAGATGTTACCCAGTCGATAACTAGCATAACCGCTAGATGGAGATAATGTTTCCGCTTTACGGAACGCATCAAGTGCATCCTCATTTTGACCAATTTGAAGTAATGCTTCCCCGAGTCCCATCAAGCAAGACAAACTATCTGACTTTTTATTTATTCCAGTATTAAAAACTGAGATGGCTTTGGAATAATCCTTTTTAGAGTAGTGAGCTAGGCCAACTGCCGCCAAGGCATTTGCTTGTATTTCTCCTGAGATCTTTGGTCTTGCTAATACTTTCTCGGCGCTTTGAATGGCTAATCTGGCGTATTTTTCAAGATCACCGCTTTCTCGCGACGCCATACGAGCATAAGTTATTGCCAAAGTGCTTTGAGCCATATTAATAATCTCGGTATTCGTATCGGTGCAATTTTCGATTATAGTGTTGAAAACAACGACAGCACGTTCATACGCCCAATCCTGACTCATCTGAAATAATGCAACGCCATAATGATATTGCGCTAGTAATTGTTGCGGCACTTTTCTAGTGGAATTGGAGATTTCGCGAAATAAATCCCTTGCAGATTCATATTCACCGTTGCGTAACATTAATAATCCTAAATCATATTTTGCAAGAAAATAATTTGAATCGTATTCAAGAGCCTTGGTCATATATTCTTTTGCGCGCTGTAAATGATGTGGGATATAATCTTGTTCAAAAAAATAATGGAATTCCTGTAGTCCCATATGCAAGCATTTAAGCGCCTCCCATCTCTTGGTGCCAATATCAGAACTAAACCAAAATATCAATGGATAAATAAACGAATCTATAACATCAAAGACCACATCATTTTTGTCATTTTCATCATTATTATTTTCAATCCCCACGTTCCACGTATGTTTAATAGTGTAATCACTCCAATCAATAAGAATTATCTGAAGTTTAACGTCCTTGTTTGATTTTCTAATGTTACCGCGAACCAAATATCTAGGTTGTTCTAACCATAGCTTTATAGAATTAAGTAACCGAGAAATTGGAAAATTGCCCGAATTTCCCGATAGCATCAACGCGGTTTCAACTAATGCGGCTGTATCAATAACATCATCTTCGCCGATCATACCAATGATCGGGAGATCCACACTTTCTGTTATTAGATTTGTGGTGGACTTTATTGAATGAAGATGCCAACTCATTTCTTTAAGTCTGTCGGATGCCAATAGGGGTAAATTTTCTCCAATGTCAAGGCCCGACATATTTTGGATTTGTAAGATTGCGAATAAAGGTCTTTTAACCGCTAATCGAAAAATACACAAAATCAACCAAACTAGCAACAATACTGTTCCAAATGAATATAGATTCGAAGGAACTACCCAAGCAATATATGAAATCTCTCCCTTGAATTTTCCTATTGGGTTATTTTCATAGGCGAGCAAGCGATTTAACTCTTGGCGCGCTTGGTTACTTACGATAGAAGTCCCGCTTTGTATATTCTGTTCATACTCAATAATTGCCTTGTCAATTTGACCCGTAGACCAGAAAAATCGGGCAAGCGTTAATTCTGGGATTGCCGGAAGATTGCTTATACCAAACCAATCAGTTTGGGTTTGAAGCAAACTTAAGCTTAATCCCATGATAAAAATAATTAAGACACCGAAAAACAAAGTGCGTAGAGGAGATCGTTTCATATCTAAAACCACATTTATTATACCTTAGGATTTTCTTCAATTAGAAACGCGGCAGGAATGATTCTGGCGCTGGGACTTTCCAGCCAACATCTGCGCGCGTGTTGTATGTTGGATCGAAATGTGAACAAAACCTTATCACCACGACCGTTGGCTGTTGGGCTACCTGCCCACGGTCAACTATCAGGCCTCGGTGACGATCTATCGTTTGAAAATGAAATAACCGCCGTCCTGAGCGGAGGGACTTGCTCTTCGTCCCGCAGTCGAAGGACGGGTGATATGTGCAAGCCTTGTTCCGTGGACTTGCCCTTCGACTTCGGTCTTCGTCTCCGCTACGCTCCGCTCAGACCTCCGCTCACATCGTCCCGATGCTTTTTCGGGAGGGCAGTGGTTTGGATGTTACTATTGTTATGAGCGAAGAAAAACTTGCTTGACGTTGCCCCCGATGTCTGGTAAACTCTGCGGGCTTTAGAAACCGATGCGGGGTAGAGCAGTGGCAGCTCGTCGGGCTCATAACCCGGAGGTCGCAGGTTCGAGTCCTGCCCCCGCTACCTGATCAATCAAAGACCGCCAGGCTATGCTAGATCAGCAAGCCCGGCGGTTTTTGATTCAGTTTGGCTTTGGCGCATGAATAGGCCTCTTGCATAGCGCGGCAAGCCGCAACTGAATCGCGCGGAATCAAAAGTCTCCCGACTTTTGGCAATCGCGCGGAGTCAAAAGTCTCCCGACTTTTGGCCGCGCCCAAAGTCAGTCCCTTTTACAGGGCGCTGCGCGAAAACTTTGGAGTCCGCAAAATCTTCGCGGTTGTCATGGTTTTCAGAGAGTCACACCATACAGCCTGTCACGTGACAGGCTGTATGCTGAGGAGGAGAAGATTGGAATTTAGAGGGCGGCATACACCAGCGCAACCAACACGCCGAAGATCGCATGTCCGACCAGCCCGCCCATGAAGGCCATCACGCCGCCGCCGTTGCCCGTCATCCACAAGCCGGGGGCTTGGACAGCGCCGCTTTTGATGCCAACGTGCATCATCGGGATCATGCCCATCGCCATCCCGACGATCAGCCAGTGGATCGCGCCAAAGACCAGCCCGCTCGTCCAGGTTGCCGCGCCGATTCCACTCGACCAGAGGAAGGCGTAGATCAGCGCAAAAACGATGCCCATCATCAGGTGCATCATCCAGCCCAGCGCCTGGTTCGACTTGGCGCTGAACATACTGCCCAGCAAACTGACGATGTCCATTTTCGGCATTCCCATTTTGGGCGCCATTTTCAAGACCATGGTGAATACGATGGTTGCGACGAGACCTGCGATGACTGCATTTAGAATGTTCATTTTTGTCTCCTGTTGAATTTGGTTTCTACCTGACCTGATATTAACCCGTTGATTTCTCTTACCCAATTTCAAAAGTCAATACAAAAAGCCTCGGTGATTACCCACAAGTCGCCGTTTGCTCGCAGTTGCACTGCGGGCGCAGGCGGCAGTCCAACTGCCGCCTGAACTTGTGGGTAATCACCAGAAAAAGCCGCCACTCAATCCAATGATCGAGTGGCGGCCTTCTGTATAGAAGATCGTTTTAGTAAATGCCGGCCAATCTGTTTTTTTAGGCGATATTTTGTACAATACTTTCCAGCACCTTGTATTCTTCCTGGCAGTCTGGACACATGTCCAGGTGATGTTTGACCAGCGGCATCAAGTGGGATACATCTTCGCCGCGCGCCGCCAGTTCGGCAAATTGATCGAGCACGGCAAAGACCTCGTCGCAGGTCATTTCGACCTCCTGCGTGTTCGAGAGCATCATCATCACTTTTTGCATCTGCTCGGATTTGCCGGCTTGCATCTTATTTTGCATGGATAAAGATTCTTCCTGCTTCGAGCCAAAGAGCCGCTGGAGTAGTTGATTAAATTTCATGGCAATTTCCTTCTCGATAGATAACAATAACCATCCATTGTCTTACTTCCCAACCTGCTCAAAAACGGACAAAACCTGTTGCGGCGTCAGCCCTTCTTTTTCCAATCGCTTTTTGAGGCGCAGGCGCGCGTCGTGCATGAGCTTGTACAAGGCATTGCGATTCATTCCCAGGCGTTGCGCGGCTTCTTCCAGCGGGAATCCCTCCATCGTCGCCATCAGCGCCTTGCGCTGTTTCTCGGTCAACTCTTCCATGATGAGACGGTTGACCCGTCTCATCATATCCTTTCGATCAATCTGGTCTTCAGGACTTGGCTGGTGGTCTGGCAATTCACGATACGACGCGTCGCCCTCCTCGTTCATCTCCATTTCGGGCAGGGGCACTTCCCGCCAGCGGACGCGGCGCAACTCGGTCAGCGCGGCGCGCACGGCGATTTTGTGCGCCCAAGTGGTGAATTGACTGCGCCCCTCGAACGTATCCAGGTATTCCAGCACGCGCATCAGCGTTTCCTGCGCCACTTCTTCCACCAGCGCTTCCGACTCGGGACTGTTGGGTGCGAGCCTTCCGGCAATGGCATAGGGCAAGCCGCGTAAAATGATGGCGCGCAAATCTTCCAACGCCTGCGCCTGGCGCTCTCCGCCCGCACGCAAATCGGCAATCCATTCTTCGTTGGTTCGTTTGTCCATGCGCGAATTATAAACCAGGTAATAGTTTGAAGGCGTATACTATTCAAAATTTGTAAATGGAGAACAACATGATCCCGTCCCTGACCACCGCCCAAATGATCGAAGTAGACCGCGCCATGATCGAGGACTACCACATCGAGTTGATCCAGGTGATGGAAAACGCGGGGCGTAGTTTTGCGGAACTGGCGCGCCGCTGGCTGGGGGGCGCGGCGCAAGGCCGCAGCGTCGCCGTCCTGTGCGGAAACGGGAACAACGGCGGGGGCGGGATGACCGCCGCGCGCCGCCTGCATACCTGGGGCGCGGATGTCGTCGTTGCTTTGACCAAACCTGTGGACGAATTGCGCGGCGCGCCCGCTCATCAGTTGGATATTCTCAAGCGGATGAATCTCCCCATCGTCGAGTCCGCTTCGCTTCCTTCGACCTTCGAGTTGATCCTCGACACGGTCATTGGCTACCGCCTGGGCGGATCCCCACGCGGCGCGGCGGCGGATCTCATCCGCTGGGCGAACGCGCAGTCCGCGCCGATCCTCGCGCTGGACACACCTTCGGGTTTGGACGCGACCACTGGGTTAGCGCACGAACCAACCATCCGCGCCGCCGCCACACTGACGCTGGCTCTGCCAAAAACAGGTCTTCTCCAGCCGCAGGCGAAGCCTTACATTGGCGAACTCTACCTCGCCGACCTCAGCGTCCCGCCCGCACTGTACGCCAGGATGGGAATCTCTGTGCCGCCGCTGTTTGCCGCGAGCGATATTGTTCAGGCGATGATGTGATCGTTGTGCAAACCCGCCAGCGCGGTGCTGAGTTCGTAGAGTTGCGTGGCTTCGCGCTCGCGCGCCGTCGCCGCCGCGAGACCCGCCTGCGCGCGTCCCACCAAGACGAAGCAATCTCCAAAGGGGGAGCTGTCTCCTCGAAACAGGGATTGCTTCGCATCCTTCGACTTCGCTACGCTCCGCTCAGGACGCTCGCACATAGTCCCGATGCTCTTTCGGGAATGACGGAAGAATGTTTTGAATCAAAACTATGATTTACCAATTACCAATTACCAATTACCAATTACCAATTACCAATTACTGAACACTAATCTTTCCTCCCCTTCAACACCAGTCGAATCGGCGTGCCCACAAATCCATACTCCGCGCGGATGCGGTTTTCCACGAATCTTCGATACGAAAAATGCGCCAGTTTCGGGTCGTTGACGTAGATCATGAACGTCGGCGGGTCGGAGCGCACCTGCGTGCCGTAATACATTTTCAGCGAACGTCCCGCGTGCGACGGCGCGGGATGCTCGTCCTGCGCTTTTTGCAAGACCTGGTTGACCTGCGAAGTCGTCAGGCGCGCCAGCCGTTCCTCCTGCACCTGGAGCGCGAGCGGAAGCACCTGCTCCACGCGCTGGCCGTTTTTGGCGGAGATGAACAACAACGGGACGTACGCCATGAAATTCAATTCCTGGCGGATCTTGTCGGTGAAGGCGTTTATCGTGTAATTATCCTTCTCCACCGCATCCCACTTGTTCACCAGCACCACCACGCTCTTCCAGGCCTCCAGCACGAAGCCCGCGATGTGCGCGTCCTGCACGCTGATGCCTTCCACCGCGTCAATGATTAGCAATACCACGTCCGCGCGCTCGATGGCTTTGAAGGCGCGCAGAACGGAATATTGCTCGACGCCGTGCTCGATCTTTCCCCGCCGACGGATGCCCGCCGTGTCAATGAGCGTGACCTCCACCCCATTGAAAACCAGTTTCGTGTCAATGGCGTCGCGCGTCGTCCCCGCGATCGGGCTGACGATGGCGCGTTCCTCGCCGGACAGCTTATTCAGCAGGGATGACTTGCCCGCGTTCGGTTTGCCGACGATCGCGATCTTAACGGAATCATCCTCCTCGTCCGCGGGTTGCGAAGGGAAGGATTCCACCAGCGCGTCGAGCAGGTCGCCCGTGTCCGTCCCGTGGACCGCGGAAATGGGGTAGGGGTCGCCCAGTCCCAGTTCGTAGAATTGGGTTGCCATGTCGCGCCGTTCCCGGCTATCGCATTTGTTGACCACCACGAAGATCGGCGGCAGAAATTGCTCACCGACTTTTTTCTGGGTGCGGCGCAGGATCTCTGCCACCTCGCGGTCCGGCTCGGTGACGCCCGTCTCGCCGTCCACGATGAACAGGATGGCGTCCGCGTCGCGCGCGGCCATCAGGGCTTGTTCGCGGATCTCCTTGATGAAGTCCGCCGATCCAATGGAGAGCGGAGTCTTGCCGCCGTGCGCGGGGTCAATGCCGCCCGTGTCCACCACGTGGAAGGCGCGTCCGTTCCACTCGGCTTCCGAGACGAGGCGGTCGCGCGTCGTGCCGGGCGTGTCGTCCACGATGGCGAGACGTTCTCCGATCAGGCGATTGAATAATGTGCTTTTCCCGACGTTTGGCCGGCCTACGAGCGCTACAACAGGTTTCATAAGATTTTCGATTTTGGTAATTGGGAATTGGTAATTAGTAATTGGTAATTGGGCCGCAATTACCATTTACCATTTACCACTCACTGCCCCGGCGTCGGCGTGACCGCGGGCGTGATGGTCACTTCCACCGTGTTGGGCAGGATGGTTTCCACGACAATATCCGCCACCAGGATTTCCACCCTGGGTTTGAGTTGGTAGATGCCCGGCGCCAATTCTGTCACATCCACGATCACGTGGATGTCTTGTTGCAAAAGCGATTCGAGCAGGGGCGCGGGACCCGAAAGGATGATATCCACTTTGGCGGGGGAAATTTGCGCGGACAGCCCGTCCCCCAGCCCCACCACTTCGACCTTGATATTCGAGAATGTCAGGTTGCTCTGGATGGGGGAGACGCCCACGTTCACCTGCACGCTTTGTTCGCCCACCACCGATATGCCTGCTGGCAGGCTGAGCGTCAGGCGGGTGGAGATGTCTTCGCTGGCGCCGTCCAGTTCGAGCGGTTCAGTTTCCACCACGCCGGGCAGGGAATTCACCAACGTGGGGTCAGTTGAGTATACCGTGACAATGGGCGGAAAAACCGATAGATTGGTCAACAGATAGCCATTTGCCACCTGGCCGTGCGGGATCACTTTCACGATCACATCGCGGTAGCCGCCCTGCTGGGCAACGGGGATGTCCACCAGCACGGTGGATGGGTTAAGGCTCAAGCCTTTGAGCGCCTGGTTCTTGGAATTGTAAAGTTGCACATCCAGCGATTGGTTGATACCCTCACGCGTGCCGGTCAGGTTGACGATCACGCGCGCCCGCGCCACCTGCTCGACGAGCGACTCGGCGCCCGACACCAGCACTTCCAGCGGCTCGAGCGTGGGATTCCCGGCCCGATATCCGGTGGCAGGCTGGCCGTTCAACGTCAACCCGACGGGGAAGACGCGGCTGGTGAGCGGTTCAAGCGTGACCGTGAAGTCGGTCGGCAAAACCGAGACGACGCGCGCCGGGTTTTCGGATACCTGCACCTGCACGCGCACCGGGTGTTCGCCCGCGCCCAGCCCCGAAAGGTCCACCACCGCGCGGATGGGTTGTTCCTGCCCTTCCAGCCGGTCCCAGACCGAGCGCGGCGCGCGCAGGGTCACTTCCACCGCTTTGGGCATCTCGCCGACGATGACCAGCCCCGAACCCTGCCCGACGATCTCGATCGGCACCGGCTTGGGGTAGACGCGCTGATCGTCCGGGTCGGCCGCGGTGACCGCCGCGATCCAGACCGCCACAGACAGGAGCAATGCCCACAGCAGGCTGCTGAAATTTTTGCGAAACCAGCCGATCATCGTTGCGCCTTGTCCTTGCGGCTGAACAGCCTGGGGATGGCGTCCAGCAATCCGCGTTTGGGTTTGTTCAATGGACGATAAAAAGCCATCAGGATATTTTCCAATCGTTCCGGGTCAATGCGGCGGATCATGCGCCCGCTGTGCGCGATGGAGATGGAACCCGTCTCCTCGGAGACGACCACCGCCACCGCGTCGGTGGCTTCGGAGAGACCCAGGGCGGCGCGGTGGCGCAATCCCATCTGGCGCTCGGGGGAGCGGTTCAGGATTCCGCTCGAGGAGAGGGGCATCACGCAGGCGGCCGCGACCAGCCTCCCGTCCGCGATGATCGCCGCCCCGTCGTGCAGGGGCGTGTTCGGGTAGAAAATCTGCAGGAGTAATTCGGGCGTAACGCGGGCGTCCATCCGCACCCCGGTTTCCACGTAGGCCTCGAGGCTTTCGAGACGCTGGAGGATGATCAGCGCGCCGTGCTGCCTGGCAGACAGGCGCGCCGCCGCGCTGACGATGGACTGGATGGCTTGTTCGGCCTTGGCGTTATTGGCTTTGCTGGCCGCGGTCGTGAACGTGCCGGCGCGGCCAATTCTTTCCAGCGCGCGGCGGATTTCCGGCGCAAAGATGACCGGGATGGACAGCAGCAGGGCGGGCAGGGCGTTGCGGATCAGCCAGGAAAAGGCGGGCAGGGCCACCAGGCTGGTGAGCAGGGCCAGCAGGACGAACAGGAAGATCATGCCGCGCAGGAGCGACATGGCCTGGGTGTCGCGCAGGCTGTAGAGCAGGCCAAAGAAAATAGCCGCCACCAGCAAAATGTCGAGGACACTCAGCCAATTCAGGCGTTCGAATACAAAGAGGAGATTGCTGATGAAGTCGGCCACGGTTGGAGATTAGTACCTAAAAAGTTAAATGCTTGCGCAAAAAGCAAGGAAATTTACCACAACCCGCAGGGTGCTTCGCGAAGGGCACAAAGTAACACAAAGGAAGAGATTTAAGGTTTTCCTTCGTGCCCCTTCGTGCCCTTCGTGGTTAAAGGTTTTTCTCTTCCGGCTTGTCCGGGTTAGGAATTGGGAATTAAAAATTAGGAAACCCCCGGAACGCTTCCCTGCCCTAATTCCTAATTTATAATTCCTGATTATATCGGCCGCAGGACGCGGTCCTGTCGCAACTGCTTGAAATACAGGATCGCGCCCGCGGGCATGGATTCGGTTGCCGCATCCTGCCAGGCTTGCACGCCCAGGGTCTGCGGCGTGCGTTTTTCGTAGCCCAGTTTTTTCCAGAGCGCTTCGTCCCCTGCCAGTTCGGGCGGCGGGAAGATGAGCGAGGCTTCGGATTGCAATTCGTGCGAGGCGCGCTCCACTTCGTTGACGAGCGTTTGGATCGCCGCGGCGGCATCCACAGCGGAATCCAGGTACAGGTCGGTGGTGCGCGCTACCAGGTTTTCCACCTGCCAGCCGGCCAGTCCCACCAATGTTCCGCTGGCGTGGAGCATGAGGTAGGCCTTGTCGCCGAAGGCTTCCATCACGTTTTCGGGGGTCATTCTGCGCCGGCCCTGGCTGAGGCGCGTGATCAATTCTGCGATGGCCTGCGAGTCGCGCGGCCGCCCGCGTTGTGCCATCAGTTCGCTGGTTGGCTCTTTGCGGATGATGGGCGCGGTATCTGTCACCGGCGAGACCTGCTTCCAGGCCTCCGTTACCTGCTTCCACAAGTCATCGTATGAGCCTGTGTTGCGGATGACCACGCTGGCTGCGGCCACCTTTTCGCTTTGCGGCGACTGCGTGTGGACGCGTTCCAGCGCCTGGTCGCGCGTCATGCCGCGCTTGCGGATCAATCGTTCGACCTGGACATCCTCCGGCGCGTATGTTACCCAGACGGCATTGCAGGAATTTTTGAGATCGCTTTCCAGCAGTTTAATGGCCTCGACCACCACTACCCTCTGGGTGGCGCGGCGGATGAAGATGTTCGCGGCCTGCCCGACGAGCGGATGGACGATGTCCTCCAACTGTTCGAGCGCCTGCGGGTCGCGGAAAACCAGCCCCGCCAGTTTGGCGCGGTCAATCTCGCCGTCCCGGCCCAAGATCCATTTGCCAAACAGCGCCACCGCCGGTTGGTAGCCGGGCGCGCCTTTGGCAATGGCGCGGTGCGCCAGGGAATCGGCGTCTATGGTATACGCGCCGAGATGTTCCAACATACGTCGGACGACGCTTTTACCGGTGGCGATGTTACCGGTCAAACCGATGATGTACTTCCCGGGCCATTTGCTCACAAGGACTCCTCAAAAGGTGCTGTGTCTCTATTTTACTTGAAAAAGCGGGAACTATCAGGTCAAACCCTAACTCGGACAAGCCGAAAGAGATTTAAACACGAAGGACACAAAGGTCACGAAGGAAGACCTTAAAACCCTTTGTGTACTTCGTGTCCTTCGCGAAGCACCCTGCGGGTTGTGTTTAAAAATCCTTGCGCAAAAAGCAAGCATTTAATTTCTAAGTTCCTAAAGGTTTCCGCTGCTATCGAACGATCTTTTCAAGCAGATTTTTCTGCAAAACTTCAACCCGATTTGCCAGAAAAACCTTCCCTGGCACCGCCCGCCACTACCCTGGCACCGCCCGCCAGGGCAGGTGTAGTCCCCGACGCGAAGCGGAGTGGGAGGGCAGGTGTGCGGCCTTCGCGGTGAAAAATGTTTTTGCAGTGCAGTCACGCATGGCCTACCGGAATATCAACTGGTATGTGACGCAACGTATGTACCAGCATCTGCGCCGTCGCAGTCAGAGACCCTTTCAACCGCCGGAAGGAGTAAGCCTGTGCCAGCATCTGCAACAACTCGGATTGGCGTATCTGTAAGACCTGTGAATACCTGAGGCGAGAGTTTTCAGGAGAGCTCCGCTTTGCGTGCGGGAAATCCGCACGTCCGGTTCGAGGAGGGGGGACGGGGGGGAGGTCATGGCATACGGTAACTGAGCCACGAAAGGGGAAACCCGGACACAGAAGTACCCCGCCGCCTAAACTATGTTCCCTGCTCCTCTACTCTACTGGCCTTTCATTCGTGGACGGCTTTCCCCCACCGACACACCCGCCGAAACCCAGAATCCGCCGCAGGCGTTGTGCTGAGCCTGTCGAAGCAGACAAGCCCGCCCAGTCCGAAGGCGAAAACAAAAGACTTCCGAAGTCTCAGCGACCTCGGAAGTCTTTGTAGATACTCCATCTTGCTTTCTACGCGGCGACCGTTTCAAAAGCCACATTCAACCGCGAAGAAGCGGGCAAAATGTAATTCAGTTTTTCAAAACCGATCACATTCCCATTCTTGTCTTTCATCAGGATCACTTCATCGCCCGTTTCTTCTGCAACAACCTCATCCTGGGGATTACCAAACCAGACGGTGAGCGTATTGCCCTGTTGATCGTAATAAACCTTTACTTGTGTCATCTTTATCCTGCCATCGCCGCCACTTGATAAATGACGGGACGGTACATTGGGGGAGGGATAGGTTTTCCTTCGGCGCGGGCGGCGTCCAGCCACGCTTTCTTTGCAAGCAAAGCCTGGAACAAGGCTTCTTCGGGGGTATTTCCAAACGCGGAGCAATTAACCAAATCGGGGATGTCGGCGATATAACCTCCATCCTCTTCGCTATAAAAGATGTTGATGTGATAGTCTTTCATTCTTTCTCCAAATTCAACGCGTAACGCTCAACCAATTCCATGAACTGACGAATTTGATACGGCTTGACCTGTCCATTCACATTTTGCAGATTGACCAGCTCTTTCACATTCGGGTGGATGAAAATATGGCGACTGCCGCTCGTCCGTGAAAGCCGAAACCCAAAGCCTTCGACCAATGACACAAAATCAGCGAAGGCAATGTTCTTCGAACCAGCCAAAACCTTTGCCAGAATCTTCTTGAGTTTCGCCATTGCCTATTTTATATCACAAAATTCGTCGGCGCGCTTTTCCACACGCTAACCACATCTCCACTTCATCATTCACACCGCACTTGCGTTTGGTGCAAGTGTAATTCATCTTTCATCCTTTCTTCCCCCCCACAGACACGCCCACCGAAACCCAGAATCCGCCGCAGG
>Ga0210014_1001317_pt1 | contig 18837 bp, 18 predicted proteins | sample CryGeymeta201519_FD_183983 | JGI IMG/M metagenome (GOLD analysis project Ga0210014, IMG submission 183983) | Groundwater microbial communities from Crystal Geyser aquifers in Utah, USA - Crystal Geyser metaG 2015-19 (SPAdes) (version 2) | ecosystem: Environmental > Aquatic > Deep subsurface >...
TAGCTATAAACTGACCACTTCTTTTTGCTCAATTGACTTCTCCACCGCCTCCACCGCCTTGAGCGCGTACAGCGCGTCCGCCGGGTCGACGCGCGGCGGGCGGTCTTCGATGATTGCCAGGACGAAATCCCTGATCTCTTCCACCATCGAGGCGAACTTCCAGCCCAGCGGGTCGAAGGGCACGCCCTCCAGGATTACGCCATCGTAGTCGTTCGAGCCAAGATAATAGCGCGCCACCGGGTCGGCCAACTGGTCAATGATCATTCCGCCCTGGCTGCCGTAGATTTCCACGCGCTCGGTCCAGGGGATCTCGAAGGTGCAGGAGGTGTTGAGTTGGTACTCCGCGCCGTTGGCGAGATGGCCGAGGATGAGACCGTTGTCCTCCACCTCGCCTTCCGGGACGAGTTTGGAGGCAAAGCCGAGCACGTCGCGCACGCCGCCGAACAGCCACTTGAACAGGTAAAAGTTGTGCACCGCCGAATCCAGGATGACCCCGCCGTAGGGCGCTTTCCCGTGCCACAGGTTCGGGTCCTTGATGCGGTGCACCTCGCTCCCGGCGATCAGCGTGCGAACGGTCAAGATGTCGCCCAGAATCCCTTGTTTGAGAATTTCCTCCGCTTTCAGGTAGGCGGTGACGAAATGCGTATTCTCCGCCACGCTGAACTTCAATCCCTTTTGCTTCGCCAGGGCAATTAGTTCCGCGCCGTGCTCCGACCTGACCGTGATGGGCTTCTCCACCAGCACATGCCTGCCCTTTTCGAGGGCAGCTTTCGCAGTCTCGTAGTGCAGTTCGTGCGGGACGGTGATATCCACCATGTCCACGGCGGGATTGTCGAGCAGGTCAAGGTAGCGGGTGTAGCCTTTCGCTGCCGCGTACATCCCGATGCGGCTGTTGATTTCCTCTTCGTTGATGTCGCAAAGGGCGACGATCTCACATGCCTCCCCCATTTCGCCGAAGCCAGCCTCGTGCGCGAACGAGATGGATCCCAGACCGATCAGCCCCACGCCAAGTTTCTTGCCTGCCATAGCGCCTCCGTTGGCAAGATTAGAGTATGCCCTTATCTACGACCACCGCCAGCTTGTGCCATCCTTGTTATCCTCGATGACAACACCCAGCTCCTTGAGCCGGTCGCGGATCAAATCGGACATCGCCCAAATCTTCTGCTTGCGCATCTCGGCACGGATTTCCACCAGCAAATCCACGAACTTATCCGCCTCGCCCGCGCCTTTCTTCTCCGCCAAGCGCAGGCCGAGCACGCCGGTCAACGCGCGCAGGGTATCCTGGGCAGGCTTGAGTTCGCCGCTGGTCGCGCCGTTGTCGCGGGTGGTGTTGATGACACGCACCAGCTCGAAGATGTGGCTCAACGCGCCAGCCGTGTTGAAGTCGTCGTCCAGGGCTTCGACGAAGGCCTGCTGGGCTGTCCCGGTTTGCCTGTCCAGCCAGGCGCGCGTTTCGGGGGGAGCGCCGGGGGCGTCCGTCAAGGCCGGTTTAAGGGCAGCATGCAAACGATCCAGGCCGCGTTCCGCCTGTTCGATGATCTCCTCGCTGAAAGATAACGGGGCGCGGTACGAGCCGTTCAACACCATCATGCGTAGGGCGTCCGCCTCGTGCTTCGAGAGGAATTCTTCGATGGTCACCAGGTTGCCCAGCGACTTGGACATCTTCTCGCCGGACAGTTGCAGCATACCGTTATGCAGCCAGTAACGGGCGAACTGCTTGCCGGTGTAGCTCTCGGATTGGGCGATCTCGTTCTCGTGGTGCGGGAAGATCAGATCGTTGCCGCCGCCGTGGATGTCAATTTGCTCGCCGAGGATGTCCAAGTTCATGGCCGAGCACTCGATGTGCCAGCCAGGGCGACCCTTTCCCCAGGGGCTATCCCAGGCCGGTTCGTTGGGCTTGGCGGCCTTCCACAGGGCGAAGTCCATCGGGTGCTCTTTCTGCTCGCCGATCTCGACGCGCGAGCCAGCCTGCATATCGTCCAGCCTGCGGCCGGAGAGTTTGCCGTATTCTTCGTCTTTGGTGACGCGGAAGTAGACATCCCCGGCCGCGGCGTAGGCGTAGCCCTTTTCGATCAGACCCTGGATCATGGCCTGGATCTTGTCCATCGTCTGGGTGGCGCGCGGGTTGGCTGTCGCCGGCAGGATATTCAGGTCGGCGAGATGCCGCCGGAAGTCCTGAATGTAGCCTTCGGCCAGTTGGAAGGGGTCCGCGCCCATCAGGTTGGCTCGGTTGATGATCTTATCGTCCACGTCGGTGTAGTTCATAACGTGCCTGACCTGGTAGCCGCGATACTCGAAGTAGCGGCGGATAACGTCGAAGACCAGGGCCGACATGGCATGCCCGACGTGCGCGTCGCTATAGACCGTAGGGCCGCAGACATACATTTTCACTACGCCGGGTTCGAGAGTCTGGAATTCTTCTTTCTTGCGGGTGAGGGTGTTATAGACGCGCAACATAGAATGCTCCTTGATCGTGTCGGTCTATTATAACCACAGATGAACACGGCTGGACACTGATTCGGGATAAGTGGTCGCGTACTTTGCGACCAAAAAAGAGCGCAGCCTGCGCCGCGCCCTCACTGAAAACTGATCACTGAATACTGAATACTGGTTACTTCTCCTCAGGCCTGGCAAAGATCATGCGCCCGGCGGCCGTCTGCAATACTTTGGTCACGGTGACGTCAATTTCCCGGTTGAGGTACTTGTTGCCGTTTTCGACGACGACCATCGTGCCGTCTTCCATGTAGCCCACGCCCTGCCCGGCTTCTTTGCCTTCCTGGATCACGTTCACGACCATCACTTCACCGGGCAAGACAACCGACTTGACCGAGTTAGCCAGTTCGTTGATGTTGAGGATTGGCACGCCTTGTAGCTCGGCGATGCGGTTCAGGTTGTAGTCGTTGGTCAGGATGGGACACTTCATCTGCCGCGCCAGGATGACCAGCTTATCGTCCACTTCGCGCACGCCTTCCACGTCAATGTCGCTGATACGGACCACGACGGAGGGCGCCTTTTGCAGCTCGGAGAGCACTTCCATGCCGCGCCGTCCGCGCTGGCGGCGCAGGCTGTCGGGTGAATCGGCGATGTATTGCAGCTCGTTCAGCACGAAGCGCGGGATGAGCAGCGTGCCGGGCAGGAAGCCGGTCTTGGCGATGTCGGCCACGCGCCCGTCAATGATGACGCTGGTATCCAGCAGGATGGTGCGGCTCGATTGCGGCCAGCTTGCGGCCGTCCCATTCTCACGGCGGGAAGTGACCGCTCCCAGGATGTTGGCAATGTCGTTCTGGCGCATGACGAATAAGGCGACGCCGTAATAGCCAAAGATCAACACGCCGATGAAGGGCAATATTTGCCCGAAGGGATCAGGGAGCAGGGAAAACGGAAAGGCCAACAAGGCCGCGATCAGCAGCCCGGAAACCAGCCCGATCAGGCCGGAGAACAACGTTTCTGCGGATTGTTTGCCCAGTATCGCGCGCAAAGACCGCATCGGGCGCGTGGTCAGGTATGGCGTCATGACCAACCCGAATAACGCACCCACCAGGCCGACTGCAAGTATGTAGATTATCTGCTGTTCAGCGAGATCCTTTCCCAGCCAGCTCCCCCCGTACACTCCCAGCAACGCAAAGACGACCATCCCGATAAGACGGGCAATAAAATCAGCACTCATCGAATAACTCCTTTGCCTGCACTTGCGCAGGTACAAGTGAATAAATAAAGATGATTACAGTCTCATGACGGCAGCCAATTGCGCTGCCATAATGGTAGCCAATTTCGCTACCATAATGGTAGCCAATTTCGCTACCATAATAGCACGCCTGAGACGAGCCGTCAATTGTCTGTCTTTTTATCTTCTACGCCGCAAAGTGTAGATGAATATCCCCAGCGAGATCGAAAAGGCGAGAATGGACAACCCGGCCAGCGCCAAAAGCCCCCTATTACCTGTGCCTTGGAAAGGTTCTGTCTGTTCGGCTATGTCAATCACATCCGGCGCCTGGCCGCGTGGATTGACCCCAATGCCCCCGGGCTGCGCGGTGAAAGGGATCACTTCCGCCTGACGCGTGGATAGGATCGCCGCTTCGAAGCTCAACGCGCTGACGCCCGCCTGCCTGCCCCGGAACGTGATCTCAGCCACAGCCTGGTCGCCGCTCACCGGCAGGGCAGGATTGAGCAGCGTGGCTGCAAAATCAATCCGCCCGCGGCTGTTATCCGCCCGGTTGACCGCCACGAAGCCATCCTGCAACCAGGCAGCGGGTTCGATCTGCACACCTTCCCAGGCCGGGTTGGCATCTTCTACCTGGATGACATTCGGGTCGAAGGCCAGGTGGATTTCTACGCCGTACAGGTTTTGCACATTTTCGATGACAATGGCGATTGTACCCTGCGCATCGGGCATCAGCCCCAGGGACAGCGGATCGGGGCGGAGGATCACGTCACTGCCCTGCGCCGTTGCCGCGGCTTTTGGCTGCGCCAGGATCATTAGAACCACTACCCAAGCAAAGAGCCGCGTTCTTTTCATTTTGCCCTTACTTTGCGGCGTTTCGAGGCAAGTAACCAGGCAGACAGGCCGATCAGCAAAGTCGAGCCGAAGAAACCAGCCGCCGCCACGCAGGTGAGCAGCCGGTCGGAGGAGGAATTCATCCCCGCCGCGCCGCCAGCCGGAGAATTCTGTTCAGTTGGATTTGCAGGCCGCGCCGTCGGCTGCGGCCTGGACCTGGTTGCGGTGGACGCGAAAGAGGTCGGCGTCCAGAGAGCAAGGGTTGAGGTCGGCGCAAGCGTGGGGGTGGGCGGTTTTGGGGAAACAGCGACCAGCTCCGCGTCCTGGGCGGTGACCGGTTGCTTGACCCCCGCGCCGGTCCGCGATCTGCACGGAGAGGATGGTCAAGGCCGTTTCTATCCCCGTCGCCTTGCCCAGGAATTGGATCGAGAGGATTACGCCTTCGCCGTTGGCCGGGGGCGTGGGGTTGAGCTGGGTGACCACGTAGTGCAAGGCGCCGGCCTGGTTATCGGCGACGTTGCGCACCACAAAATCCGGCTTGAGGAACGATCCCGGCGTCATCTGGATGCCGGCCTGATCGGGGTCGGCGTCCACAACCTCCACCACAGCCGGGTCGAATCCGGCCTGCAAGTCAATGCCGTAGACGTTTTGTGCGTTCACGAGCAGGATTTGCAGCGTCTCGATCTGCCCTTTGCCGACTTCCAACACAGCCGGTTCGGTGCGAACGAGGGCTTTTCCCTCCTGGGCAAGGGCTGCCTGGGAAGGCAGTAATAATGGTTGCGTAATCGGCAACCATAATGCCAAAATGAGGATGGGTATCAGGCCTGGGAAATGGCAAAACCGCAAATCCTTTTTATCTGTGTTCATCTGTGGTTAAAAACGAATTTCAAGACACTCTCTAAAAGCAATACTGTTTAGATAAGGAGTCCGACGTCTCCTGACGTCGAGCCGAAATCAGGAGATTTCGTACTCCGCGGCCGCTAACTAAACAGTATTGTCTCTAAGAGTGCCTAACAAAACCTGCTCTCGCCGCCGTCCTTCGCGAAGCATCCCTGTGGGACGGCGGCGGGGACGCCGCCTAAAGCCAATACTGTTTAGATAAGGTCGCAGAGACGGCTCCTCGCGAAGCACCCTGCGGGCACGCCGTCGGGCATGGGAGCCCGACCTTCTTAACTAAACAGTATTGCGCCTAAAGCGAGGTTTTGTTAGGGTCAAAGTGGGAGAATTTGTGAGCGTGGAGAGGCTCGAACTCTCAACCAATGGCTTAAAAGGCCACTGCTCTACCGTTGAGCTACACGCCCGTAACGAAGCGCATTCTATCATGGCAGTTATCCTAAGTCAACGTCACGCGTCAGCCGTCAAGTAGTTTAGTAACACTTCAGGATTTTTCTCGCTCTAATCGTCGCGCTTTGTTACTTGAATTTTAATCTTTTCGGGGTATCATGGTAGGTGAATGCCCTACAATTATAGAGAAAGCGTTAGACCTTATCGAGAAATGGAGGAACCATGCGAGACCTGACCAACGAAATCCTCGAACTCATCCGCCGCACCTCTTCGGACCTGCCGCCGGACGTGGAGAAAAGTCTGCGCGCGGCGGTCGAAAAGGAAGCCCCCGGCTCGGCGGCGCGCGGCGCGCTGGAGACCATCCTCAAAAACGTGGAACTTTCCCGCAAGAATTCCTCGCCCATCTGCCAGGATACCGGCACGCCCATCTTCTACGTCAAGTACCCCGCAGGCTGGAGCACGCTGAAACTCAAGCAGCAGATCCGCACGGCGCTGGCCGAGGCCACCAAGAAGTCCTACATGCGTCCGAACGCTGTAGATGCGGTCTACGGCAAGAACAGCGGCAACAACCTGGGCGGCGACGACTTCCCCTACATCCACTTCGAGGAAGTCGAAGGCGAGGAGCTGACCATCGAACTGATGCTCAAGGGCGGCGGCTGCGAGAACGTTGGGGCGCAGTACTCTCTGCCCGATAACCGTCTCGGGGCCGGCCGCGACCTGGCCGGGGTGCGGAAAGTCGTTCTGGAGGCGGTGTACAAGGCCCAGGGTCAGGGCTGCGCGCCCGGCATCCTGGGCGTCTCCATCGGCGGCGACCGCGGCTCCGCTTATCTGGCCTCCAAGGAAGTCCTGTTCCGCAAGATGGACGAATCCAACCCGGACCCGAAGCTGGCCGCGCTTGAAAAACAATTAACTGAAGAATCCAACCAGATGGGCATCGGCCCGATGGGCTTCGGCGGCAAGACCACCGTGCTGGACACCAAGATCACGGGCCGACACCGCCTGCCAGCCTGTTACTTCGTCACGGTGTCGTACATGTGTTGGGCCTACAGGCGGCGCAAGATGACCGTGCGCGGCGACGAGGTCACTTACGAATGAAAAAATTACGTTTCACGTTTTACGTTTCACCAATGAGGTATTCGTAAAACGTAAGACGTAAAACGTAATGGAGGACACTATGCGAGAAATTACCATTCCCATCAGCGATGAAACCATCCGCAGCCTGAAGGTTGGCGATCCAGTGGCGCTGACCGGCGTCATGATCACTGGCCGCGACACAGCCCACAAGTGGCTGATCGATACCTTTATCAAGAAGACGCGCCAGCCGCAGGGTGATGACCTGGAAATCTATGAAGCCCTCAAACCCCTGCTCGAAGGTGGCATTATCTATCACTGCGGCCCGGTCGTCTCCGGGCTGGATTCCAAGCAATATAAGTTCGTGGCTGCCGGACCAACCACATCCATCCGCGAAGAACCCTACCAGGCCGACGTGATGAAGCACTTCGACCTCAGAGGCGTGATCGGCAAGGGCGGCATGGGGCCGAAAACGCTGAAAGGCTGCCAGGAAGTGCCGGGCGTCTACTTCCACGCCATCGGCGGCGCGGCGACCTTGATCGCCCAGTCCGTGACCAAAGTTCTGGGCGTTTACAAGCTGGACTTTGGCGTGCCGGAGGCCATGTGGGTGATCGAGGTCAAGGAATTTCCCGTAGTCGTCACGATGGACGCGCACGGCGGGTCGCTGCACCGGGTAGTGGAGGAGCAATCTGGCAAGGTTTTGGCGGAGTTGCTGGCAAAGTAATGTGAGGCGCAGGCCTCTGCAGTCTCGAAGAAAGCCGGAGCGTCCCAAGGAAATGTGATACACTTCAAGCACAGAGAGGAGGCGGTTTATGGTCATCGGTGTTTCGCCTACAGAAATTCTGACCTCACTGGCTGATTCATTGGTGGCACAACAAAAGTATGCCAGCCTTGAGGACGCGCTTCGCGACCTCGCGCTCGCAGCTGTGCACAACAAGACTGCCTATTACCGACGCCGCATTCGTGGATTCGAACGCAAGTATGGCTTGAGTTTTGACAGCTTCACAACGCGCTTGAGAGGCCGCGCCACATCTGCCGAAGAAGACGACTGGCTGGCCTGGCGTTCAGCGCAACGGATGCTTGCAGATTGGGAACAATCCTTCGAAGCTTTGCGCAATGACCGCCCTCAGAGATAATCTACTGGCCCTGTTGCGCGGGCATCGGCTGGTAGGGCATGTGCGTGTCATTTACTATGATGAGACACCGGCAGGCAAAGTCGAGTTAAAGATACGCTGTCGTTTGGCTGGGAAATATCAATTCCAGGTTTGGCTGCACCACGAGCCTGGTTTTCAAGATTACGCTTATCAGTTATATACGCGGCAACCGCTCCTGCGCTGGGATAACGCGCCTCACTACCCGGCGATTGTTACCGCGCCGCACCATTTTCACAACGAAAATGGGCAGGTCAGCAGTTCGCCGCTTTCTGGCAGGCCTCTTGAAGACGTGAAAAAGGTTTTGGAAATCATCGAGAAATGGGCCTAACAAGATGATCCGACGTGGATGATCTTTCGTGCCAACTCCCGATGTTTGGAAACCTAGAGCTTCGTCCACCCGGCCACGGCCCAGGGCATCATCGCAAAGAAGCCGATCAGCGCCAAAGCGCCTGCGCCGGAGACCAGCGAAAAAGCCACAATGCCGAGCGCGGTGACCAGGTAACTCGTCACTGCCAGCCGGTCGAAGCGGGCTTCGACTGGTTTTTCCGCCTTACCTGAAATCAGCAAATAGAGGGCAAAAGTGGTGAAGACCGTCAGCCACCAGCCCCAGTAGTTTTGCAGGGGGATGCCGAAGTAAGCGCCGTCCGTTTCCCAAACCCAGTGTCCACCCGCCACCATGACCGGGTCCATGACCAGGTCCCAGGCAGTCATGGCCAGCCCGCCGACGGCGGCTACGGCCAGCAGTCTCAGCCAGCGCTTCCAGCCCGCGGGGACAAGCCAATCGGCGATAACGAAGGAGGGATAGCTCATCATGAACCAGGCCACCGGGATGAGAATCGGCACCAGCCCCAGAAAGAGCGGGCCGAGTTTGTCCGTGTAATGGTAGGGGCCGTAGATCAATCCCGTGGCTACGCCGACACTTTCGAATAAGAGGCTGACGCCGAAAACCAATGCCAGCAGCCTCAATGCACGCTCCCAGCCCTCGCGCTGACAGGCATGCACCAGGGCAAAGGTGAAGCCCGCCAGGGTGGTGATGGGCGTCATAATGCCCATCGGCGAGGCGCCGAGGGCGAGGCTGACCAGCGGGTAAGCAGTCAATAGGGCATACAGGATGAGCAAGAGGATGGTGATACGGCGCAAGGATTTTTTTCGTTTTACGCTTTAGAGTCCTGCCGCTTTGCGCAGGATGTCGGCCTTGTTCGTCTCTTCCCACGGGAACTGGACATCGTCCCGCCCGAAGTGACCATAGACGGCTGTCTTGCGGTAGATAGGACGGCGCAGGTCCAGGTCGCGGATGATGGCGCCCGGGCGCAGGTCGAAGTGCTCGAGGATGAGCGCACTGATCTTTTCGTCGGGGATTTTCCCGGTCCCGAACGTTTCGATGTTGACCGAGAGCGGGTGCGCCACGCCGATGGCATACGCCACCTGGATTTCTATCCGATCCGCCAGTCCTGCCGCGACCACGTTCTTGGCCGCCCAGCGGGCTGCGTAGGCTGCCGAACGATCCACCTTGGTCGGATCCTTACCGGAGAATGCGCCGCCGCCGTGCCGGCCCATGCCGCCGTAGGTATCCGCGATGATCTTGCGACCGGTGACGCCCGCGTCGCCCATCGGGCCGCCGATCACAAAGCGCCCGGTTGGGTTGACGTAGATCTTGGGGCCGCTGTCCCACATCGCGGGCGGGATAACCGGTTGGATGATATGCTCGATGACGCCCTCGCGGATCTCGGCGTGGGAGACTTCCGGGGCGTGTTGGGTGCTGACCAACACCGTATCCACACGCTTGGGCTTGCCGTAAGCGTACTCCACCGTGACCTGGGCCTTGCCGTCCGGGCGCAGCCAGTCAAGCGCGCCAGACTTGCGCACCTCGGCCAGGCGGCGGGTCAGTTTATGGGCCAGGTAGATAGGCATTGGCATCAGTTGTGCGGTTTCGTTGCAGGCGAAGCCGAACATCATGCCCTGGTCGCCGGCGCCGATCAAGTCAATTTGATCCTGGTCGCCGTCTTTGGCTTCCAGGGATTTGCTGACGCCCATGTCAATATCCGGGCTTTGGCTGGCAATCGCCGAAAGGACGCCGCAGGTATTGCCGTCGAAGCCTTTCTTGGCGCGGTCGTAGCCGATGTCGAGGATGACCTTGCGGGCCAGTTCGTCAAAGTTGACGAAGGCGTGCGTGGTGATTTCACCCAGCAGCATCACGAAGCCGGTCTTGGTGGCGACTTCGCAGGCCACGCGCGACATTGGGTCCTGCTCGAAGCAGGCGTCCAGGACAGCATCCGCGATCTGGTCGCAGAGCTTATCGGGGTGGCCCTCGGTCACCGATTCGGAGGTAAACAACAGCTTGGGCGAAGACATGAAGGTAGTACTCATAAGGTTTGGGTCTCCTTTGCAAAAGAAATTGCCCCTTCAGAACATCTCGAAAGGGCAATTGCGCAGGATGCACGGCTGCCCTCTCATCTTCCAGAATTTGGGTAATCTCACAGGATTACCCCTACTGCCGGAATTAGCACCTCGCTTTAGTTCTATAGTTTTGTAGTTGTGTGGTTGTTTAGTTGCGTACTTGACTATCGAACTACCTAACTATCCAACTACCGAACTAAAACAGGTTGCTGAGGCATCATCGGGCCGGTCCCTCCGCCTCTCTGGATAAGAGTTGCCGATTGGGGCTATTGAGTTGTGAGGGGATAATACCACAGTTGACGGGGAGCGTCAAAGGTACAGAAGGCTTCTTCGAAAGTCTGTAGCTTACAACTCTTCGAACATCAATTGCCACCATTTCATAAAGTAGATTGGCGCTGAATTAATAGCCTTGTGCATGGCATCGCCCAGATGGATCACGTATCCCTTGGACGGGTGATAAGCAGAAACAAAGTTTTGAAATGAGCGGGTGGCTGCGGGGACGGGTAATTTTCGATATTTGACTTCGATGGGAACGACTTCTGTATTCTTATCCAGCACGAAATCCACTTCGGCTTTGTTGGTTGTCCTCCAGTGATGGATCTGGTTGGATGTGTTTTCCACCTTTTTCCTGAGGAGGGTGTGAATAAAATTCTGGAATAAGAATCCGCCTTCGGTCGGCGAAACAAGCTCTCCGAAGGCGCCGAGCGCATAGTTTCTCATCCCAAGGTCGTAAAAATAAAATACGGGTGTCTTCGTCAACTCTTTTCTCATGTTCCTGAAATAAGGCGTGACCTTATGAAGCAGGAATGTCTTCTCCAGGTACCAAAGATAATTGTTCACGGTGGCAGTATTGATGTTCAACGTGTTTGCAATTTCCGAAATGTTGGCTAACTGCCCGATTTGCGCAGCCATCAGCCGCGCGAGCGCGGTGAAGCGATCCGTTTTCTGCACGCCCAGCAGATAGGCAATATCCCGCTCCAGATAACTCTGATAAAGTTCGGCGATGATCTTTCTTTTTTCATTGACCGTTTCCTCCAGCACGACGCGGGGATAACCGCCGAAACTCAGGTATTCTTCGAGCAAGCTTTGCGTCTTTTGTGGGTCGAGCGCAAAGAATTCGGGCAGGTTTTGTTCATAGCGATAATCCGTTTTATAGTTGGTGAATTCGATAAAATCGAGCGTGGAAAGCTCGAAGATCCGTTTTCGCCCCGCCAGCGACTCGTGGATTTTTTCCTTGAGTTCCAGCGAGCCTGAACCTGACACGATGAACTTATACGGCAGATTCATGTCGTAAAGCCCTTTCAGGAAAAGCCCTGCGTTTTCTTTCCTTTGGACTTCATCAATAAACACATACCCGCCGCTGGCGCCCAATTCCAAAGTGATTTTGCGGAGAAGGCCTTCCTGCGATTCGAAAAATTGATGGTCTGACTCGATATCGAGATTGAACGCTACCGTTCTTTTTCCCTGTGATCGAACGTGCTCGAGGAGGAGCATCATCAGTGTGGTCTTCCCCGCCTGGCGCGGCCCCACAATCAGACTGATTTCCTTTTTACTCAAGTGAGCCTTCAAATCGTCGAAAAGGTGTCGTTTGATCATCATAATGGCATTATGGTTGCTGACTGCGCAACCATTATAACCCAATAATTTTATTAGTCGAGTAGCAAAATCACCTCTGGAAGTCGCAGACCTGACATGTCTCATTGTGACGCGAGTCAACTATAACGATTGCGTGGACACGCGACTCAGAACGCAAGACTTTCACGGAGACATGTCAGGTCTCAGAATTCTGCCTCGACTACTAAATCGCCCCAAGGTGAGCGGGCCTTTTCCTTTCCACTCCCCATTCCTTTACGCGCCCGAACAGTTGTCCCAGTGGCCTTAACTCTGTTACCGGCACGGCCAGGTTCTTCGTGCGCGTCTGGTCGTATTGGAAGACGCGGCTGCCAGCCGGCAGTACGTGCGCCTTGCGGCGGAACTCCTCGTGGGTCAGGTAACCAGCCAGCAGGATGTCCATACCGTAGACCCAGATGTTCCCCCATCCGTGCGGCTGGACCAGGTACGCCTCGCCACGCGCCGGGCTGTGGATGCCGATGCGGACCTCAGGCCGGCGCCGCGCCTGGACGTAAGCCAGGCTGCAAAAAACCTGTTCCACCGCCACGCGCTGGCTGGGTGGGAGTTCCAGCGCGGCAGTGACGAAATTCCGCTCGGCGTCCTGTCCGCCGATCTCGACCGTGATCGGCGCTTCACATTCGCTCTTCAGCGCCAGCTGTTCGAGCGGCAACCAGACCTTCGGCCGCGCCCATTCTGCCGGCATGGGGTGGATGAGATAAACCGGCCGACCGGCGAGGATCACCTTCTGCAGGTCCGCTTGTGAAGGCGCGGTCAGGGCCAGCAGGAAGGCGAAGAGATAAATATCCTGGCTGGAGTGCCCCTCGGCAGCAAATTGGTCGAGCGGGACGAGCGCGGCGGCTTGCAACAGCAGACCCGGATCGCGGCGCACCTGGCTGATCTGCGTGCGGCGGCTGAGGAGGAAACTCTTCACGTCACAGCGATGCCCGCCCAGCGAGACATCGTAGCGGTCGGGATCGGTGAAGGGCGTCGCGCCGAGCACGTCGAAGGGGATGCCCTGCTCGGTCAGGCAGCGGCGGAAGGCCAGCTCCACCGCCACGCCGCCCACGATGCGCCGCAGCCGGTCGAGCGGCGAGCCGCCCATGCGGTCGTAAGTGTAAGCCAGTGAGCGGCAGGCGTAGGCGATGCCGCCCGCGGTCAGGTCGGGGGTGTAGGGGAGATGGATGAGGTCGGCGGCGGTAAGCATGGCTGTAATCAGTGTTCAGTGTTCAGTAAGCAGTAAACAGGGGGCAAGGAGCAGAGAGCAGGAGGCGATGGATGTCTACCTGTCTACTTGTCTACTTGTCTGCTTCATTCCTGAATTGCAGGCAGTAGTGATGGAAGGTGTTGCTCACCCAGGCGCTGTTCATGCCATACGGCGCGAGTCGTTGGTTATTTTGCGCCCAGATTTTTTCATCCTTCAGCGTGTACACCTTGCCCAATTCGTGGGCCAGGTCCCAGGCCAGGGGGTAAATTTTGCCACCCTTTTTGATGTTCTTGACGATGATGGTGAGATAGGCTTTCTCGCGTAGTAAGGGCTTTAGCCCTTGATAAATCGCGACCAGTCTGGCAAGAAACTCTTCGTAATCGTGAACGTTGCCCAGGTCGTTCGGATCGTCGGAGTAGAAGACATCCAATTCCGACGCGGTGCGCCGTTTCTTCTGCGTCTGCGCACCGCGCGCATGGAGCATGTCCCAATAGGGCGGGGAAGTCAAAACAAAGTCGAAAGTCGAAAGTCCAAAGTCGAGAGCGTGAGATGCGTCACCCGTGATGACGTTGGACGTTAGACCTTCGACGGATGCTCCCAGCGCGGTGCGCTCTTCTGCAATGATTTGCCGCGCAATCTCCGCGTATTTCGGATTCAGCTCGATGCCGTAGGAGTGACGCCCGGCGCGCAGGGCGGCGACCAGCGTCGAGCCGGTACCAGCCATCGGGTCCAGCACGCATTCGCCGCGCTTGGTGAAGAATTCGATGAATTCCTGCGCCATCGTCTCCGGGAACTTGGCCGGGTGTACCAGCACGCCCTTCTTGCGCGGCGGCGGGTTATGGATGAACCAGGATTTCTGGAACTTTAGCCAGGTTTTGGGGTCGAGGTCGTTGAGGCGGTTTTGTCGAGTCATATCCATCCTGCCTAAAACGTGATGCGTGAAACGTGAAACGTGATTCGTGATGCGTGATACGTGATGAGTGATGCGTGTTGCGTGATCGTCAATCGCAAATCGTAAATCGCAAATCGTCAGGGTGTGGGGCTGGCATACGAGACGGCGTACACGACCAGTTCCGAGAAGCTGACCGTCAGTGGGTCGGCGCCTGCGGATTGGGCGAAGACGCCCAGCATCCCCTGCCAAAAGAGCGGGTCACGGACGGTGAACTGGTAGCGGTCGTTCAGGAAGAAGCGCATTTCAGCGCCGGCCGCCCAAACGCCGAGCTTGACTTCGCCGGGCGCGCCGGGGGGCGCGTCGCCGCTCGGCAGCCAGTCTTGCAGCGGATAGGGCTGGCCGCTGCGGACGCGTTCCAGCCGCGCCTGACCAGCGCAATTGACGGCGTAGCGATAGTAGTCGCTGCCGGACTGGACGCGCACGAGCAAGCCGTACTGATCCTTGCCCCGGCACAGGCTGAGACTGGCGGCGACCTCGGCGTAGAAATCTCTCAACATCGGTTCCTTGCGCAGACTGAGGATGGGAATGCCTGGCTTGCTGATCGCCAGCGTCAGCCGGTTGCGCTCGACGATGGCGCTGGCGGCGTTGGATACGGCCGTGTCCCACAACTCCGGCGCGTCGAAATTGTCTGCGAAAAGCACCTCACCCAGGCCGGGGCGTTCTTCCGGTGTAGGGATGACGATCTGCGTTGGAATGGGTGTGTTCGTTTCGGTGGGAGGGAACCAGAGGATGGTGGGCGTTTCGGTTTGGGCGGAAAGTGTGGAGGTTGGGATGGGGGTGGTTGTGACGGGAGGCGGAAACAGCCCAGCGCAAGCTGTCAGCCCGAGCAATGCCAAAAATAAGAGAAGCCGCCCCGCTCTCATGGTCATTTCTGGTAGCGTCGAACAATGTTCGGGATCAGGTACTCGTTGAAGGAGCGCTGCACGCCGTAAGCTGGTTGCCAGCCCCAGTCACGGCGGGCATCGTCGTCGTTCAAGTCGGCCGGCCAGCTATCCACAATGCGTTGGCGTTTCACGTCGGGCTTGAATGTGATTTGCGCCTTTGGAAATGCCTCCACGACCAGCTCGCGGATCTGGGCCGCAGTCAGGCTGAAGCTGGTCACGTTGTAGACGCAGCGGCGCAGCTTACTCTTTGGAGCCTGTGCCAGATTCACCAGGGCTGTGACCGCATCCGGCATGGCCATGAAGGGGATGACGGCATCCTCGCGCACGAAGCAGGCATACGGTTCCCCTTTGGCAGCCGCGTGCAGCATTTCCGGGCCGTAGTCGCTCGTCCCGCCGGAAGGCACCGTAAAGGCGCTGATCAAACCAGGGAAGCGAACGCAGCGGAAGTCGAGCAGGACCGGTTGTTCGGCGGCCAGTTGCCGGTAATACTGGCTGAAGTAAGTCCCCAACAACTCGCAGTAAAGCTTGTTGCAGCCATACATGGTGATCGGATAATTCCATTCCCACTCGCGCACGCGTGGAAAGTCGGCTTTTGTCTTCAGGTTGAGCATGCCATAAGCGGCAATCGAGCTGGGAAAGATGAAAAGCACCGGTTCTTTGCGCCACTCGGACTGCTCGGCAGCCAGTTGCAAAAGTCCCATCGTTCCCTCTACGTTCACTTGATGGGCTTCGACAGGGGTGAACTCGCCTCGGGTGGAGAGCAAGGCGGCCAGGTGATAGATGGTCGTGATTTCATACTCGCTGACCAACCTGGCGAGCAAAGATTTATCCAATATGTCTCCCTGGATGTGGGTCGAAAGGTGCGCGATCTCATCGGGGGCCGGGCGAACGTCAATTGTGACGAGGCTGGTATTGCCCCCCTCGGCCAGGTTCTTTACCAGCGCCTGTCCGACCTCGCCGACGACGCCCGTGATGAGGGTAATTTTTTTGCGCATGGATGCCTCCATAGTTTTTAGAAATGTTATTGAAAGACAACCAATCGCACTATGGTTGCGCTTTCGGCAACCATTATGGTTGCGCTTTCGGTTACCATTATATCAAGCGCCAGGGTGGGCTGCCACTGTCATTCATCACAACTTGCCGCCCCCCCGCAATGATATAATCCCTGCCAGGTGAGATCATGAGAAATAAGCGCATTCTGGTTATCGCTATTCTTCTAACCGCTTTTTTATTGGCGCGCCTCCCCTTTGCCGCACTGGCTGCCCCGGCTGCCCAGGTGCAGACCTATGCCACGCCGACACCCGGCGCGGACGGACGCATCATCTATGTTGTCGAGGAGGGAGATAACTGCCTGCGGATTTCTTTGATGACGGGCGTTTCGATGGAATATCTGCGCCAGACGAACCATTTGGACGAGAACTGCACTATCCGGAGCGGGCAGGAACTGGTCATCGGCATCGGCGGACCCGCAGCCGCCTCGCCGACCGCCGGCCCATCTCCCACGCCGACCCCCTCCAGCGGAGGCGCGGCGGAGGTATGTGTGGCTTTGTATAATGACGGCAATGGCGATGGCCTGCGTCAGGCGAATACGGATGCGACGGGAAATTACCTTCCAACTGGAACTGAGCCGATCGTCGAAGGCGGCGCGATCAGCCTGACCAGTCTGACCGGCACATATTCTCGAACGTTGAACACTGTCGGGGGGTATGACCCGGTCTGCTTCACAGACGTTCCGGCAGGGGAGTACTCAGTCAGCGCGGCCGTCCCGGATGGCTATAACCCGACGACAGTGCTCAATTATTCGTCGAAAGTCGCTCCCGGCGATGCAATTTACGTCAGTTTTGGGGCGCAAGCGAAATCTCAGACCCCAACTGAAAGCGGGACGCCGACGCAGTCGCCGATATTGGGCATCGTCGGCGCACTGCTCTTGTTGGGGGGGATCGGCCTGGGAATTTTTGCCTGGCGAATGAGGAAATAGACCTCTTGCATAAGTGCCAGCCTATGATGAAAATTTCTGCGGGACGGGCTCCCATGCCCGTCTTTCGGCAGCGTAGGAGCCGCCTCTACAAAATCCTGGAAACTTTTGCAAGAGGTCTAATAGCTCTCTTTTGGTTGCCAAGTACGCAACCACTTTGGTTGCCAAGTACGCAACCACTTTGGTTGCCAAGTACGCAACCACTTTGGTTGCCAAGTACGCAACCACTTATCCCATCGGATGGCGCATCCGCTGGCCCCCGATCAGGTGCAGATGCAAATGGGGGACTGTCTGCCCGCCGTGCGCGCCGGTGTTGACAATCAGCCGGAAGCCGTTTTCTTGAACCCCCTCTTGTCCGGCTAATTGCTTTGCCACGCTGAACAAATGGCCGATCAGCGGCTCATCCCCGGACTCCAGTTCGTTGAGCGAGGCGATGTGCCGGTTGGGGACGATCAGGATGTGCACCGGCGCGGCCGGATGGGCGTCGCGGAAGGCGGTCACTTGCTCGTCGCGGTAGAGGATCGCGCCGGGCGATTCGCCTCGGATGATCTTGCAGAATATACACGGTGACATTTTAGCCAGACTCCTTAACAGTGCGACGGTCAAATCGCCGACCGCGCCGTGCGTCAGGAAGGCGCGCAATCTCGCTTGTTTCTCATCCCAGCGGGTCATGGTAGCTGCTTCTAATGCAGGGCGGACTGAAGTCTGCATTCCGTTTCCGAAAATCCCCTGGAGCGCGGGCTTTAGTCCGCAATGCTGGGCAGACTGAAGTCTGCATTCCGTTATAGGCTCTAAAGGAGCAGCTACCATCATGGTGTTGCGATCGGGATCGGCCCATAGTCAGGTGCGCAGACGATATCGTAGTATTCCAGTTCGGTGGCTTTGTTCGCCTCGGCGTAGTTGGCCGCCTCCCGGCCGATGACGCGCACGTCGTCAATGTGCTTGTCCGCGTCAGAGGACCAAAAGCGCGGCAGGACCATCAGCGGGTCGTTGACCGAATCCTCAGGCATGTACGAGGGCCGCTGCGGGTCGGGATTGTCGCTCAGCGGGATCCAATTGAACATCAATGGGCCGCGCGGGTTGATGGTAAAGCCCAGACGGTAGCCAAGCTGGCGTCCGATCTGTGCGGCGTGGGCGGTAAACCAACCGAGGGGCCAGATGTAGGCGATGGGCTTTTTGTTGAAATGCGTCTGGAAGGCGTCGATGGAGCCTTTCATTTCACCCATGATGAAATCATCAGTTGAAGACGATGTAATGCCGATGTTGTGGATCATGCCGTGAGCCTGATGGTCAACCCAGCCCTCGTTCTCCAAATTTACCTGTTGCTGCCAGAGGTCTGCGGAGCTGAGAGGGGTACTGATCCAGGCATTGACAACCGGCCAGCCCCATTGCTCCCAATAGGGGCGGAAATCAGTGTTGAAATACTCGGCGTAATGACGGTCGTCCACAACCAGCAGGACCGAACGCGGCGGGATTTTGGCGTTATGCTCCAGGAAATCGGCCAACTGCCCGGTGTTGATCGCCTGGAATTCCTGTTCGTGCAAATCGCGCATCAATATCTCGAACGCGCCCGAAGTGATCTGATTATAGTCTGTTGGTTCGTCGCCCGCTTTGAGGATGGAATGGAACATGATGACCATCACGACCGTGCCGGGCGCGGCGTTGTTCGCGTCCCACCTGGCTTTGAGATACTGGCACGTATCGGTGATGTAGGTATGCGGCGTGTCGAGCGGATTGAGCAGCGAGGTGGTAAATACAGCCGGCAAGGCCGGCGGCGTACGAATGGCAGTGGCTGTGGGTGTAGGGGTTT
>Ga0210014_1001318_pt1 | contig 18834 bp, 10 predicted proteins | sample CryGeymeta201519_FD_183983 | JGI IMG/M metagenome (GOLD analysis project Ga0210014, IMG submission 183983) | Groundwater microbial communities from Crystal Geyser aquifers in Utah, USA - Crystal Geyser metaG 2015-19 (SPAdes) (version 2) | ecosystem: Environmental > Aquatic > Deep subsurface >...
GAGGGTTTGTTTTGGACCCTGGCATCTCTTGGCTTGTTTGTGCTTTCTCTCCTTTCCAAGATCAGCGCTATCACCATGCCCCTGCTTTTGCTCCTGTACGAATACTCTTATAAAAAAGTTCGTGCCAGGACCGTCTACAGGCTGATCCCTTTCTTTATCGTATCGGCCATCTTTACCTTTGTTGCCATAAAATCCCAGGAGCTGCCCAGCGGTTATGAACCCTGGGGCGGATCCCTCTATCATAATATTTTGACGGTACTGGTCACCCTTAGAATATATATTTTAAAATTTCTTTTTCCATTTCATCTTTCCGCCTATTACGATTTCAGCTATGAGAATATTTCTGATCCGGGTGTGATCGGATCCATTTTCCTGCTCTTGATAGTATTGTTATGGATAATCCGTCTGTACAAGAAAAACCCCGCCCTCGGATACTGGATTCTCTGGCCTTTTATCTTATTGGTTCCCAATTTGCAGATTGTTCCCTTACCGATCGTGATGGCCGACCGGTATCTACATCTTCCCATCATTGGCCTGTCGGTTTTCATCGGAGATCTTCTGGCCCGTTTATTTGAAAAAAGAAAAGAGAAACAAATTTCCATCCTCGTGATTGCCGTTTTGATATTTTCATCCTATACCGCAACCTCGTTTGAACGTGCAAAGGTATGGAAGGACGATTTAAGTCTCTGGAAGGATACGGTCATAAAGACGCCTAATTATTTTACGTTTTATACCTATGGAACAGTACTAAAACTGGAGGGTCGTTTTCAGGAAGCGGAAATGTGGTTGAGGAAGAGCCTTGTGCTCAACCCTTCTTTTTATTTAACCTACAAGAGTTTAGGCTCCATATATGATCAGCAGAAAGAGTATGACCGGGCTGTTGCATTTCTTCGAAAATCTGTGGACCTTCTGGAATCCGGGGAGGGGGACGATGTCTGGGAACTGCTGGGAAATGTCTACCAGAAACAGGGAAAACTCCGGGAGGCTGTTGGCGCTTATGAAAGATCCTTGCAGATTAATGCCTACTCAGAAAGTGTCCAGTCCAAGCTGGTTAACTTGTATGTGCAAATGGGAGAACTTCCAAAAGCGGGCCGTCTCTGCGAGGCATTGATCCGTGTGAATCCCAACATCTATCAGGCCCATTATAATCTCGGCATGTATTATCACCAGATCGTGAAGGATGATGATCTGTCTTTAAAACATTTTGACAGAGCCATTCAAATAAATCCTAAATTATTGAATGCCTACTTTCAAGAGGCAGTCATCTACGAATCCAGGAAGAACATAGACAAAGCCGTTGAGAATTATGAAAATTTTTTAACGCTGAATAAAATACAGGACGCCGACGGTGTACGGGCAGCCAATAACCTGGCCTTTCTTTATGCCGAGCATAAACCCGCCCGGTTGGACGAAGCACTGCAACTGGCTGAGAAGATCAACATATTGGTTCCCCATAATGGATCCCTTCTCGATACCCTTGGATGGGTTCACTATCGCCGCGGGAATTACCGAATGGCAAACGAAATGCTTGAAAAAGGCTTGTCCTGTAGTCCAAATAACCTGGACATTTTATTGCATCTGAGCAAGACATTGATTAAACTTGGACAGATGGATGCTGCGAAAAAAACCTTGAAGGAGACATGGAGCCGGCCTGAAGCCACTGTCGAACAGAGAATGGAAGCGGAAATCTTATTAAAGAAATTAGATTAGACCATATCGCAGTTTAAAGAAAGAATTTTAGCAATGAAAACAAACTCTTTTCAGTCCGGAACTGTCCCTTTCCACTGGTTGTGGTTGTCCTGTCTTTTCATTACAGTCAGCGTCCTCATCGTTTTTTATCCGGCTGCACATTTCGAATTTCTGGTTTGGGACGATTATCAGAACATCGTTGAGAATTCAAATATTCAGGGACTTTCTCTGAAAAACCTGCGGTGGATGTTTTCCACCTTCTACATGGGGCCCTACCAGCCGTTGAGCTGGATCTCCCTTGCCCTGGACTACCGGTTTTGGAAACTCGATCCGTTCGGTTATCACCTCATAAACATTTTCTGGCATTCTCTCAATGGGGCATGTTTCTTCATTCTGATCCTTATGCTCCTCAGGGCACACCGAGAAAATTATACGAAATCGCCGGTCTCCTCCGGCTATACTTCATCAGAGGTCTTCGCGGCCTTTACCGGAGCCTTGCTCTTTGCTCTCCACCCCCTTCGGGTCGAATCCGTGGTCTGGGCTACGGAACGGCGTGACGTCTTGTGCGGGTTCTTCTCCCTGTTGACCCTTCTGACCTATCTCAAGGCCGGCCAGACAGCAAACAATCCCAGCGGGAGAAGATCTCTATGGTATTTCTTATCGCTGTTTTTCTTTTTTCTTTCTCTCCTGGCCAAGGCCATGTCGGTAATGCTGGCCCCGGTTCTTGTGCTTCTGGATTATTATCCTTTGAAGCGGGTCACAGGGGGTATCAGAGATTATTTCCGCCCGGAATCCCGGAAGATCCTCATGGAGAAGATTCCCTTTTTTTTGTTGAGTATGATCATCGGCCTTGCCGCCATTAAAGGGCAGATGGTTGAGGCGGGACGAGTCGAAGCAGGCTCCCTGCCCATCATGAAACGGATGCTTGTTGTTTTTTACGGGATTTTTTACTATCTTCGCAAGACCTTCTTTCCGGATAACCTTGCCCCCTTTTACAATATCATTTTTGATCTTAAAACTTCCAATCCTTTTGTTTTCTTAAGCCCTGTGTTTGTGCTTTTCATCACGGCCGCTCTCTTTCTTTATCGCCGGGCTTATCCCTGGCTTCTTGCCGTCTGGCTGAGTTATATGATAATGATTCTTCCAGTCTCTGGTCTTTTTCAGAGCGGGATTCAGATTGCTGCTGATCGATACAGCTATCTCCCGGCCTTGGGATTCTTTGTCCTGATCGGCGCCTGGTTTGGTCTTTTATTCAGACATGCCGCAAATCAGAAAAATGGACAAGCCGACTATCTATGGCCTATTCTTCTGTTTCTATCCATTCTTGCGGGGACGGTATATCAAACCAGAAGTTATATGCATAACTGGCAAAACAGCGAGACTCTCTGGGCCCTGGAAAAAAAATATTACCCCTATGAAAAGAGGGTGTATTTGAATATGGGGGAATATTTTGCGAGGACTCATAGAATTGATGATGGCGTACAACTTTTCATGGAAGGTATTCAACGCCTTCCAAAACTTGCCGAGCTTTACAACAATCTGGCGGTTTTTCGTGTAGAACAAGGTAAAACCAGGGAGGCTGTGGAGGCTTTCCAGAAGGCCATAGAACTCAAGCCGGGTTATGCCGAGCCGTACAAAAACATGGGACTGCTTTACCTGAAGAATGGGGAGCATAGGCTGGCTGTACCGTTGATTCAGCGAAGCATCGATCTCGGTTACCCGGATGCAAACCTAAAGAACAATCTTGCATGGGTCTATGCAACCTCTTCAGACCCGCAGATTCGGGATGGCGGCAAGGCTTTGGCATTGGCCCGCGGAATCTGTGAAGAGACGGGATATAAGAACCCGGCATTCCTGGACTCACTGGCGGCAGCCTATGCAGAGACCGGTGACTACGCCAGGGCTGAGGAATATCAACGAATGTCTATAGAATTGCTGGCCCATCCGGAAGAGGGATTCCTCGCAAGACTCAATGCTTATCGTTCGAAACGTCCTTGGCGCGAGACAAACAAGATAAAGATAGATATAGGCCACGAGCCTGGCGTATGAAGAAACGGCACAAAGAAAGAAAAACAACGACCGGCCCCTCCACGAATCAGACACGTTCCAGCTTTGATCCCGAACGGTTCCGGTGGGGTCTCTTTTTCTTGATCGCGGCTGGCGTCCTATCGGTTTTTTTCCCCTCTGTGCATTTCGAGTTTCTGGTCTGGGACGATTATCAGAACATTGTTGACAATCCCAATATCCGAAGCTTCTCCTTGCAGAACCTCCGCTGGATGTTCACCACATCCCACCTGGGCCCCTACCAGCCCTTGAGCTGGATCTCCCTCGCCCTGGAATACCGGTTCTGGAAACTCGATCCGTTAGGATACCACCTCATGAACGTTCTGCTGCATTCGTTCAATGCAGGCTGTTTCTTTATTCTGATCCTGATGCTGCTGAAATGCCATGGAACGAATCCTGCGTCCGAGCCCTCATGGTCTGGCGGCCGCTCTTGGGAGGTTTTTGGTGCGCTGGCCGGCGCTCTGCTTTTTGCCCTACACCCTCTTCGGGTTGAATCCGTGGTCTGGGCCACCGAACGCAGGGATGTGCTCTGCGGGTTCTTCAGCCTCTTAACCTTCATCACTTATATGAAAGCCGCCGATCGGGGCCAAAAGCCGCCTCGGTCAATACCTTACTGGTATCTTCTCTCCCTGGTCTTCTTCCTCCTCTCACTTCTGGCCAAGGCCATGTCGGTGATGCTTGCCCCGGTTCTGGTTATCCTCGATTATTATCCCTTAAAGCGGGTTAATGGTGGCGTGCTCGGTTATTTCCGGCCTGCATCCCGGCGGGTCCTGTTGGAAAAGGTTCCCTTCTTTTTTCTGAGCCTGGTGTTTGGACTTATGGCTGTTAGGGGGCAGGTGCTCGAGGCGACACGGCTTGAGGCTGCCCCATTGCCCGTAGCAGAGCGTATAGGGGTTGTCTTTTACGGAATCTTATTTTATCTTAGAAAGACCCTGTTCCCGGACTGGTTCGCTCCGTTCTATGGGATCCCCTATGAATTGAGATCATCCAACCCATGGGTCTACCTGAGTCCTGTGGCCGTAATTCTGATCACCGCAGCCCTGGTCCGGCTTCGGCGCAGCTATCCGGCCCTCCTTGCTGTATGGCTGAGTTATGTGGTCATGCTCCTGCCCGTCTCCGGACTCTTTCAGAGCGGGATCCAGATTGCAGCGGACCGGTACAGTTACCTTCCCACGCTGGGGTTTTTCGTCCTGATCGGATCCGGATTTGGTTCCATTTTGCGGGATGCCGCAGGGGAAACAAATGGGAGGAACCGGGTCATAGCGGTTGCGGTTCTCTTGGCGGCTGTGCTTTCAGCCACGGTGTATCAAACAAGAAACTATATGGAACATTGGCGAAACAGTGAATCCTTCTGGTCGCTCGAGAAAGAATACTACCCCTATGAGCCCAGGGTCTATCTTAACATGGGGGAATATTTCCAGAAAACCCACAGGGTTGATGACGCGATCCGGCTTTACCGGGAAGCGATTCGCCTTCATCCCGATTTTGTCCTTGTTTACAAGAAACTCGGGTATGTCTATAACAACATGGGCAGATACAGCGATGCGGTGAACGCGTACAGCAATGCCGTTCGCTACGATCCCGAAGACGAGGAGTCTTTTTACAACATCGGGGTCATCTATTTCAAACTCAATAAAATATCAGAAGCCGTCTCTGCCGGCTACAAAGCCGTTGAGCTAAAACCTGAAAATCCCGCCGCCCATCTGAGCCTGGGGGTTTATTTGAACGCTTCCGGGAGGGCGGAAGAGGCCATGGCATCTTTCCGAAGGGCCATACAGCTCCGACCCGATTATGCAGAGGCCCACAATAATCTTGCAGGAGTCCTTGCTTCAACAGGGGACGCAACCCATGCTGAGGAATCCTATCAAAAAGCCATCCGGATCAAGCCTGATTATGCGGCTGCATACAGAAATCTTGGAATTTTTTACATGGGATTGCACAGAGACCATGCGGCGGCAGAGGCTTTGCAGAAGGCGGTCGGTCTCGGCCAGACGGAGCCGGCCGTTCGCAACAGCTTGGCTTGGCTCTATGCCACATCGCCCGACCCGGATGTGCGAAACGGGAAAAAAGCCTTGCAACTGGCCATTAAAATCTGTGAAGAGGATGGATATACTAACCCGGCATTCCTTGACTCTCTGGCCGCGGCCTATGCTGAAGCCGGTGACTTCGAGCACGCTATCCAATACCAGACCCGAGCCCTTCAGCTGATTTCAACCCCGAACAAGGGATTCCGGTTGCGCCTGGAGTCTTACCGAAAGGGTCGCCCATGGAGGGAATCACAATAAGGATTTGGAGAAATCTTAGGGGTCCGGATTACGAATCCACACGAGAGAATTCTGCTCCGAGGGAGAATAATAACGGTTGATGAATCGCTGTACTCTTTCCGGGAGAACACTAAAATAATTGTTCAGGATGGCCACCTTGCAGTTGCTCTTGCTCAAATCCTCGAACAACCGGTCATCCAGCTCATCCCTGTCCACGGTCCTGAGAATGTCGAGATTCAAAAAATAATAGTAAGTGGCATCGCGCCTGAAAAGGTTAAAACCCGTCCAGCAATCAAACACACAGTCACTCGGGCTGGTCTGATTCAAGACAAATTCGATGAAGCGCCGCTGCCCTCTATTTTTCTTGGAGAACTGCGCATACACATCCCTCAGCGGAAGGAAGAGCAGAAACACAAGCAATGACGAGACAGTGATATGGAAGGCGCTTTTCTTTTGAAACAGCTTGCGGAAGACCATGATCAAAAAGAGGCTGCCGGTCATGGACAAAATCGGAAGAGACAGAAGATAATATTGACGGTGTGGAACAGGATTGATGAACAATCCGAGGATGAGAAAAATAAGAGATGAGATCAAAACCACCTTTTCTCGGAAAAGGTCTTTATAAAATTTCAGAAAGGCCAAGATACCCAGGAGACCCGACAGCCAAAAAAGGATATTCTCAAAAAAGGACGTCCGTAAAATGAAGCGCATTAATTGCCCTCTGAGAGAACCGCTCATGCCGGCATTGAAGACCACATTAGTACGCCAGAAATCGGCAAAAGTTCCGGACCATAAGAGCCATGCAATAAAGATCAGCGTGGGCATCAGGATGCCGAGATGAAAAAAAAAGAAACGAGCGACACCCCTCTCGCGTTCTTTGTACCACAGAATGCAAAGTGCAAACAAAACACCCAGGTATCCGAATATCACTTTAGGTGAGAACAAGAGACCCAACCCCAGGAAGAGTCCTGCAGGAAAAAAACCGACATCCCAGCGTTTCAGACTCTTCAGGATTAAGAAAAGACATGCCAGCCAACAAAATGTCAGGGGCACGTCCGGCCTGATCTCAACGGACTTCTCAAGAAACATGATCATGGTACTTAACAGCAAGACCGAAAAAGCGCCTATGAGTGGTCCCCACAGGTTCCTGGCAATCAAATAGTTTAGGAAGAAAATGCCCCCGCTTAGGACAACCATAAGAAGACGGGCCGCATATAGGGTGTTCATGGTATCACCCGTCATCAGAAAAAAGGGCTGAAGCAACCAATAGGTCATGGGCGGATGATGCTCGAAAAAGTCGGTATAGATCCGTTCCCCCTGTGAAATTTTCCACGCCGCGTGAAAATGTTCAAATTCATCCGGGTCAAAAGGACGGTTGAATGCCATTGGGATCCTGAGTAGAAATATAAAGAGACAGAGAATCAGAATCGTGTTTGAGAGGTTTTTCTCCATAAAAAAACGTTAGCTTCAGGCAAAGGTGTTGTCAAGAGAAAAGAGAGATTCTCGGTAATGCGTAATCGGGTTCACGTTTTTAGATTCCGGATCCATATATCCGGATACGATGGTGAAGGTGAATAATGGCTCTCAATAAACCGTCTGACCGTTTCCGGAAGATACTCAAAATGCCGGTCCATGATGACCACCTTGCAGTTATTTCTTCTCAGCTCTCCGATCAATTGGTCGCCCAGTTTTTCCATATCGAGAGCTTCCAGGATGTCCAGATTCAGGTAGTGGTAATAGGAGGCATTTCGCCGGAAAAGATAAAGGCCGGTCCAGCAGTCAAACACGGATTCGTGTGGGGCGGCCTGTTTTAGGACATAGTGGATCACCTCAATCTGCTCGGTGTTCTTCTGCAGGAACTGGGCATAAACCTCTTTGAGAGGGAGAAGCAAGAAGATCGCGAGCACCACTGAGAGGAAAATACCCAGAGCGTCTCTTTTCTCGAATGTCCATTGAAGAAGCACGGTAACGAAAAGGCCTGCGGTCATCGACAGGACGGGGAGAAACAAAAGATAGTACTGTCTGTTGGGGGATGGATTGATGAACAATCCCGCAAGAAGAAAGAAAAGTGAAGTGAGTAAAACGGTTTTCTCACGACCGAGATCCGGAGCCATCCTCCACAGCCGGATGATGCCGAGAGTACCCGCAACCCAGAAGAGCAGGTTCTGGTAAAAAGACCGCACAAAGACAAAACCCAGAAGATGGGGCCGAAACGCTGCACTCATTTTCGCGTTGAAAAGGACATTGGTCCGCCAGAAGTCACCCAGATTTCCAAGCCAAAAAAGCCAGGCAGCAAAAAGCAGAATCGGAATTAAGATTCCCAGATGAAACAGGAATAGGGGTAGAACCGATCTCTCCCGCTTCATGAAATAGATCATACATAGGGCAAACAGGATGCCGAGATAACCGAACAGGGCCTTTGGAGAAAAAAGAATCCCTGCACCAAGAAGTGCACCGGCAGTAAAAAACTCTATCGATCTCTTCTTGAGACCGCGTAGCACCAGGTACAGACCCCCCAACCAGAAAAACGTCATGGGCACATCCGGCCTGGACTCAAGGCTCTTCTCCAGAAACATGATCATGGTGCTCAACATCAGGACAGAGAGAGCGCCTACGAGACGTCCCCATAGGTCCCGTGCGATCAGGTAGGTGAAGTAGAAAATACCGGCGGTAAAGAGCAGCATGAGAAGACGGGCGGCGAACACGGTTTTCATGGTATCTCCCGTGATCCGGAAAAAAGGCTGAAGCAGGTAGTGGATCAGCGGAGGATGATTCTCAAAAAAATCCGAATAGATCCGCTCCCCTTGTGAAATGTTCCACGCGGCATGGATGTGCTCGAACTCATCCTGGTCAAAAAACCGCTGGAAAGTCAACGGGACCCTGAGCAGAAAAATCAGAACGCTAAGCCAAAGAAAGACCTTGCAGAGTTTTTTGTCCATAATGAATAATTAACTTTTGGCATGGGAGTTGTCAAGAAATATGAATCATCTCCAAAAGAGTGGGTGAAAACATCAGGGGTCAAGGGGTCCAGGATTCCAGGGGGCAAGTGAAGTCAGAGTGTTGAAAAACTGTTTTTTATACCATCTTACACCTATTGCTGTCATTCCCGTGAAAACGGGAATCCAGCCTTTTTAATATGTTACTGGATGCCCGCTTTCGCGAGCATGACATTTTTCTTCAAAAGAAAAGTTTTTCAACACCCTGAAGTGCTCAAACACTACAAGGAGTTAAAGGTTTTGCAGAAGTCTTATCAATGATGCTTGGAGATTTACAAAATAACAAAAAGATTTTCTGAGGAGGTTGAGCGGATGCCCAAGGCTCTGATAAAATTACTGGGAAACAGACACTTGACCCCTTGAACCCTGGAATCCTCGAACCCTTTTTACCCACCAAATGGGAGAAAAACCATATTTAAAAACATGACCCGATCCGTCCTGTTTATGTAAAAGTTTTAGTTTATAGGAAAATATTTATCCGAATGTGGGAAAAGTTTTCCTTAAAAAAAATTATTTCACATATAAGGAAAATCGAATATCTAAGAAAAATCACCCCCTCTTCGGAATCTTTTTAAAAAAACATTATCATTCAGAATGTTAGACTCTCCATGATAGGTAGTCCGATTTTAGAATATTTACGGCATGTTTTTTGCAAATAAATTTTTGGATTATTTTATTATTTTTTTCTGCTTAATTTATCAGCGCAGTGTACATAAAAAGGCCCTGAAAAAACAGCGAAATCCGAAGGGATAGGTATGTAAATCGTATAACGAGGGGGAATTTATGAAAAGGGGGGTTGGCTTATTACTTGGCACGATTGCATTCTTTCTTTGCCACACCGTCAACGCCCATGCCGCACCGATTCCGAGCGGGACGCTCCTGACCATCACGCCGGGGTATGTCACCAGCGGAAAAGAAGACGGCCTGATGAGTGGTTCGGGGTTTACCATGGGCGACGGCATCGGCGTTGGGAAGCAAGATGGTTGGATAGCACTTCTTCCCGGTACCGACGGGGGAATCAAAATCGGCAGCACCCAGCCTAAAAAGGCGATCTTTGCCCCGTGGTATTACTTTGATCCCCCAGGATATTTCTATACAAGCTCCCCCGTTTACGCCGATCCTGAAACCCATTATCTCGACTTCTCGGGGTGGACCATGTTTTGGGGTGGGGGACCCATCCCCCTGTACTCCACTACTGACTATTCTTTTACCGCACCTACTACCAGCACGTACAGCATCGACGGCGCCCATCTGATCAGTCATCCCACGGATGCAAATTTCATTTTTAATGGCGTGGTCTACACCCTGCATCTGGAAGGCAACATCGTCCCGCCCATTCCCGAGCCTGCATCGCTTCTGCTTCTGGGTACGGGCCTGGCAGGATTGGCGGGGGCGGTCTGGAGGAGGAAGAGACCGTAGGCGGTGAGCGGTGAGCGGAAAAATCGAAAACAAAAAGCTGGGATAACCAGATGAAAGAATTCACTGCAGAGTCTGACTGAAGATATTTTACCGTGCGATTTCCGAGACTTTGTTCAAGTCCCTGGCTGCGGCTTCAAGATCTCCCATTGCATAATATATCTTAGAGCGGGTGATATAATAATCCGCCAGGAAAGGATTCAGGTCAATGGCCTTGTTGATGGACTCCAAGGCCCTCCTGTAATGGCCCTTCTCTTTGTAGAGGAGGGCATAGACATGATGGTAGTTCGGATCCTCCATGTGATCGCTGTTTTTCTTGAGCTGTTCATCGGCTTCCTGAAATCTCCTGAGTTGGATTAAGGCCTGTACATAGTTGTAGAAAAGCTGTCCGTAATAAGGGTCCGCGAGCAGGCCGGCTCGGAACAACATCAAGGCGTCCTCTGCCCTGTTCTCTCTCAGAAGAAGGAGTCCCATGCCGTTGCATGCCCTGGGTGAATAGGGATTTTTTGTCAGTGTGTCACCGTACAGCGCCTCTTCGGATATCCAGACAAGATTTCTGCGCATGGTAAGGGCCATGGTGAAGACAAGGGCCAGGCACACGCAAGATAGTATCACACCCCGAATCCTTGCCGGTGCAACCATGGCCTTCCTAAGATACTCGGCAAGCACAAGGCATGCACCGGCAAGCGGGAAGTACAGGAACCGGTCATTCAGAAGAGAGTCCAGGGGTACCAGGTTCAATACCGGAAGAAGTCCCAGTAAAAACCACAACCCCCCAAACGTTACCCAGGGCTTGATTCTCCTTTGTGTATAGAGCCAGTATCCAAGAAAAATAAGTGCGAAGAACCCGGCCCATAAGCCGGAGTCATAGGGGCTCTGGACCGTCTGGACGCGGTATTCCGCAATAAGCCGTACCGGGAGGACCAGCATTTTAAAATACAGATAGAGGATCTTTAGGGATGTCAGATCGTTGATCAGCATGCTGCCGCCCCAGTAGCTGTGCTGGGCCCAGGACCCGATTACGTGATTTCGAAGAACCAAGTAGCCGATGGTCAGCAGGACAAAAGGAAGAAGCCTCAGCCAGACCATCCGGGCCCGCCAGTCTTTCTTTGCAATCATGACTTCATAGAAAAAGAGCAATACGGGAAGAACAACCGAGGTTTCACGCCCCAGAAGGGAAGGAAAAAAAAAGAGATAAGCGAACGCCGCGGTTTTTCGCGAACCGGTACGATCCCAATGGATGTACGCCAGCAGGGAGACAAGAAAAAAAATGGACGAGATTGAAGATGACCGTCCGGAGATATTGGCCACGGCCTCCACGTTTGCCGGATGAAGAAGGAAAAAGAGTGTTGCCAGAAAGGAGGTCAGTGGATTGGGGACCAAATATTCCAGGAGCACAAAAAGCAGGAGGCCGGTCAATATATGCAACAGGATGTTGGTGAGATGATAACCGAATGTATTCATCCCCCAGAAATGATAATCAAAGGCATTCAGCAAATTAAACAGAGGCCGGTAGTTTTTGCGGGAGAGAGACGGCAGGGACGAGCGCGCATCCGGGTTCAGAAGAAGGTCCTGCCAGTTGTATAAGTTCCGAATGTACTGGTTCTGAGCGACATTAGCGATATCGTCATAGACGAATGCTCCCCGGATGGAGTTCAAATAAGCGCAAAAAGCCAGCCCGCACAAAAGTGTACACAATACGAACCTTACCATTAAGAGTTTTTTCTTTTCCACTGCGTCCGTCCTGAAAAGACAAAGGTGAAACCATCCGGTTAACAGCAACTCCGTCCATATTTCTATTTATCAGACCTTTTTGCAATATGCAATATTATTATTGGCTTTAAAGTTTCTTTATACCTGGCTATTATTGATTTTTCCAGTACTGAACACAAGGAAACCATGGCACAAACGTTCCTTTGCTGGTTCTGGATGCTATCCCCGTACTTGTGGCCCCTTGCCATTCATCTTCGGAGCAACCCCAGCCGAGCGTTATGAGATCCATGTTGCCAGTGCGGCAGTTAGACTTCAATAGCCATGACTCAAGTATAGTGTCCATGGAATTGAAAGCGATGTCTATTTTACGGGGATATGGAAATATTGACAAGATTTGATTTACTATGATAATTTATCGGCGTATCGGCATGGAATAAGGGGTTTTTTTGCGCCAGATCTTGCTAAAACCAAAACAATGATGAAAAAAAAGCATTTCACCTCTCTCTCTCTTCTGACGGTCCTTATCTGGACAATTTATATGCAGACTCTTGGTTTTGATCTCGGGAGCTGGGACAACGATCTTTACATATGGAACAACCATTATATTACAGCCATTAACTGGACGAACATCAAGGGTGTTTTCACACACTACTTTTCCGGCAATTATGCTCCAGTCCAGATGCTGTCGTACATGGTTGACTTTGCCATCTGGAAATATAACGCCCTGGGCTTTCATCTTACCAACGTGCTCCTTCACTGCCTGGGCTCATTCCTTCTTTACGCTCTTTTGTTGAAACTGACCAGAAAGTGGACCGTCGCCACAGTGGCTTCCTTAATCTTTGCCACCCATCCTGTACAGGTGGAAACCGTGGCCTGGCTGGCCCAGAGAAAAAGCCTGCTGGCTGCGGTCTTCTTTTTTCTATCCTTCTATATGTATCTCATCAGCGAGGAACGGAAAAACATTTACTGGGGAATCGGATCTCTCTTATTCTTCTCTCTCTCATTACTCTCAAAGGCGAGTTCCATTACCATGCCTTTGCTTTTATTGTTATACATATATATTTTCAAACGAGATTCTCTCAGGACCGCGCTATACAGGCTGATTCCTTTCTTTCTGGTATCACTCGTCTTCAGTTTGATCGCCGTGAAGTCCCAGCAAGATGTCACGGCCATCGAGATGTGGGGAGGGTCCGTTCGCAGCAATCTTCTGACGGTTCTCGTTGCTGTCCGGAAATATATTTTCAAACTCCTTTTCCCCTTTCACCTGTCAGCATACTATGATTTCACATATAATAGTATTTCCGATCCGCAGGTGATCGGATCCATCTTGTTATTGGTCATCATCTCTTTTTTGGTTTTCAGGCTCTTCAAGAAAAACTCCGAAATGGGATACTGGAGTCTCTGGCCCTTTATATTGATGATTCCCAACCTGCACATCGTGCCTTTACCGAAAATCATGGCGGACCGGTATTTGCACCTGCCCCTTATAGGTCCATCCGTATTGGCAGGATATCTCGTTGCTTTTCTCCTCGAAAACAGAAAACGGCGGGCGATCATTACAGTGCTGATCACTCTCGTTTTTTTCGCGACCTACTCCGCATCGTCCTTTGAACGGGCCAAAGTCTGGAAGAACAATGAGACTTTATGGAAAGATACCGCTTTGAGATCTCCGAACTACCACACCTTGTACGCTTACGGGGCCTCCCTGGAACAGGAGGGGCGCCTTCAGGAAGCTGAACTCTGGCTGAGGAAAAGTCTTGCCATGGATCCCGATTTTTTTGCGCCTTATATGGTCCTTGGTTCCATTTATAGCCAGCAGGGAGACTATGACAAATCGCTCTATAACCTTCGAAGGGCCGTGGATCTTTCGGAACCCGGCAAATGGGCTGAAGTCTGGGAACTGCTGGGACAGGTCTATCAGAAAAAAGGAAAACTTGAAGAGGCCACAGATGCTTATGAGAAGGCCGTGCAAATAGATGCATTTTCCGAAAATCTTCGATCCAGTCTAATTGATTTGTATGTGAGGATGGGAGACCTTCAAAAAGCCGGGCGCCATTGTGAAGCCCTGGTCCGCATCAATCCGGACAACTTCGGGGCTCAACATAATCTCGGCATGTATTATCACCAGGTTTTAAAAAACGATGAAAAGGCCCTGGAACATCTGGATCGGGCCACGGAATTGAACCCTGAATTTTCAAAGAGTTTTTATGAAAAGGCCATGATCTATGAATCACGGAACAATGTGGATGCGGCTGTCTCGAACTATGAACGATTCTTGGCACTGAATAAGATGAGGGATGCCAGCGGAGTTCAGGCCGCGAACAACCTGGCCTTTCTTTATGCCGAACATAAGCCCGACCGATTGATCGAGGCCCTGAGGTTGGCCGAGGAAGCCAACAGGATGAGTCCCGACAACAGCTTACTGCAGGACACCCTTGGGTGGGTCTATTTTCGTCTCGGGAACTATGAGATGGCAAAGGAGGTGCTCGAGAAGAGTTTGTCCAGGAACGCGGGCAACCCGGATATCTTACTGCATCTGGCCAAAACCTATATCCGGATGGGAGAAAAGAAAATTGCTGATAAAACCTTAAAAAAATTGTTGAGTCTGTCCGTTATCTCGGCCGAACAGAAAACAGAGGCCCAGTCTCTACTTCGGAAATGACATCTAAGAAAAAAAGATCATGCGCAGCATCTGCATGGCCACCCACATGCCACGAAGCCTTCTCCCTCCGACGCCTTTGGATTCTCCCACCCTCTTTCTGAAGGTGATGGGGATTTCGAGGATCTTGAGGCCTGCTTTGCTGGCTTCGATGATCAGATGGGCCGAAAAATGCATCCCTTCAACCTTAAGATTCTTGCGGAAGTGCTCATAACCCTCTTTTGTAATCATCCTGTATGTACAGCCGACATCGGATAACCGCACTCCCCAGAATCGGAGCTGAATCAGTTTGGCCACGACCTGGTTCCCGAGGTTCATCAGAACGTCCAGCTGAGAATCAGGGCTGGCCAGCTCACGGGTCGTGCGGGTCCCCTGAACCATATCCACGTTTTCAAGATAGGCGATCATCTTATCCAGATCATCGGCGCTGAATGTCTGATCTCCCTCCACCAGGACCAGGATGTCTCCCTTTTTGCTGATCTCTTCCAGCGCTCGCATGCAGGCATAGCCGTACCCTTGCTTTTCTTCCCTGACCACAGTGGCACCCGCCTTTCTGGCTTCCTCGGCGGTTCTATCGGAGCTGTTGTTGTCTACCACGATCACCTCGGAGACGAGCGGATGGCTCAGGAAATCGTGAACAGCGCCGCCTATCGGCAGCTCATCATTGTACGCCGTCATCCCCACGACCACGCGTTTGGAACTGAGATTTTTAACTATCAGTTCCCGTTTCTTCCCCCAGAATATCCTTACGATAAAGATATCTATAAAGATCTCTGCAAAACTCAAGAGGATGAGAAGCCTTGACCACGTGCTAAGCCAGGGAAGCACAGAGGCATTGAGGGCAAGATGCCAAGACCCGGGCAGAAAATCCAAGGCGTCAATCATATAGAGGACAACCCAGAGATTAAGCAGCAGGATCCCCAGGGAAAAAAAAGCAACAGCGTAGAGTACAAGTTTTTTCAGTTTTTTATCCTTTTCATTTTGAAAATATTATGTGTCAATCCTTTTGCCTATTTTGATACCGGGGAATTCCTTGATCACTTTATAATTTTTCTGAAGATATTTCAAGACTTCAGGGTTATCCTGTTCCGGAAAGATCCCGTCGACCCGGGTATTGGGAATCAGACCAAAGATTACAAAGCGCGGTCTGTTTATCATAAGCTGCATCACAGCTTCTTTTCTCATTTTCCTTGTGATCATATGCTGGGAGAGGACAAAGGAAGTAGCATTCGCTCGGCCGGTCAGGAAATAAAATAGCGCCTCGTTGGGGAAGGCGAAAATCGTTTCCTTGGGGCCGGTATTTTCCCTGATAAAGGAAACGGCCAGATCAAAGGATTCATTAAAAGGACGGGGAACTCTGAGGCCCTTGCCTCTCTCGGTATCCAAGGTTCCAAACTCGGCTATGGTATCACCTTGTTGGGTAGGCATTTCAAGTACGTATGGCCGTTTTCCGGTTAGATGGTTCTTAATGGCCGTAATTTTCATCTGGGACCTCATAAGAAGGGGTACAAAACACATGCATAACAGGATTCCGAGAGGAACAGAGAGAACCGTGGGAACATCCATATGTCTTCGAATAAGGCGATCCAGCAGATGCAAAGAAAGAATCACTGAAGGAAAACAAACAAAAAAGACGTGGGGCCCATCGGATCTGGCAAGAGCACTCCTGAACAAGAGGATCCCGAAAATGAGCAGAGAAAGGTTCGGCAGATCCCTGGAATCAAGATCTCTCTGAAACCATTTCAACGCGTAATAGGACAAAAGGCCCAGGTAGAGAAAGATTGGAGAGTAAAAAAATAGGTCTATTTTCATAAACTGGATGACCGCTTTCCAGCTAGGATCGTGCAGCAGGGCCATGAGATCCGAGGAAAGATCCGGAAACCGGAGGGCGCCCCACCCCAGCACAAAGTAACGCGGGCCAGCGAGGAAGCCTGATAGAAATTCGCGAAGGCTGCCATGGAGATAAAAAAAGAGTAGAACGAAAAAGCTAATGACGAGAACACCCGAGCTATAAACAGCGCCTCGAATCAGAAGTCGTTTGAAAGAGAAACCGTCGCGCTCGGAGAGGATCATGATGCTCCCGATGGTAAGAAATGAAGCAAGACCAATCTCCTGGCTATAGAACAGGGCGATGCCGGATACAAACCCGGAATACAACAGGGGAGCATTACGCCTTGTATCCATATGCCGCAGGTACAGGACGATTGAAGAAAGACCCAAGGCCAATCTCATGGAAACCCAGGTGAATCCGGGGAGCACCGGATAGTAGATTACGACAAGAAAAATAATGACAATCCACCGAACCATTGCAGAGAGGCGAAAAGAAAAGAGAGAATAAAATAAAATTACAAGGCCGGCGATTGAGGACCAGAGAATGTAGAACCTCCAGACAGAAATATGGGCACCGAATATTTTCATGATGTAGGCCGCAGGATAAGTGGTAAAAGGGCCGTAGAGATAAAAACAGTCCCGATAAAGAACCTTGCCCAAGAGAATTTCGTTTATCCAGGCCAGGTGGCAGCCCTCGTCAATCATCAAATTTCCTATAGTAAACCAGCGGCTAACGAAATGGGAATCGTATGTGATAAAGACAATCAGAATGGCCGGGAGTACATACTGGAAGACACTGAAAAAGATTTTTTTCTTCAGGTTAAAAGCATTTTTATCGCGTTTCAATTTCGTATCGTCTTTTTTTTCCGACTCGCTTTTCTCCTCCTTGACACCGGGAGAAATACGACGCATCAGGGTGAAAAAGATCAGAGAGAGGAGAGGGGATGCCAGGACGGCAAAACCGTATTTGAGGGATTCCTGGTGGTCATTATAATTATCCAGAATGGTACGACTGACAATCCCTTCCTGCTTGGCCCGTTCCAGGGTGCGATCCGGGAAATCAACGACGAGGATTGTAACGCCCACGATGAGAAGAGACACCAGGATGCTCAGATAGAAGGAGATCCCGTATTCAATTTGGTTTTGTGATCCCATCGCCACTCGGTTATATCTCCGATTGTTTCACGCTTCCCGTTTTCTCGCCGAAATATACATCTGCCTGGCAAGAAATTTATACGGCAGCTTCAGATAGAGCCTCACCAGGAATCTGCTTTTCGGGAACACGGACTTCATGGAAAAGGGAAGGAATCTCGGGATACATTTTTCTAAAACGAAGCCCTGGGACTCGAGGAAATCCTTCATACTCACGTGAGTAAAGACCGCAAGATGGGTGTAATCATCAAAATAATCTCTGGCACAATACTTGTAGTTCGGCTGGATCAGGATCAGACGGCCCGAATTCTTAAGAACCCTCCTGATTTCCCCAAAGGTAGCCAACAAAGCCTTTCGGTCCAGATGTTCGAAAAAGTTCGATGCGAAAACAATGTCCATGGACCCATCCGGAACCATTCCCATGTTCTCGCTGCTTCCCAAGAAAAATCTGACATCTTTCTCCGCATATTTTTCAGATTCAGGATTCAGGTCTACTGCGAACTTCACTTTGCATTGAATGTTGTTGATGAAACAGCAGTATCCGGCTCCCAACTCCAGAACGGCTGCCTCTTCGGTATGCTCCTTCCTCCGGATATAGTCGGCGATCTCCTTCCAGACCGCCTCTCTTTTTTCATCGTATGTAAATCGTGTGGTAAAATAGTTCGGCGACAATATAAACTCCGTTTGTTTACATACCGTGTCTAACAAAAGATATTAAGGGATGTCATAAATCAGCCAGGTATAACCGACATAATCAATGGGTTTGTATCGGTCCAGCCAGCGGAAGGCATCCCCTGTACGTCCTGCGATTCCCTGGAGGGTATTGACGTTGATGGCGACCAAGCCCCTCGCAGGCCCCGGAAATTCATCTGTAAGCATGGTGATCGGCCTTGGTGACTTCTCAATATAGGCATCGATCAATAGATTGTCCTGGCCCCAGTCCAGATTGGAGTCAATGAGATAACGATAGCCGTTTTTGGGGCCGCCGATGAACTCGTTGAAATAAGCCAGATAATGCGGATGGATCATCCAGGATGCGAGCACGTACCAC
>Ga0210014_1001323_pt1 | contig 18806 bp, 19 predicted proteins | sample CryGeymeta201519_FD_183983 | JGI IMG/M metagenome (GOLD analysis project Ga0210014, IMG submission 183983) | Groundwater microbial communities from Crystal Geyser aquifers in Utah, USA - Crystal Geyser metaG 2015-19 (SPAdes) (version 2) | ecosystem: Environmental > Aquatic > Deep subsurface >...
ATCTTCATGATTCCCTTGCTGCTTTATGTGCCGCCGTTCCTCCACGTGGGACAGCTCACCATGAAGACCGTGGCGGCCATCTCCATGGTCCAGGTCCTGTCCGCGTCGATCTCGGGTGTGATCGTCCATCATAAGAACCGTTTTGTCAGCAAGAAACTGATTGCAACCATGGGAATCACCATGGTCGCCGGCGCTCTTTCCGGTTCTATCTTGTCCAAAAGATCGAGTTCTATCTTTCTTCTCGGCATCTTTGCTGTAATGGCCTTGATTGCAGCGGTGATGATGTTTATCCCGAAACGGGAACAGGGTTCGGAGATTGACCCGGAGTCTATCACTTTCAATAAGCCGGCCGCGGCGCTTGTCGGTTTGTTTGTGGGTTTTTTCGGCGGAATGGTGGGCGCGCCCGGTGCGTTCATTCTCATCCCGATCATGATTTATATCCTTAAGATTCCAACACGAATTGTCATCGGATCCACACTCGGGATTGTCTTACTGGGGGCTGCTGCCGGGACCATTGGAAAACTTGCGACTGGGCAGATTATCTGGCCCATGGCGCTTTTGCTCGTTGCAGGAACCATACCTGGGGCGCAGATCGGCGGCGCCGTGAGCAAAAAGACAAAGGTTCAGACGCTGCGTATTCTGATCGCCGTCATCATTGCGATCACCGGTTTGAGAATGTTCTATCAGGTCTTTACCGGGAGGTAGAGAATTCGGATGCACATAGGGAGTAACCCCGTATTTGCGAATCCATGAAAAGAAAGGGAAACACCATGAGCAAAAAAATCACTTTAGTCATCACGCACTCCACGGATAATCACGACCGGGCCAACGCGGCGATTGCCTTGGCAGCGTCTCTGATCAGTGAAGGGGCTGATCTGACCCTCTTTTTTATTTTCGAGGGGGCCCTAATGGCAAGAAAGGGCGTGGCCGAGACCATTGAAGGGAGATATTTGACGCCGGTTCGGGAACTCTTCCCCATGATTCTTGAAGCAAAGATCCCTATGTATGTCTGCGGGGCCTGTGTGAAGGCTTATGAGATCCCTGCGGACGAGATCATGGATGGGTTCCTGATCACCCATATCCCGACATTGGCCGGAGAGATGATGCAGGGAGAAACCATCACCTTCTAAAAAATCGGCGTCCGTTTTCCGCTCTTTTTATGCTGTAAACAACGCGGGTTATTTCTTTATTGTTTTTTTAATTCATATTTTCCTTGACTTATCGTTATTCCATGCTGTATATAACGCTAATGCACAAAAAGCACAAAGGAAAGATATCGCCGGATTTTCGAGGACGTATCTGGATTGATGGGGAAAAAGGAACCTTCCTGGGATATGGAAGAATTGTCCTTCTCGAAAGAATCCATGAGTACGGCTCTATTACAAAGGCTGCCAAGTCTATGGAGATGTCTTACCGAAACGCCTGGGAACTTGTGGACTCGATGAATACACAATCCAGTCAGCCGCTTGTTGAAGCAGCGACCGGCGGCAGGGGAGGCGGAGGCGCCATTCTGACTGTTGAAGGAGAGCATGCAATCAAACTTTTCTGGGAATTTCATAAGGATTTCCAAAACTTCCTCAGGCATGAGGAACAAAAACTGATGCGGTCGAAAAGTAAACGGTAAATTAAGACAAAAGATAAGAGGCGGTAACAATATGCTTAGAGGATTTTCACGTATATCAGTAGTTGTGCTTTTTATCGCAGTGATATTCTCATCTGTGACGTTTGCAGAATCACCAAAGGAAATAATCGTATCGGCGGCCGCTGATTTAAGCCGTGCCTTCAAGGAGATCGGGGCAGTATATGAAAAGGAAACCGGAGTAAAGGTGTTACTCAATTTTGGCTCCACAGGCCTGCTGGCGCAGCAGATAGAAGGTGGCGCTCCAGTTGATCTTTTTGCCGCTGCAAACAAAAGCTACATTGACTCCCTCGAAGGAAAAGGTCTCATACTGCCTGAAACCAGGAAGCTTTATGCAGTCGGACGAATTACCCTCGCCACGCCAAAGTCATATGCAAAGTTAAGTTTTTTGCAGGATTTATTAAGGCCTGAGGTCAAAAAAATCGCTATTGCCAATCCGGCTCATGCGCCTTACGGAATGGCTGCGAAGGCTGCAATGGAGAAGATCGGCATCTGGAAAAGGCTAAAAGATAAGTTGGTATTGGCTGAAAATATACGTCAGACCCTTGATTATGTTGAAACCGGGAGTGTGGATGCAGGAATTGTCGCCCTCTCCGTCAGCATAGGTTCAAATACAAACTTTACCCTTATTCCTGAAGAACTGCATCCTCGGATTGAACAGGCAATGGCTGTAATAAAAAACGGCCGCAATCCCAAAGAAGCAAAGGGATTTGCTGATTTTATAAACGGACCGGCAGGCAGGCCAATCATGAAAAAGTATGGCTTTGTTCTTCCAGTTGGAATGAAGTAATAACATGGATGGGGACTTGAATAATTCTATCCTTTTTTCAGCGAGACTTTCACTACAGGTGGCATGGGTTGCCACGGCGTTCATCATCGTGACCGGTGTGCCGGCCGCCTATTTTCTCGCACGGAAAGATTTCAAGGGCAAAGAGCTTATTGATATTATTTTTACCCTTCCTCTTGTTCTTCCGCCTACGGTTACCGGGTATTATCTTATTGTTATATTCGGGAGAAATGGATTGATCGGTAAAATGATATATGACCGGACAGGCTTCACAATCATGTTCACATGGTATGCCGCCGTCCTTGCGTCATTTGTTGTTGCCTTGCCGCTTATGGTCAAGACAGCCAGAGCGGCGATTGAGTCAGTGGATAGAAATCTTATCAATGCCTCTTATACACTCGGACACGGAGAGATTGAAACAGCGCTCAGGGTTATTCTGCCTCTTGCCAAAAAGGGCATCATTGCCGGGATCGTTCTTTCTTTTGCACGGGCTATGGGAGAGTTCGGGGCGACTCTTATGCTTGCAGGCAATATACCGGGCAAGACAGACACGATGCCGCTTGCTATCTACAGCCTTGCAATCAGCGATGAATGGACTCAAGCGCATACCATGGTTATCCTGCTTACTATCATGTCCGGCCTATTTCTCTATATCGCAAATATCTACACGAAGCGGAGCATATGATGGGACTCTCGGTCAGTCTGAAAAAGAAGGTCAAAGGCTTTACTCTTGATGCGGCATGGGAGATTGGGGATGAACTCGCAGTCCTGTTTGGATACTCCGGGTCGGGTAAGTCACTGACCTTGCAGATGATCGCAGGACTGATAAGGCCTGATGATGGCATGATCCGTTTGGATAGTAAAACCTATTTTGACAACTCCGCCGGTATTGATGATCCGCCACAGCTTCGCGCGTTCGGCTATGTATTCCAGGACCTTGCCTTATTTCCTCACATGACGGTTTTCAGAAACATTATCTTCGGAGCTCCTGAGATACCCAAAGACGAAAAAGTCTCAAGGGCCAAAGAAATGATCGAGGCATTTAAGCTTACAGGCCTTGAGGACCGCTATCCTTCCGAGATATCAGGAGGACAGAAACAGAGGGCCGCCTTTGCGCGTGCGCTTATCCGTCAGCCGGATGCTTTGCTGCTTGATGAGCCGTTCTCCGCCCTCGATCATCCCCTCCGGCTGGAAATGCGGGGCTTCCTCCAGGAGGTGAGGAAACGGTTTGCCATACCCGTCATCCTCGTAACCCATGATTTTGATGAAGCCTCATTTCTTGCGGATAAAATTATCGTGTACTCTCATGGGAAGGTTGCTCAGGTTGGTTCACTGAAGGAGGTGATGAATCAACCGTCAAGCGCTGAGGTTCAGATGCTTGCCGACACAAAGAAAGTTTAAATATTTTTCTATGAATTTAAAAAAGGAGCCATAATATGGAGGTCAAATATCCTCAGCCGACCCTGCTACGTATATTTCTTCCTGTCTGTTTGACCGCTTTAATGTTTCTGCCGGGAATCTCCTCGGCAGACGGCATGGAAAACAGCGGCACGGACACCCAGCAGCTCATTCAGATCCTCAAGGATAAGGGGCTTCTGACGGACGAGGATCTCGCCAAGATCCAGACTCGGATCAAGGAACAGAAAGAAAAAAAAGCACAAGATGAGATGGCCCCCGTGAAGATCCAGGGGAGGGTTCAGTTCCGATATATGAATATCGAGGACTTCGACCCATCCACGAAGATCCCCCCTCTCGACGCCAACGGCTTTCGACTGCAACGCGTCCGACTCTTCTTCTCGGGCACGGCCGTTCCCAAGGTGGACTATTACATCCACCTGAATTTTGACCAGGGGACGGACGGGCGTGTCTGGGATGCCTATCTGCAGTACAATATCAGCCCGGAATGGGGGCATGTCCGCATGGGCCAATACAAGGTCCCCTTCGGCAGGCAGTGGCTGGCCTCCTCTGCCAGGTTTCTATTTATGAACCGGTCCAACATAGGAGACTATGCGGGTTTCCGGAGGGACATCGGGGTGATGTACGAGAAGTATTCCTTTACCGAACATTATCAGGATGCCTTTGCCGAAGCGGACATGACGGAGCCGAGCGTAAATTATGCCTTCGGTATTTTCAACGGGAATCACATCGCCGACGGGAACGGCTTCCTCTCCGGGTCCGATCTGACTTCAGCGCGTGTGGGTTCTGGAAACGATAATGATCAGTATCTCTACGTAAGCCGCCTGAGCCTCACGCCGGTGAAGAGGGAAGAGGGATTCAAATACCTTACGTTCGGTGCCAGCGCCGCCTATCAGAAACAGCCGACCAACGGTGAGCGGTTCATTCAGGACGACACCAAGAAGGCCTTATTCGATGTGACTTCGGGGAACCCCTGGAAGGCCTCGGATTGGGAGGCGGCATGGGAAGTGGACAGCCAGTGGATCATCGGACAGGCGGTGTTCCAGGCCGAATATCTGCGGAGAAAACTCGCTGCCGATGGTCTGCTCACGTTCACCAATGCACGGCAGGCCAGGTCCGTGACCGCTGACGGATGGTATGTTCAGGGAGGGTATTTTGTGGTCCCCAAGAAGCTCTCTTTGAATGCACGCTATGAAACCTATGACCCGAACAATCAGGTGAAATCCCAGAACGATTATGACCGGTATACCCTCGGGTTTAATTACTACATCAACGGGAATAACTTCAAACTCCAGGGGGACTACAACTGGCAGGACGAGGCCGTGGAAGATCTGAATAATGATTTCTGGGAACTTCAGCTTCAACTGCTTTTCTGATTATGCAGAGCCGGCCACAATCCTCCCTTCGGAAAAACGATAGGGATGGTTCTGCGAGAGACTGGAAATTTCGGCTTCGGAAAAATGGTCCGGATGGTACCGGCAGATCAGGACAATCGGTTTCCTGCACTGCTTCAAATAATCATCCATCTTCTTTTCAAAATAAAAGATCTCCTGCTTTGCCTTTTCATCCGGTATAAGCCTTGTCATGTCCCTCGCAATCACAAGCCCATTCCAGGGGAGCTGCATGATCCGGTCGCAGAACCGGCTGGCGCATTCATACAGGTGCTCGCCGTCGCACTTTCCATGACTCAGAAGCGGCTCCTTGGCAGGACTGAAGATGATCTGTTCGTTTTCCATGAGTTCATAGACATTGAGGCTCTGGGCTGATAGGGTTTCCTTCATCCGGTCGATATCCATGGGCGAGCCGAAATAGGCACAGATGTAATTTTGGTCCAGATAATCCTTCCAGATCGGTCCCATCTGCCGGATAAGCTCCGTGGTATCTCCATTCACGGAAATCACGTGCTGCACCTGGACGGATCCTCTATCCAACGGGAGTGTGAACATAAAGCAGGAACCTTCCCCCTTCCGGCTCTCCACCCATACATTCCCGCCATAATGTTTTACAATGGTCTTGACGATGGAAAGCCCGAGACCGCTCCCCTGGTACTGCCGGATGTCTCGGTCCATGGCTTTGCCGAACTTTTTAAACAATATTTTCTGATCCTTTTCGTCAATCCCCGGTCCGGAATCCTGAATACTGAAACGGAGGAGCCGCTGTTTTTCCAGGACTTCTCCGACGATATGAATCTCGCCTCCTGCGAGGGTGTACTTGACGGCATTGTCTATGAGATTGACAAAGACCTGCCGGATTCTGTCGGCATCCGCGTTCAAACCGGGCATGGACGAAGGAAGTTTAGAGATCATCCGGATCTGCTTGGCTTGAATTCTTGATTCAAAGGCCGGTAAAATCTCTCTGATCAGCGTATGAATATCGACCTCTTGTTCCTGAAAGTCCACAAAACCCGATTCCAGTTTGGAGAGATCCAGATAATCATTGATCAACTGCTTCATCCGGAAGCTCTCTTTCATGATAATATCCAGAAATTCCGTTCGGGTCTCCTGGGACTCTTCATGGTATTTAAGCAGGAGGTCGGCGTAGCTGATGATGGAAGTCAACGGGGTCCTGAGGTCATGCACGGCGATATCGATAAAATCCGATTTTTCCCGGTTCAGTTCCTTGAGCCTGTCGTTTACCACCCTTAATTCCGTATTGGCCTTGCTGAGCTCCAGGGTCCTTTTCTCAACCTCTTTCTCCATATGCTGGTTGATCTGTTCAATCTGTTCCGTATATTGCTTCCGCTCCTCTTCAAATTTCATCTGCTTAGTCACATCCTGGCGTATCTGGATCATGGAGAGGGTCCCGTCCGGATTCTTAAGCGGGGCGGAGGTCATTCGGTAGTATTTCCCGTCTCCGTTTTTCTTGGTGATTTCATATCTCATCTTTCCTTTGATTAAAATCTCCTGCAAAGAACAGATTTCTCCCGGACAGGCGCTGTTGAATCCCCTGAGCGCCTGATAGCATTTCTGTCCGACGACCTCTCCGAATTCCCTTTTCAGCGGATCATTGGCAAATTCGATATCGTGGTTCTCTTTGATAACCACAACCCCTTCGGCCATATTCATCAGAATGGAGCTCATCTGATCCTTCTGATCCTGTAGCTCCCGGTTCAGCCTGATTACTTTGGTGACGTCGTTGATGGTCTCAAGGACACGCGCCACATGGTTTTCCTTGTCGAAAAGAGGGGTCGTCGCAACATCAAGAATGATCTCGGTTCCGTCATTCCGGACGTGCGTGTGATGGTACTTGGTCGTGGTTCCTGTTTGAAAGGTCTGTTCTACGGGGCACTTTGGGCAAGGTTCTGAAGCGCCATGAAAGATCCGATAACAGTAGGAACCGATCAAATCGGATTCCGTATAACCCATCATCTCTTCCAGGGCGTGATTTACGGATTCGATTTTGTAGTCACGGCCGATCACACAGATCCCGCTATGGGTATGACGGATCATGCTGTCCAGATAGTCTCGGGCATCTTTCAACTCCTCATTCTTCCTCTCCATAAGTTCTCTGGCCTGTGTCAGATCTCTCGCCGTGGTCTCCAATTCCTGGTTGGAGACATTCAGTTCTTCGTTGGTTGACTCCAGCTCTTCGCTTGAGATCTGGAGTTCTTCATTGGTTGACCCCAGCTCTTCATTGCTCAATTGAAGTTTTTCATTGGTCTCCTCTAATTCTTCAATCACCTTTTTAAGTTCCAGGTTTTTACCGACCAGGGCGCCTTCCCGTTCCTTCAGGGCATTCAACATGAAATTAAAGGTCTTGTTCAAGGTCCCGAACTCATCTTTCCTCTTTTCATCCAGCAATTGAGAGAAATCCCCCCCGCCTACCCGTTTTGCCGTCTGCATCAAAAGGCGCAGAGGACGGGCGATTATTCTGGGAATGTAAAAAAGCCCGGATAGAACCACAATCATCAGCAAGAAAAACATAAAATAGATGATGGAGAAAAAACGGCTCCACATCATGGAGCTCCGGCGCCGGGCATCATCCAGCCTTGTTCCCAATGTTTTGATCATCCTGTTTAGAGCCGTCTCAGCGATCGAGGCTGATGCCTCCAATTGAAGGATGAACTTTTCGGCCTCCGGATTGCCGATGGGATTCCGTATGGCAAAAAGAGCAGCCGCTGATTGACGGATCTCATCGAGCTGGGCATTGAGTGAGAGAATGTCCTCTTGATCATACAATTTCTGTTCCGTTTGGATTGAAATACGGGCCTGTTGAAAAACGGTCCCGTAGTTTTTGAAGAACTCCTTCTGCCCTTTAGGATCTCCTTTGACGGCATATTGATTCAGCGTCAGGATCAGGCCGTCCACGGCATGCTGCAGCTCAAAAAGATGATCCAATCGGGCCTGATAATCCCTATGGAGCCGCTCAACCGAGGTCCACTTCTGATAATGCTGAATGATCCGCGCATTGCCTGCAAGCAGTATGGCCCCGCCGATGAACAGTCCCAAAACAATCTTGGTGCGGATTCTCATCTCATGCTCCTTCCCTGAAGCCCCTTTTCTTCCCCATGGGGCTCGATTTTCTGAAAGACCCTGTTTTGACGGCATAGTGGGACGAATCCCTTATTGCAATATTTCTTGGTGGGTGATTCTGCACGCCCCAGGACCATCACCCCGCCGGGATTCAAGGCATCGTACATCTTCTCGCAGATCCCCTCCTGGGCCTCTCGGTTCAGGAAGATCAGGACATTCCTGCAGAAGATCATGTCCAGATGACGGATGAAAGGATCTTTTAACAGATCGTGCCGCCCGAAGGTGATCTGCCGGCGTAATTCCGGAATGACGCGGACCTTCTCTCCTGCAAGAAAATACCGTTCTATGAAATCCGGCCCCAAGCGGCTCAGGTCGGTTGATTCATATTCTCCCCGCCTTGCATGATGCACCACAACTTCATCCAAGTCCGTGGCATAGATCCGGACCTTATCTTTAGAGAGGTCGGACCCTACGCTCTCATGAAGCGCCATGGCCACGGAATAGGCCTCCTCACCCGTAGAACAGCCCATGATCCAGATACGGAACTCACGCTCACTACGGTTCCGGCGCCGATTCCACAATAAGGGGAAAATATTTTTCATCAAGAATTCAAAGAGCGGCGGGTCACGGAAGAAACAGGTGACGTTCACAGTCATCCCGTTGATCAATGCCTCGGCCGTATATTGGCCGGCAAGAATCTGTTCTTGATAGTTCTCTTCGGTCCTCAGACGGCGCTTGACAACCTGGCGTCGTATCTGCCGCTGTACGAAGGCCGCTGTACGAAGTTTCTCTTGTACTGGTGAAAATCCACTGAAGTCAGGCGGGAGATTCCATCTATGATAGGAGTGACCATGGCTTCGTTGACCTCCGTGTTCGATCTTAGGGCCTGGACACGGACCACGGTTTGTTCCTGTTCACCCATGGCATCACCCCTGCGAGGTTAATAAGGTCTATCCTTGAGTTTGATCCATCGGGGCCGCCGGCAGCCTCTTAATCTTCAAAAAAAGATCACTGCTTGCAAGGTATGCAATTTCAAGGACAAATCCCGCTTTAAAAGCCATTTTCTGGACTGAAAGGTAACGTTCCGGCTTGATCGGAGAAGATAGCAGATATTTTGCTGAATTTCAAGAATAAACACAACCATTGTTCAATTTATGAATCTATGGATAAAAATTGACAAAATCGTCAAAATTCTTTATGGTAGCATTCACCCGTGCTGCAGGATTTTTTCAGAGTGATGCACTGTTTTTCTGTATGAGACGGCCGCAAAAAAATGGACGAAAAAACCCTCAACAAGATCCAGGCGTTATGCCGGGTGCATGGGGTCAGTAAGGAATGCGAAACCCTCCTTGCCTATCTCCTTCCACCCGAGGATATTCTGACCACGCTCCAGAGGATTCATGACTGGCATCTCGGATCGATCAAACGGAAGTGGAATCTGTACAGGGAGTTGGTCAACACCATACGCCGCGACTCCGTCTTCTTCAGCCGGTTTCTCTCCACAGACATAGAGAAACGGAAGAAATGTTTGTCAACCATCCAATCCATCTATGAAATCGATGCCCTCAACTACAGGGACCGCCTGATCCTGCTGACAAAATATATCCTGGCCCAGATCAATCCACTCGGTAATCCGGAGATCCGGGAGCAGGCCGTCCGCATGATCCGCGAATTTATCCGCCACAAAAATCCGGAGGTGAGGAATGCCACCTTTCGCGGGATCACCTTCGAGGCTGCCAGGCTGCGCCGGAAGGGAGGAGAAGGGTTTGTCCGGCCTCTTATGGATATGCTCGTCGATGCTCTCAGGGAGGACCCCGCTACACGGGAGTATATCCGGTCTGAATCCATGGAGGTCTACTATACCCAGGAGCAGAGAGATGTGGTGGATGACATCCTGGTTGCCGTGGCCTTAAGCCTTTCATCGAAAAAAAAGGACGGCTCTCCATGAAGCTGACCATTCTCGGTTCCGGGACCGGTCTCCCCTCCGCAGCCCGAGGCGGCCCCGGATACCTCGTCCAGGACGGAGATACCAACCTCGTTATGGATCTGGGGATGGGGACCCTGGCCAAGCTGGACCGTATCCGTGTTCCGCTGAAGGAGATCGGTCCCATTCTGATCAGCCACCTCCACCCGGACCACACGGCGGAACTGGTCTCTCTTTTATTCGCGTTGAAAAACCTCAGCATCAGGAGGGAGAAAACGCTTCAGATCTTGGGGTGCAGAGGCCTGATCAAACAAATCAAACAACTTCAAAAGATCTATGGGAACTGGATCTCCCCTCAAGGATTTTCCCTCAACATCCATGAAATGGGAAAGGACGAGGCCGTCCTGGGGGACCTCCGGATTTCCGCCGTCCGGGTCCGGCATACAGAGCACAGCGTGGGGTTCCGGCTGACCAGTCGTTCAGGCGGGGTTCTCGCCTACTCAGGAGATTCCGATGTCTGCCCCGGTCTGGTCGAACTCGTGAGAGATGCGGATCTGGCCATCGTCGAGTCTTCCTTTCCGGATGGACAGAAATGTCCGGGGCACCTGACCCCCGCTGAAGCGGGAAAGACCGCCCGAGAGGCCGGAGTGAAAAGGATCGTGCTGACCCATCTTTACCCCGAATGCGAGGGGGTGGATTTGGCGGCTCAGTGCCGCCGGTTTTATCAGGGAGAGGTTTGGGTTGCGAAGGATATGATGGCCTTGGATATATAATTGACACTTATAACCAAATAATTATATAATTGTTTTATATGAAAAATAAGGTGGTTGTTTACACAACCAAAACATGTCCCTATTGCATGCGGGCAAAACAGCTCTTAAACAACAAACGGGTCCCGTTCAAAGAGATCGACATCACAGAAGACCAGGATCGTGAACAGGAAATGATCCGACTGACCGGGAAGAAGACCGTCCCTCAGATCCTGATCCAAGGAACCCCTGTAGGCGGATGTGATGACCTCCGAGAGCTTGACCTCAGCGGAGAGTTGGACCGCCTGCTGCATACCAAGTAAATCTCTTATTGGTCGTGGAAAAAACAATGGGTGACGCGCAATACTGCCTTTGCTGCGGAGAGAATGTTCCGACCAATATGGTCTATCGTGACGGCAACACGGAGATTACCTGCCTCTACTGCGGTTTTGTCCTCGGACTTAAGGAAAAGGAGGGCGGGGCCATGGCCGACTGCATCCTGACAGCCGACGATTCAAGCACGATCAGAAACCTCATGACGCAGATCCTCAAGGAAAAAGGGCTGGCCAGGGAAGTCCTCTCCTTTGAGAACGGCATGGTATTTCTTACGGAATTCAACAAGCGGATCTCTTCAGAAAAAGGGGTGAACCTGGTCATTCTTGACCTCCAGATGCCGGTTTTGGACGGGCTGAAGGCTGCCATGACCCTGCGGGCCATTGAAAAGAAAAAAATGGGCCCGTCATCAAAAAAAGTGCCGATCATATTTTTTTCCGCCAGAAAATGCGATGAATTTCTGAAAAAACAGCTCTCCCAATGCACGCCTGCCGTCTATTTCAACAAAGGAGAAACTCCGGACCCGACGGCGATCGCGGATCGAATCAACCATCTGGTCTCCTATATCTTATCCAAGCAGCGGGAATGAGAGCGTTAACGATCGAAGAAACAAACATTTCTTATGCATCTTTTCAAGAGATTTTTCATCGTACTTGTCTCCATGGGTTTACTCATTCCCGCCTGCGCTCCGCTTCAGCAGGCGAGAGTCCAGCAAGAGGTGACCATTGATACCCACTTCGAAGAACAAACCCCTGTCAACAGACGTAACACGGTCATGGTGCTCACCTTGGCCAAGGAGGAAAAGACCCTTTCCAAAACTACGCTGACGGCCAATGAGGTCACAGCGGACATCCTCTCTCTGGAACTCCTCAACAGAGGTTTCAAGGTGGTCGACAGGGCCGTCATCAATGATTATCTGAAAGAGAAAAAAACCGATCTTTCCGTCACACGCTTGATAGATATGCTGGAGATGGGACGGACCCTGCATGCCGACTTTCTGATTCTGACCAATCTCTTTGAAAACCTCCAGGCCTCCAATGCCATTACCTTTCTTCCCGGAGAAGTGTTGACCAGCATTGATACCTCTGCAAACATCGGAGTCAGCTCCAGGATGATCGATTTGAAAAACGGGGAAGTCATCTGGATCGGGATTGCGACAACACAGGATCAAAACTTCCAGAAGGCCCTTCAGCGTATTTCAAAGGAACTGATCGCCTCTCTGGAAACTCAGGCCAGCAGATGAACATTCGCTTGATCATAAAATGGATATTGGCTGCGGCATGGATCGTCCTGCTCTTGAGTCTTACTGCAGGGTGCGCATCTCTTCGCACAGCAAGGATCCGAAAGGCGGTGACCATCAACACCTTCCGGGAGCCGGATTTTCAGATCAATCCGAAAAGCATCTTAGCCGTTATCCCGCTGATCCATCAGGAAGAGAGCCTCAGCGGGATCTCTTCTACGGCTAATGAAGCGGCGGCTGAAATGCTTTCCGTCAAACTGTGGAACGCGGGATTTCGGATCATCGATAAGATCTTTATCAAGGAAGTCCTGCTTGAACACAAGATTGATTTCACAAATTACTCCGTGAGTCAGGCCGTTCAGGTGGGAGACGCGCTCGGTGCGGATTACGTGATGATCACGTCCATTACCGAGCTTGAGGAAGATACACGATCGGTGAACTTTCTTCCACTCCAGGTGATCAATACAGTGGACACGTCGGTCCTTGTGGGGCTGAACTGCAAGCTGGTGGATGTTTGCGGCAAACGGATCGTCTGGTCCGGCGTTGCAACCACCCAGGACAAAAACCTGCAGCTCGGCCTTCGGAGGATCTCCCTGCATCTGATTTATACGCTTCAAAACGGAAAGGATAGGCCTAAGGACAGAGCGGTTCCATTGATCGGGGTCCATTTCTAAGTGGTCCTGTTCGTAAATAGGGTGACGCACCGAGAGGGTCGTAGGGCGGGCTCACCTCCGCGCGCGACTGAGGCGCACCCCTCTGGTACACCGCTCTACGAGCCTTCGGCAAGGAGCGGAACTTTGACTCGACCGCCCTACGACCCTCGCCGCCGTATTTACGAATAGGACCACTTAGGGCCGCATCAACCTCCCTCAATAGGCCCCCCCTCTTCCCACAGGAACCACTCGCCGCTCTTTTCAAGGTAGTTTAATGCATTTTCCAGAATCTCATGATGCCGGCTCTCTTCACGGGCCAGCTTTTCGAAAAGGGCCTTTTCACCTGCGTCTTTGGCTTGCACGGCAGAATCCTGATAAAAGTGGTATCCCTTGTCCTCCATGCTGACGGCAAACCTCAAGGCCTCGGTATCACCGAGGTCTGAACCCAGGCGGGTATCCATTTCCTTACCGGCCTCCTCGAATATCGTCCTGATCCGTTCGGCCGAGCCGGCCTGCTTGAGTTCCTTATCGATGTTCATCCCCTTGGCCAGGGCGGAGATCATGTCATAGTGCCGTTTTTCATCCTCCACGAAAGAAAGAAACATCTTTTTACCAAGCGGATTCTTGGTTTTTTTGCCCGCCTCCTTGTAGAAGGTCATGCCGTCCTTTTCCATTTTCAATGCCGTGCTTAACGCCTTGGTCATCCCTTGTGGGTCATGCCGTCCTTTTCCATTTTCAATGCCGTGCTTAACGCCTTGGTCATCCCTTTGTGCTCGTCTGCCATGATATTCATCCTTCTTAAATGGGCGACCCTACATCCTCTTAAAGATTAAGAGAAAAATGGCGCCCCCGAGAGGATTCGAACCTCCGACACCAGGAACCGGAGTCCTGTGCTCTATCCATCTGAGCTACGGGGGCACCTTAAAATAGCGGCCTGTTGCCAGATCGGGCAACAGGCCGCTATTTTAATGCCTGAAATGCCGCATGCGCGTGAACACCATAGCCATGTCGTATTCATTGGCCGCAGCGATGACCTCGTTATCCTTAATAGACCCCCCAGGCTGGACAATGGCTGTGGCGCCGGATTTGGCCGCTTCGTCTATCCCGTCCCGGAAAGGGAAGAAGGCATCCGAGGCCAGGGCGCACCCCTGGGTGGGGCTCTGCGCCTTGGCAATGGCAAGACGAGTGGAATCCACACGGCTCATCTGGCCGGCGCCGATCCCCACGGTCCTGTTCGTCCGAGCAAGGATGATCGCATTCGATTTGACATGTTTGGCAACCTTCCAGGCAAAAGACATGGCCTTGATCTCTTCCTCCGTGGGCCTGCGTTTTGAAACGATCTCCATATCCCGGATATCCACGCTTCCAAGGTCCCTGTCCTGATAGATCAGCCCGCCGACGATCTTCTTCAGGTCCATATCGTGAATCCGTTCCATGCCCCAGATCTCCACCTCCAGTATCCGGATATTCTCCTTGGTTCCGAAGATCTCCAAAACACCCGGATTGTACCCGGGAGCGATCACCACCTCCACAAAGGTGGAGACGATCTCTTTCGCAGTCTCTTCATCCACTGGGCGGTTGAAAGCCACGACCCCGCCAAAGGCCGAGACCGGATCCGCCTCCCGTGCCAGAATATAAGCCTCCCGGAGCTCGCCGGAGGATGCCACACCACAGGGGTTGTTGTGTTTCATGATGACCGCAACCGGCTCTTCAAATTCCTTGACCAGATCCAGGGCCGAGTCGGCATCCAGATAGTTATTGAAAGACATGGCCTTCCCCTGGTGAATGACTGCATTGGAGACACAGGGCTCCTGGATATGGATCTCCCTGTAAAAGGCCCCTCTCTGGTGAGGGTTTTCTCCGTACCTGAGCTCCGTCACCTTTTCAAACTGAAGGTTCAGCATCTCGGGAAAATGCGGTGTGCTTCCCTCATGGCTCAGATACGATGAGATCATGCTGTCATAACGGGCCGTGTGGCCAAAGACCTTGCATGCCAGGGCGTACCGGGTCTTCATGGAGAGAACGCCGTTGTTTTCCTCCATTTCTCGAATCACCCAATCGTAGTCGCGTGGATCAACGATCACAATGACATCCGGATAGTTTTTTGCCGCAGACCGGATCATGGCAGGACCGCCGATATCGATGTTTTCGATGGCATCCTCCAGAGTGCACCCGGGTTTGGAGATGGTCTCCTCGAACGGATAGAGATTCACGGCCACCAGGTCTATGGGCTCGATCCCTTGCTCTTTCATCTGGTCCACATGATAAGGGACATTCCTCTTTCCCAGCAGTCCACCGTGAATCTTGGGGTGAAGGGTCTTGACTCTCCCATCCAGCATTTCCGGAAATCCGGTAAAATCCGATACCCACATGATAAGGGACATTCCTCTTTCCCAGCAGTCCACCGTGAATCTTGGGGTGAAGGGTCTTGACTCTCCCATCCAGCATTTCCGGAAATCCGGTAAAATCCGATACCGACCTGACCGCAATCTCCTTCTCGTTCAGGAGCTTGGCTGTCCCACCCGTGGAGATGATCTCATACTCCATAATCTTCAGTTTTTTGGCAAACTCCGTGACTCCTGTCTTGTTTGAAACACTGATCAAAGCTCTTTTCATGGATGAACCCTATGCCTCCTTGCTCTGTAATAGGCCCTGGTTTTTTTAAAGGGAGGAATTCCACCTATAGATCTCTGATCATGCCCCCTGAAACCCGGATAGGACCCCAAAATTTTCCGGAATTTGTTCCACACTCTACATGCTTTGTCCAGGATTGTCAATACCCGGAATCATCACAAATCCCGGCATGGGAATTCCAAAAACAGTTCCCTCAGCCTGGATGAGAGACGGCTGGTTTTTACCATGTAAAAGATTATGAAAGGTCAATGGACATTGACTTGAAGATTCAAATAAGATAATATTAAAAATTACGGTCGGAGACTACTATAACAAAAAAACGGTAAAATCATTATGTTCAAAGTGATGAATATTATTATCATGACGGCTGTTGCAGCATTGACCATCAGCCTTTGGGCGTTTCTTAATCAACCCGAAAAAGAACCTGTCTGGCCTGAAAAAATTCAGGGTTTTTCTTTCTCACCCATGAGGGCAAATCAAGATCCATTCCTTGGAATCATGCCGACGGCCCAGGAAATTTCAGAGGATTTGGCTCTCCTGGCGGGCAAAACACATGCCGTACGGACCTACACAGTGGACGGCGTTCTTGCCGAGGTGCCTGCCTTGGCCCATAAGTACGAGATCAACGTCTCCCTGGGCGCATGGATCAGCCAGGATCTCGAAAAAAACGAGATCGAGATTGAAAAATTAATTGAAATTGCCAACCAGAACGTTAACGTGGTGAGAGTCACAGTAGGAAATGAGGCTGTTCTCCGGGGAGACGTACCCGTGGAATTAATGATCAACTATCTTGACCGGGTCCGGGCAGCGCTGACGATTCCTGTCAGTACCGCAGAGCCTTGGCATGTCTGGATCAAGTACCCCGAACTCGCCGAACATGTGGATTATATTGCGGCACACATGCTCCCTTACTGGGAAGGCGTTTATCTGGATGTAGCTGTTGACTACGTGGTCGAACGCACCAACGAGCTGAAGGCCGCTTTTCCAGGCAAGCCCATCGTCCTCGCCGAAGTGGGCTGGCCCAGCAATGGCCGTACACGAAAGGCCGCTGTCGCGACGGATGCCAACGAGGCTATCTTCCTGCGCCAATTCCTGGCCAGGGCTCAAAAAGAGAAATATACCTATTATATTATGGAAGCGTTCGACCAACCCTGGAAGCGGACCTCCGAAGGCGCGGTGGGAGCCTACTGGGGTGTCTACAATGAAGAACGGCAGCCTAAATTTGCCTTTGCGGCCCCGATCGTCAAGATTCCGGAGTGGCATCTTCTTGCAGGCATCTCCGTTCTGGTTGCCGCCATTACGTTTGTCATCCTGCTGATGGACAGCAGAAACATGAGCAGACGGGGCCGCAGTTTTCTTGCGGTCGTAGCCTATGCCGCCGCCACAGCCGCTGTCTGGATCGTCTATGACTATATGAATCAGTACATGACGGTTGTGACCATCACCGTAGGAATCCTGCTCGTCATCGGGATGATCGGGGTCATCCTGGTTTTACTAACCGAGGCCCATGAGTGGGCTGAGGCGATCTGGGTCATCGGGCGCCGACGGCCCTTTACACCGGTGCAACCTTCCATGGAAGATCTGCCCAAGGTTTCAATACATATTCCCACCTACAATGAACCTCCGGACATGGTCATCGACACACTGAACGCGCTGGCAGCGCTGGATTACCCGGACTACGAGGTTCTGATCATCGACAATAACACAAAAGACCCCAAGGTTTGGCAGCCCGTCGAGGCGCATTGCAGAAAACTGGGCACTCGATTCCGTTTCTTTCATGAGGATCCTCTTCCCGGATTCAAGGCCGGCGCCTTAAACTATGCGCTGGCTCATACAGATAAAGACGCATCCGTTGTTGCCGTCATTGACAGCGATTACATGGTGGCCCCGTCCTGGCTCAGAGATTTTGTTCCGCAATTCTCACATCCCAGGATAGCCATTGTGCAGGCGCCTCAGGACTACCGGGATGATCGAGCCAGCGTGTTCAAATCCATGTGCTATTCGGAATACAAAGGCTTCTTTCATATCGGCATGGTTACGCGCAATGAGCGGAATGCCATCATCCAGCACGGCACCATGACCATGGTCCGAAAACATGTCATGGAAGAAGTCGGGGGCTGGGCCGAGTGGTGTATCACGGAAGACGCGGAGTTAGGACTCCGGATCTTTGAAAAGGGGTATGAAGCCACTTACAACCAGCAAAGCTACGGCAAAGGGTTGATGCCCGATACATTTATTGACTACAAGAAACAGCGTTTCCGCTGGGCCTACGGCGCCATTCAAATTTTGCGCCGCCATGCCGGCATCCTGCTTGGATTCAGAAAAAGCAGCCTGAGTTATGGCCAGCGTTATCATTTTATTGCCGGATGGCTTCCATGGATCGCCGATGGCGTGAATATCTTCTTTACTTTTGGCGCCCTGGCCTGGTCGGCAGCCATGATCATCGCACCGAAACTTGTGGACCCCCCCTTGGTGATTTTTGCAGCGCTCCCGATGTCCCTGTTCTGCTTCAAGGTCGCCAAGATGATCTATCTCTACCGTGTCAGGGTCGGCGCCACGGTGAAGCAGACCTTTGCTGCAGCGCTCGCGGGTCTTGCGCTGTCGCATACCATCGCCAAAGCGGTTATCATCGGATTTTTCAGCAGCGGCAAGCCGTTCTTCCGCACACCGAAAATGGAAAACGCCCAGGCGTTGATCAAAGCGGTCGCCTCTGCATGGGAAGAATTTGTGCTGATGTTTTTACTTTGGACTTCAGCCGGAACCATCGCCTACATGCAGGGTTCTGAATCCAGGGACCTTCTCCTATGGATCATTGCACTGCTCATACAATCAACGCCCTATTTTTCATCGTTTATATTATCTCTGATAAGCGGATTACCGAAATTGCCTTCCGGAGCGATGAACAGGCCGGGTTCTACAAAGATTTCAACAGCCAGCGCACCTGTCAACTTAAAATAAA
>Ga0210014_1001379_pt1 | contig 18293 bp, 24 predicted proteins | sample CryGeymeta201519_FD_183983 | JGI IMG/M metagenome (GOLD analysis project Ga0210014, IMG submission 183983) | Groundwater microbial communities from Crystal Geyser aquifers in Utah, USA - Crystal Geyser metaG 2015-19 (SPAdes) (version 2) | ecosystem: Environmental > Aquatic > Deep subsurface >...
TAGCACTCTATAAGCAAGAGTGCTAAATCACAAGCTATAATCATATCATGGCTGAAAGTAGGCGTCAATAAATGCTTGGAAAAATCAGTTGCCTTTTATCCAATTTGGTTGTACAATAACGCTAAATTCCGTGAACTTAATTCTTTAGGAGGCACAAATGACTCAACAACCGATTAATCCCGACATCACCAGTGACGATAAGCTGTGGGCGATGCTCTCCTACGCACCCTTTATTGGGTTCTGGGTCGCGCTCATTGCATTGTTGATGGAAGATAAGAAAAGCAGACCCTTCATCAAATATCATGCGGTTCAAGCCATGGCTGTCTATATTACTCTTGCCATTTCAATGTTGATCCTTATTGGCTTCTGTGTAGCCAGCCTGCTGTGGATTTACCAGATCTATCTGATGGTCAAGGTAAACCAGGGTGAGTACATTGAGATTCCCATCATCACTGACTTCGTAAAGAAGCAGGGCTGGATTAGCTAATGTTGTAAACAGGTATCTGCGAATATGCAGATACCTGTTTTTCCCAGAGGAGGATACTTTATGAGTGTACAAAATTTACCCACATCAAAAACCAACAGCATGGCGATTGGGAGCCTTGTTAGTGGTATCCTTGCTTGGATTATCACGATTATATCGCTTTGCATTAGCGTTGGGATCTTGCCCATCATTACTGTTGCTACATGCGGTTTTGGCGGTATACTCTATGGCATTGTACTGATACCTGGAAGTTTATCAACGATTGGATGGCTGGTAGCTGTATTCACAGGCCATGTGGCAAAAAGCCAAATAAAACAAACCAGTGAGAAGGGCGAAGGTATTGCCACTGCTGGTTTGATCATGGGATATGTCGGCTTAGGACTGACACTTCTTTCGATTTGTCTAATAATTATCCTTATCATCGCCGGTGTGCCCATCTTAGACCAGCTATCCAACTACAACTATGGTTATTGAAACTATAGCTGAGTTTCTTGATTGGTAGATAATTTCCGCCAAAATCCAATCCCTCATCCGTGCCGATGAGAGTAAGTGGATATACATTGATAAATACCATCTCGTACCAAGGAGGATATTATGGCTGTTGAAAATCTACCTGTTCTCCCTCCAATATCGCCACTACCGCAGAAACCTGGCATGGTGCAGGCGATTGCCATCATGACGCTGGTCAACGGCATCTTGAATATCTTGTATTCCTTGAGCCTCACTGGCGGTATCGTGTTAGGCACAATCGGCGTAGGCTTGTTGTGCGCTCCTATAACCATTCTTCCGGCCGTCTTGGGAATTTTCGAGATCCTTTACGCAACGAAAATCCTTCCTAACCCACCCCAGCCGGTGCAGCCTTCGCAGACAATTGCCATTCTGGAAATCGTCTGCATCATCTTCGGCAATGTCATATCGGTGGTGGTTGGCATCTTGACCCTGGTCTTCTATAACGACCCCGCTGTCAGGGCCTATTTTGCCCAGATCAACAAACAACCACAGGTATAATTTTTAGTTTCTGTGTATTGCCCTCCGTTTTCCTGCTCATGCCGCTGGGAGCGCTCATCTACGGCGTCATTGGAGGCATTCAGTGCAGCCAGGGGCAGGATTTCAAATACTGGCTGGTCGGCGACTGGGTACGCGGCACCCTGACCGGATAATTCAACCGCTGACCGGCTTCGTGAGAGGTCGGTCACTTTGTATGCCCGAGGACTGACGATTTTCCTCTTGACTCCTGCCTCTCTAAGCCGTAGAATGTAACTAACAATTGAACGGCAACAGGGAAGAGACTCTTTAAGACCTGACATGTCTCCGCGAAAGGCTGGTTGATCATGACCATTGTCCACGCGGAGATCGAAGAAAGCAATGGCACGGATGAGACATGTCAGGTCTGATAACGAGCACCGAAGGGGCAAGCCCGGAAACTGGCAAGACCGGGCGAAACTCTCAGGTAAAAGGACCCTGCACCGGTTTCCTCTGGAAAGTCACGTGAACGTGACACCGACGGGGCAATCCGGGTTAGTTTGGTAGTTGGGTAGTTTGATAGTTGGGTAGTTGAACATCGTGAACTTCGCAACCACGCAACTATGCAACTACAAAACTAAGTAACTACAAAACTAACCGGCGAATCTCTCAGGTGCAAATAACAGAGGGCGCACGCTCTATCCACGTGCGCCCTTTTGCTTTCACCAAAATTGTCCTTCGAGGAGACACAAGATGAATATCCCCACCAATCTCAAATACACCAAAACCGATGAATGGTTCGACCCGCTCAGTGGTAAGATGGGCCTGAGCGATTACGCCCAAAGCCAACTCTCCGATATTGTCTTCGTCGAAATCCTCGTCGAAGTCGGCGACGCCATCGAAGCGGGCAAAGCCATCGCCTCGGTCGAGTCGGTCAAAGCCGCCGCGGAGGCGTACGCCTCAGCCAGCGGCAAAGTCACCGCCGTCAACGAGGGACTGGCGAACACGCCTGAAATTCTAAACAAGGACCCCTACGGCAAGGGTTGGATGGTCCAAATCGAGGGCGGCGATGCCTTCGATCTGATGGACGCGGCCGCGTATCAGAAATATTGCGAAGAGCGGGCGCATTAGACAGAACAAGGAAACTACTATGAACTATATCCCAATAAGTCCCAAAGAACGAGAGGCGATGCTGGCAGCCATCGGCGTCAAAAGCACGGAGGAACTGTTCCGGGACGTTCCAAAGAAGCACCGCTTTCCCAAGCTCGACCTTCCGCCTGCCCTGACCGAGATGGAGGCCGCCGCTGAACTCGAAGAACTGGCCGCCAGCAACGAAAACTTGCGCGGCGACCTGGTTTCCTTCCTCGGCGCGGGCGCGTACAATCACTACATCCCCTCCGTCGTGGATCACATCCTGCGGCGCGGCGAGTTCTACACCGCCTACACCCCCTATCAACCGGAAATCTCGCAGGGCACACTGCAAGCCATCTTCGAATACCAATCGCTGATGTGCGCCCTGACCGGCATGGAGGTCTCCAACGCCTCGCACTACGACGGCGCCACCGCCGTCGCCGAAGCCGTCAGCATGGCTTACGCCCAGTTCCGCGGCAAGCGGACGAAGGTGGTCATCTCGCCGGCCGTCCACCCTCAATATCGAGAGACCCTGCGCACGTATGCGCAAGGCATGGGGCTGCAATTGACCGGCGACGACCCTTCTGATGTACTAATCTCTAATCTCGATTCTCTAATCTCTTTGATTGACGCCAACACCGCCCTCGTCATCGTCCAGTATCCCGATTTCTTCGGACGCATCTACGATTACACCAGCCTCATCGAGGCCGCACATGCCCAGGGCACGCTGGTCTGCGTCGCCGCCAACCCCACCGCCCTGGCGCTGCTCAAAACGCCCGGCGAGATGGGCGCGGACATCGTCGTCGGCGAAGGCCAGCCGCTGGGTATTCCGCTTGCGTACGGCGGCCCCTACCTCGGGTTCTTCACCACCCGCAAGCAGTACATCCACAAGATGGCTGGACGACTGGTCGGCGAGACCATTGACAATCGCGGCCAACGCGCCTACGTTCTCACGCTCACCGCCCGCGAACAGCACATCAAACGCGAGCGCGCCACCTCCAACATCTGCTCCAACCAGGGGCTGATGGCGCTGGCCGCCGCCGTCTACCTGAGCCTGGTCGGCAAGCGCGGCCTGCGCCAGGTAGCCGAACTGTGCTACCAGCGCGCCCACTACGCCGCTGACCAACTGGGCAAAATCAAAGGGTACGGCCTGCAGTTCCCCGCCCCCTTCTTCCACGAATTCGTCCTGCGCTGCCCGCAGCCCGCCGCTGAGATCAACGAACACCTGCTCGAACACGGCATCCTGGGCGGCTACGACCTCGGCCAGGATTACCCCGCCCTCAACAATCACCTGCTCATCGCTGTCACCGAGATGAACAGCAAAGAAGAAATTGACGCCCTGGTCGAAGTCCTTTCGGAGGTGGAACATGACTGATTCCTCGACCCTTCGGCAAGCTCAGGGCGACGCTTCGCTCAACGCGAAAATCGTCGAACCGACCCTTTTCGACTTATCCTCGCCCGGACGCGTCGGCGTCTCTTTCCCGGACCCGGACGTGCCGCGCGCCGAATTGCCTGAATCTCTGCTGAGAGCGGACCTGCCCCTGCCCGAACTGGCCGAGGTGGACGTCGTCCGTCACTACATGCGCCTCAGCCAATTCAACTACAGCGTGGACGGCGGCTTCTACCCGCTCGGCTCCTGCACGATGAAATACAACCCGAAGATCAACGAAGATACCTGCCGCCTGCCGGGCTTCACCGCCACCCATCCGCTCCAGCCTATCGAAACCGTGCAGGGCAACCTGGCGCTGATGTTCACCTTGCAGGAATGGCTGAAAGAAATCAGCGGCTTTGCAGCCGTGACGCTCCAGCCGGCGGCCGGTGCGCACGGCGAACTGACCGGCGTACTGATCATGCGCGCCTATCACAAAGCCCGCCGCGATGCCAAGCGCGTCAAGATGCTCATCCCCGACGCGGCGCACGGGACAAATCCGGCCTCCTCCGCCATGAGCGGCCTGCAGGTCATGCAAATCCCGTCCGACGCGCGCGGCAACGTGGACCTGGCCGCCCTGAGGTCCGCCTGCGACGAGACCGTCGTCGGCCTGATGCTGACCAACCCGAACACGCTCGGCCTGTTCGATGAACACATCGAAGAAGTGGTCAAGATCGTCCACGACTGCGGCGGCCTGATGTACGGCGACGGCGCCAACCTGAATGCCCTGCTGGGCATCCTCCGTCCCGCTGACGTGGGCTTCGACGTGATGCACTTCAACCTGCACAAGACGTTTGCAGTCCCGCACGGAGGCGGCGGCCCGGGTTCGGGTCCGGTGGGAGTCGCCGCGCATCTGGCCGATTTCCTTCCCGCGCCCATTGTCGGCATCGTCGAAGAAGGCGAAGAGGATGAGCCGCCGCTGTTCGGCTTCATCACACCCGCTAAAACGATTGGCCGCGTCAAAGCCTTTCACGGACAGTTCGGCGCGCTGGTGCGCGCTTTCACCTACATCGCCATGCACGGCCCGGATGGCTTGCGCGAAATCGCCGAGTACGCCGTGCTCAACGCCAACTATCTGCTGGCGCGCCTGCGCAAGACCTATCACGTGCCGTACGACCGCATCTGCATGCACGAGTTCGTGGCAGAAGGCAAGGTAGAGGGCAGCGATGTGCGCGCCCTGGATATTGCCAAGCGCCTGATGGACTACGACTTCCACCCGCCAACCAACTACTTCCCGCACATCGTCCACGAAGCGCTGATGATCGAGCCGACCGAGACCGAAAACAAGGACACGTTGGATCGTTTCGCCGACGCCCTGATCAAGATCGCGGAAGAAGCAAAGGCCCAGCCGGAACTGCTCCACGACGCGCCGACGAAAACCCCCTTTGGGCGCATGGACGAGGTCAAGGCGGCGCGCGAGTTGGTATTATGCTGCTGGCTGCCGGAAAATTACAGTGATCAGTAACCAGTCATCAGTGAACAGTGACGAACCCGTTTCCTGCGAGGAAGCGGCTTCGTTTTCCCGCCCCGCCAAAACCACGACCGCAGGCCTCCAATCTGGGAGCCTGCGGTCAGTTTTTGTATCACGGTCGGGAGACCGCGAATAACACAATCGGGAAGCGCGCAGCATGTCTTAATATGCTATACTTTATTTTATCAGGCAGGTCAGATGAGCGTACACTTTGAATGGGACAAACGCAAAGCGGAGGCCAATCTCCGCAAGCACGGTGTCAGTTTTGATGAGGCCAGCACTGTTTTCGACGACCTTTTGGCGGCCATTTTTGACGATGAGGATCATTCAATAGACGAAGTGCGCGAAATCATCATTGGTCATTCGATAAACGACCGCTTGCTGATCGTATGTTTTACCGAACGTGTCGAGGATGCAATCCGTATCATCAGTGCACGTTTGGCAAACAGGAAGGAACGTAATGATTATGAAGAAAACCTCAACTGCTAAATCCGGTCAAACTGAAATTGCCGAGATGCGCTCGGAATACAACTTTGATTATCGCCAGGCGCGTCCCAATCGTTTTGCTGGCAGAATTGATAAGAACCGCCTCGTAGTCGTTCTTGATCCCGACATCGCGGAAGTGTTCACCACGCCGGAATCGGTAAACACTGTCTTGCGCGCGCTGATAAACACCATGCCTAAAGTCAGGAAACCCCGTATGAACCACAAATCGCCAACGCAAACAGCGGCACAAGAACGCGCCTGATTTGTCGCTCTCCCGACCCCGCCGAAAACACGACCGCAGGCCTCCAATCTGGGAGCCTGCGGTTTCTTTTGCCCGGTTCTAGGGGTGAATGACTGCCAGCCCCAATTCCTGCTCGAACGGCTCGAAACCCTTGTCGTTATGTAAGAGCGCATGGCCGTTGAGCAGGCAAAAAGTGGCGATCAGGCAGTCTATCGTCTTTCGGATCGTGTGATCCCGCGCCCGCAGCATTCGATAATTTCCGGCGGCGGATAGCGCCAAGTCTGTCCCACCGGTGGAAAAAACTTCATACTGAAGCAGAACCTCGCGCGTTTGGATGAATTTCCGTTCATCCCGAATCCCTTGAAGCACTTCACACAGGATCAAGTCGGTAATGCCCAGGCGTTGGACGGTCATTTCCGTCTCCAGCCATTCGACCTGGGGCGTGGAAATTCCCCGCAGGTAATCAATCCAGACCGTCGTATCAATGATGACCATAGCGTCTTTACGGGCGATAGGGGGTTTGCTCTTCTCCGATGCGCCCGGCGCGTAAGGAATCCAGGTCACCTTCCCAAGGCACTTTGCCGCGCAACTTCCTTATTTCTCCCTGTGCGTGGATTTGGATCAGCAGCCGCAGCCCGGCTTCGACCGCGGCGCGCTTCGTTCGCAAGCCGCTGACGGTTAGCGCTTGGGTGATGAGATCATCATCAATCATAATATTGGTGCGCATGGGTTATTCCTTGCAATGTGTATATATTATATCACTGATACACATTTCCAGCGCTCAGGAGAGGCTTCCCAGCCATAAACACGACCGCAGGTCTTCAATCTGGAAGCCTGTCGTTTCAGGGGTGAATGACTGGCAGCCCCAAAACCTTACTCAGCAGGGATCTCCTGATCCTTGCCGCATGCTAGCTGACGGCCTGCAAATAGGTTGAGGCCGCCGGTCGGTTTTGAGCTCGGGTCTTCCGGCCATGGCACAATGCGCTTTCTTTCCGTTGTATAATCAATATAGGAGTAAGCGCAATGGACACGATTACCCTTGAAATTCCAGAAACACAACTGGTTGAATTACTGCGCAGGTTATCTCCCGCCGCCAAACAATCTGCTCTCAAAGCTCTCATCCCCGAACTGGACGAACTTGAGCAGTTGATGAATTACGGCGACAAGCGCATTCGAGCCATTTGTGCCAGGCGCGGCATAGATTGGGACAGCCTGACCGAGCAAGAGCGTCAGAAACTCATTGACGACATTCTGCACGAGGCGTAACCGTGCTTGAACGCGTCGTCTTTGACACAAACGTTCTCATCTCTGGGCTTTTGTGGCGTGGGAAGCCCTATCAGTGCTTGCTGTTGGCGCGTGCGAAAATAGTCCAAGCCGTGTATTGTCCGCCCATGCTGGCGGAACTTTCAGAAAAACTACGCAAGAAGTTCAAGTTTTCGGAGAGCCGAATTCATGCGGTTGTCACCGATGTACGGAGATACGCGGAGCGTGTCGAAATTCCCGGCACACTGGCGGTCATCCTGGCAGACCCAACCGACGACAAATTCATCGAGTGCGCCCTGGTTGGTAAAGCCGCATGCGTCGTCTCCAGCGACCATCATCTTCTTGAACTCGGCGGGTATCAGAAAATCCAAATTGTCTCACCTGAAATATATACCGCTCGTTTCGTTCCTTGAGGTAGTCGCCCGCCCCTGCCGCGGCCCGACCGACGGCTCAGAATGTGATAACGAACTCGTTTCCTTCGCGAAGCACCCCCGAAGGGGGCAAGGAAACGGGTTCGTTACGGCGATATTACCCGCACGCCATACGCTCGCAATATTTCCGCGATCTGCCCCAGCCTCTCCTCGGACGGCGGACGGGTATCGGGCAATGGATACTCTTGCCCCAATCCGGCGTATTTGCTCGCGGCGGCGTGATGGTAAGGCAGGAGCTCGAGGCTGTGCGCACGGGGCAGCGAGGCCACGAATTCGCCCGTCTGGCGGATGTTCTCCTCATCGTCATTGACTCCTGGGATGACTGGCATTCGTAAGAGGATAAGGTGGTCTCGTTCTGAAAGTTTCTGTAGATTGTTCAGGATCAAGGTGTTGGATGCCCCCGTAAATTCGCGGTGACGGTCATCGTTAATCACTTTGAGGTCGTACAGGAACAAGTCCACGCAGCCGCGCACGCGCTCGAAGGTATCCCAGCTCGCGAAGCCGCAGGTATCCAGCGCAGTGTGGATTTCCCTTTCCTTGCAGGCCTTAAGCAGCGCAAGCGCAAAATCGCGCTGCGCGAGAGGCTCGCCGCCGGATAAAGTCACACCGCCTCCTGTCTCATCATAAAAGGGAATATCGCGCTCGATCTCGGCCACCACCTGGGCAACGGTCATCTCGCGGCCGACGACCTGACGCGCCTCGGCGTAGCAAACCTCCGCGCAGGCGCCGCATTGTTCGCATTTCTCCCGATCGGTGAGCGGGACTTGGCCGTTCCAGGAAATGGCACCATGCTCACATTCGGCCAGGCATGCCCCGCAGCGGATGCAGCGGTTGTGGTGGAAGATCACTTCCATCCCGGCCGCCCGCCCTTCGGGATTGTGGCACCATAAGCACCGTAGCGGACAGCCTTTCAGAAAGACGGTCGTGCGGATGCCGGGGCCGTCATGAATTGAGTATTTCCTTATGTCGAAAACGAGGCCCATTCTCAGAGCAGCTTGCGAATGTGTTCGATATGATCCCGTTCGTGCCACAGGGCGCGGCGTAAGATCTTGCGCGGGCTCCAGAATTCCCCATCTATGCCAACTACCTGCTTGGAGCCTGCCAGTTTCGGCAGGGTCGTTTTGAGCAGCGCGCGGACTTTCTCGAGCCGTGCAAACGGTTCTTCGGGCACTTCCTGGCGCGGGAAGGCCAACCCAAGCCGATCCAGGTACCACGACTCCGCACCGCCGATGTGGCCGAGAATCCCGCTGATGCTCCATCGTTCGCCCAGGTAGGTCTGGTTGAGTTTCTCGTCACTCAAGCCCTCGACGGTTATCAAGAGGTCGGAACGGCTCCAGGCAAGCAGTTTCAACGCGCGCTGGATCTCGACGGCAGTCAATGGTTTCCAGTCGTAGCGGAAGAAGGCATCCACGCTGTAGCCATCTTTCTCGACTCTGTCGAACTCATCGTTGATGAGATAGACATCCCAGGCTTCCTCGACCTGGATTTCGACCTCCTCGAAATTCAGCCAGGTGCGCGGCTCGTGTTTGAGGATCCAAGTTGCGTAGGCCTGGAGAGCAGTTTCCATGTTCAAGGCCGCCGCGTTTGCGTCCTTGCCATAGGCGAAACAGCCGGGATGTTCGAGCGCATACGCGACGGAACGCCCCTCGTTATTGTTTTCGATACCCACACGGAATATCATCTCGCGCCTCCTTGCATGGGTGTATTTTACACCAATGCAAAAGGGGCGGAAAGTATCTCCCCCCAGAGGTAGAGTCCGAAAGGGATCGCGCCAGGCTCTCCTCCTTTCGAGTGTTCGAGAAGTATTTACTCCCAACGGAATGTCTTTGCAGATATGGCAGTCCCCACCACCAGTAAGCCGACAAGTACAACTACTTCTGTCAGATGCTCGCTCCATGCTTCACCGGCCCACAACCCGCGTAGCAACGTTACAACATAGGTCAGGGGAATTAAACGGGCAAGCTCGCGCACGGTTGCCGGTAAGACCTCAAGCGGAATCGTCGCGCCAGAGAGGAACATCATCGGAAAGGCAATGACCATCCCCACTGTCTGGGCGATGCGGGCTGTCGGCGCCAAACCGGCGATCAGGAAACCGAAGGCAAAGAAGGACAGCGTTCCCAGGCTGAAGCCGACCAGCACACTTACCCAATTCCCATCGAAGTGTACGTTGTAGCCGATTCTCCCGGTCAGGATCAAGAACACTACGCCCAGCAGAGTCATTCCGAAGTACACGAGCACATCAGCAGTCAGATAAATGACCGGGCGCAACGGAGTGGCATGATACCGGCGCAACACCCCTGCCTCGCGGCGAGTAGCCACGGCGATGGGAACGCTCATTAAACCAACCGTCACGATGATCAAACCAATATAGGCCGGTACAGAAATGTCTATCGTGCCTCGTCCGCCAAACAGCGGAGACGGAGTATTGCCATAGATCGAGCCAAAGAGGATGAGCATCATCGGCGCGTAAACGATGGTGAAAAAGGCGGCCACAGGTTCTCGAAGATACAGTTTTGCCCCGATCAGGGTGAGTTTCCATAGAGCGCGCATTGGTTTCTCCTAATCTCGCATCTCCCGGCCGGTGAGGGTCAAGAAGACATCTTCGAGTGTTGGCTGCTCGGTTCGCAAGTCGCGAAAGCGGGTGCCCCTGGACGTTAGAGCGTTGACCACCTCGCCCACCAGCGTATCCCCTTTGCCGTAAACGATAACCCGTTCACCGGCATGTTCGACACGGCTGACAGTCGCCAATACCTGCAGCGATTCTGACAGCGATTCTGATGCGAAGTCACCCTCGATGCTGAACACCACCCGACTTTCCGCTCCCAGGCTGCGGATCAATTGCTCCGGCGTGTCCAGGGCAACGATATGGCCGTGATCCATGATTGCCACACGATCACACAGGCGTTCTGCTTCTTCCATGAAGTGAGTGGTGAGGAAAACTGTCTTACCCCGCGCACGCGTATCCCGCACCATATCCCACATGGCCCGGCGGGCCTGGGGGTCGAGACCGGTGGTCAACTCATCGAAGAAAATCAGTTCTGGGTCATTCAGCAGGGCCAGTGCGATAAAGAGGCGTTGCTTTTGGCCGCCTGAGAGTTTACCGAATGGCGCACTGCACTTGTCGGCCAATCCCAACTGGTCAAGCAAACTTCGCCAATCCACCGAGCGCCGGTAAAAAGAGGCGAAGAGATCGAGCGCCTCCCACACCTTGAGGCGGTCAGGCAGACTGGACTCTTGTAGTTGGACGCCGATGCGTGCTCGCAAGTCATAGCCATCAGCCTGCGGATCCAAACCAAGCACACGGAGCGAGCCGCCCTCCGGTCGGCGCAGGCCCTCTATACATTCGATGGTCGTCGTTTTGCCCGCGCCATTGGGGCCGACCATCCCGAAGATCTCGCCCTCCTGGACCTCGAAGGAGATCTCGTCCACGGCGACGGTCGCGCCGTAGGTCTTGCACAGTCCTTCGACTTGTACGATGGTGTCCATATCTTTCCTCACTTGCTTTTCAAAATCAATTCCAACGCCGCCACATGCTCCTGGAAAACCTTGCGTCCCCCGGCGGTGGCAGAGATGAAGGTGCGCGGCTTGCGCTCGACGAAAACCTTATTGACGGCGATGTAACCGGCCTCTTCCAGTTTGCGCAGGTGGGCGCCCAGGTTGCCATCGGTAACGTCCAGCAGGTCGCGCAGGTAGGAGAAATCCACCTCCTCACTCGCACCCAGGGTCACCAGGGCAGCCATGATGCGCAGCCGCACGGGCTGGTGGATGGTTTCATTCAGATCAGCCATGGGTCTACCACCTGGAGCGGATGTAGAGGCCGAGGACGATCATCCCGCCGCCACCCAAAACCGCCATCCAAAGGTAGAAAATGCCCGGCAGGAGGAAGTAACCGATCAACGCCAGGGCGGTCAGGGCCAGCCCCCATCGGATGGATGCAAAGGAGAGTAACAGGCCCATGGCCATCCAGCCGACTATTACAAACAGGATGATGAGCATGGATAGTTGCTTGCCGCTGGCAGGCCAGACAACGGCGATTGTGGCGATGCAGTACATGAACAACAGTATCCAGAAGATGCCGATGCGCTTGCCAGAGATGTTGGAGGAAGGACTGCGCACGCCGCGGTTCATGCGGACACCGACGATGGCTGACAGAATTCCGCCCAAGGTGTCCAGTCCCATCCAGGCATAACCGCCAATGTCCTGCGGCAGGAACTGCGAACCCAAGAACCCCAGCAACCAGACAAAGCCCCAGATGATAAAGAAAACATAGGCTCCGCTGCTGGAAATGGCCCGGCGGGTCTTGGTCATCATGGTCTGGATGGCGGCCAGGGCTTCTTCGGCTTCGGTAGGGGAGACGTTCATGGGAAGCTCCTTCAGAGTTGTCGCAGATTAAGAGTACTCTATATTACAGAGTATTCTATAACATTTCTTCGGGATTGTCAAGAGGAAAAATCTGAGGTTCAGATTGCGCCGCCCTGACTGCCTACTGCTCACTGAACACTGAATACTCAGTACTTCACGAAATGTCATTCTGAGGGTGCGTAGCACCCGAAGAATCTCGCTTTTCCGGTCAGAGATGCTTCGCTCCGCTCAGCATGACAACCTTTTCGTGATCTACTGATACTGAATACTGATGACTGATGACTGATGACTGATGACTGCCTCACCCATACCGATTCATGAACCTTTCCATGCGGTGCAGGGCTTCCTCGATCTTCTCATAGGCCGTGGCGTACGAGCAGCGCACGAAGCCCTCTCCGCCTGCGCCGAAGGCGTTGCCCGGCACTACAGCGACGTGCTCCTCTTCCAGCAGCTTTTGGGCAAAAGCCTCGTCATCCATGCCCGAGGCGGCGATCTTGGGGAAGGCGTAGAACGCGCCGCGCGGCTCGAATGTGGTCAGGCCCAGGCGGTTGAGACCGGCCACGATCAGCCTGCGCCGCCGGTCGTACTCCGCCACCATCTCCTGGACGTATTGCTCGCCGCTCGCCAAAGCCTGGATGGCCGCTCTCTGTGCGATGGTCGGCGCGGACATGATGGTGTACTGGTGGATACGCACCAGCCCTTTGATGATCTCGACCGGCCCGGCCGCGTAGCCGATGCGCCAGCCGGTCATGGCGTAATCCTTCGAGAAGCCACCCAGCAGCACGGTGCGCTTCTGGATGCTCTCGCCCAACGAGGGGACGCAGACGTGCTGGAAATCGTAGACCAGCCGGTCGTAGATCTCGTCCGAGACCAGGATCAGGTTGCGCTGCTCGGCGATTTTGGCGACCTCGCTCAGGGTCGCGCGCGCCGCGACCGCGCCGGTCGGGTTGCTCGGATAGCCGACGAAGATCACTTTGGTGCGCAGCGTAATGGCGGCGCGCACGCGCTCGGGGTCGAGCTGGAAGTTGTCCTCCATCCGGCTGGGGATCTCGACCGGCACGCCGCCCGCCAGGATCACCTCCGCCTGGTACGAGACGAAGCACGGCGTGGGGATGATGACCTCGTCGCCCGGGTCGAGCAGGGCGGTCATCGTCAGGTAGAGCGCCTCCGAGACGCCGACCGTGATGATGATCTCGCTCATGGGGTCGTACTTCACACCATAGAGCTTCAGCAGGTGATTCGCCAACGCCTGTCGAAGTTCGAGAATTCCCGCGTTCGAGGTGTAGTGCGTCTCGCCCGCCTCCAGGGCGCGCCGGCCCGCGTCCATGATCGGCTTGGGCGTGGTGAAATCCGGCTCGCCGATGCCCAGCGAGATGACGTCCTTCATGGTGGCGGCGATGTCGAAAAACTTGCGGATGCCCGAGGGTTTCAGTCCGGCCACCCGCTTCGCAAGGTAACGCACGTCAGAGACTTGCTGCCGATTAGGTGCTGCGCACATTTCTCCTCCTCACGGTTGGTTGATGCGCCACTCATCGTACAGCTCGCCGTAGAATAGCTCGAAGATTTGTCCATCCACTGTTTTGACGCGGAAGCACTCCGCGGCCGGAATTCGCCAGCGCGCCAGAATCTCCACAATTTCCAGCCGCATCCCATCCCAAGTCAGGGCGATGGGTTTTTCGGCGTACTCGTACTCGGAATGGCACTCGACGATTTCACTCATGATCGTAGGGCGGGTATCTTACCCGCCAGGATGAGCGGATTGGAAATCCGCTCTACAATTTGATGACAGAATCATCCCCGATATTCAACGTCATCGGCTGGCCTTCTGCGCCGCGTCCCTCGACTTTGGCCTGCCGGCCGATAAACGAGCCGCTCAAGGCTGCCGCATTTACCGTTACCCCATCCTCGAGGATGCTGTTCTCGATTTGGCTGTCTGTGATAACGCAGTTTGCGCCGATGGAGACGTGCGGTCCGATGGTTGAATTGGCGATCACGGCAGTCTCGTGGATGAAAACCGGCGGTACAACCTTTACGTCATTACGTTTTACGTTTTGCGGATTACTCTCCCGTCCATGCTCCAGCAAGTAACGATTCGTCTCCAGCGTGGCTTCTATCGTGCCGGTATCCAGCCAGACGGAAACTTTCTGCGTGCGGAATTGCGCCCCGCGTTCGAGCAGGATGTTGATGGCATCCGCCAGGAAATACTCGCCCTTGCGCTCCACCTTGCGGCGGAACTGTTCCTCAATGGCCGAGATCAACGCCTCGCCACTTTTGAAATAGTAACAACCCACTACGGCGAGATTATTGTCACACGTTTCCGGCTTTTCGGTGAGATGGGTCACCCGGCCTTCCTTGTCCACTTCCGCAACGCCGAAGCGGCGCGGGTCGGGCACGGCCTTGACCCAGGCCACGCCGTCGAGGGTTTCGTTTGCCAGGAAGGAGAAGTCGGTCTCGATCAGCGTATCGGAGAAGACCATCAGCATTGGGCCGCCCAAGTACTGGCGCGCCAGCCACAGAGCGTCCGATTGGCCCTTCATCACCCTCTGGACAACGTAAAGTGCTTTCAGGGTCGGATAGTTCGCCTGCACGAAAACCGGGATTTGCTGTTCGCCCAGGTATGGCCCGAGGATGATCACATATTCGAGGTTGTACGACTCTGGGACGGTCTTGAAGGTATCCAGAAGGTGGTCGAGGACAGTCTTGCCGGCCACGCCGATCAGCGGCTTAGGCTTGCTCCAGGTTTGGGGCCTCATGCGCGTGCCCCAGCCCGCGGTCGGAATAACAATTTTGAGGTTCATAGCTCTATTTTACGGCAATCTTGCCAGTTATGCGGTGCAGAATGAGCAGAATTCCGCCCGCGCCGAGGCCGATGGGCAGCGCAATGAAACCGTAGTAACGCCCCAGTCCAGTCTGTAGTCTGGTTGGAACTTGAAATTAAGTAGCATATTTGACGAGATAAACCGGGAAGGCTTCGACGGGAATGATGGAGGTTTCGTAATTGGGATATGTTTCAAGCAATAATAGCGATTCACCATCTTTTGTTATGAAGGCTACAGGGTCAGGATTCCAACCGGGCATTCTTTCAATAAGATATTTTTGCTTGCTTGTTATCTTTAGAGAGTCTATAGAAAAACTCACTGCTGTTGCTGACATCGAGAAGTCGTTATCGACTTCTTTTGTGGTAATGACCGCATTGGCAATTTGTTGATGATTAGCGATTGAAGAGCGCATCAAATTCTTTGCTAAGGAGTTGTCTAAAGAGAATAGTTTGCGGGGATGGTCAAACGGAGCAATTTTGTTATAAACGCTGCTATTTTTTGGAAAATCGAGAGATGTAAAATCTATTTGCCATAAGCCACCACCCTCATTTGAGAAGCCATATAAAAGAGTGTACATATATTGACCGTCTTGGTTAAATTTGATGGAGCGACCATAAAGTTGTTTTCTTATAGGTTGTCCTTCGCTTTGTTTGGGGGTAACAGGAAAATTCAGAATTTCGTAATTTCCTGACCTTGTATCAACAAGATACATTGCTTGAAACCTTGGGTCAGTTAGCGGAAATGCATCACTACTTGCTACCAACATTCGATCATCGTTTGGTAAGGGTGAAAAGGTTAATGTTCTTCCGGGAAGGTGATACATTACTTCGCTGTTCTTATTTGGGTAAACTTTAATAATTCGAGAACGTTTTAATGGATCGGGTTCCGATGCATTCCAGAGAGGAATATAAGCACAACCATTCATTTGGAATATTCCTGATTCAGTGACAGCGTCTTCCGGATTTATTCCCTCGACTCCAGCTGTTCTCAATAGTTCGGCAATTCGAAACCCGGAAAAATAGTTCCAGTTTCGCGGTTCTTCTAAAGATAAGTATTTCGAGTCTGGTGATAGTCCATATAAGACGTTAGAGATAATCTCTGTTAGCGGTGTTTGAGAAAAAAAGTTAAAGTTAACCTTGAAGTCGATTTGATCGGTTAGTTCTTTGTATTTTCCTGCCTTAGCAAGTAGATATAGGCTATACATTTCATAAGCATATTCTCCAGGTGGATCAATTTGTTGACCAATGGTTTTAAAGTTATCAAACAGTTTTTGCCTAAGTTCTTGCCCTTTTTGTACAATGCTGGCATCAATAGACTCAGGAAACACATGAAAATATTGTGGAGAGATTACCGGACCTTTGAAACTATCAGGTAAAGGGGTTATATTTTTTACAAGAAAGCTGCCATCAGGGAAAATTTTGACTATTGTACCTATAAGTTCTTCAGGAGAACCAAGACTATACCTCGCTTGATAGAATAGTTCGTCCTGATATTGTAGATCTTCAAGTTGATTTTTAACTTGATTTGGAATCTCAATCTGGTAATTTTTAAGCAATTGCAGTATACGATCTGCTGGGTGACTAACATCATGTCCCACATTTATACCCAGAGGATCGCAATACATCTCTTCGTTAAGTATTACCTTTACTTTTCCGTCTACCAAGACAATTCCTGTAGGTCTCACTAAATCAGGCGTAGAACACTCTTCGTTTGTGGCTATTAACCTTGTCTGAAAGAAAGGGTCGACAAAGTTGATTCGAGAAACTCTGGGCGGAGTCGGAGTAAGTGAAGGCATAGCCGTTAAGGTGGCGGTAGACGTTAACGAAAGTTTTTCAGGGCTGATACCGCAACCTACTAATACCATTACTCCGCCTGTTGTCCCTACTAATTTCAAAAAATCTCGGCGGGATAAAACGGTTTTAGAAGGGGGCTTTTTCGACATGGCATTTGCCTTCTTGAAAATGACTCGTGTTTGTAAAGGCGGGCTAACTTCAAATAGATTCATAACCGGCACATCACAAATCCCAGCGCGGTGGCGGTTAGGGGGCGCACAACAAGATTGGTGTAGTGAGGTTCGATTTCTTCCCACTTCCAGTTGATGAGAGTCTGGGGGGTGGAGGGGAGGTTTTGGAGCATGAGTATCCTTTCAGCGTAGGGCAGGTTTCTAACCTGCCGTCAACCAGTCGGCGGGTAAAATACCCGCCCTACGAGATGATTTTGAGATTTGCCAGCGAGGCCGCCAGCCGTTTATTCCCAACTGACTCAAATACAACGTCAACCGTCTCGTCGTCATCCTGGATTCTACTGGTCAAAACGATGCCCTCGCCCCAAACGGGGTGATGGACGCGCATCCCAGCGGCGAACGCGGCTCGTTTGACGGCGGCAGGCTGAGGGGCGGAAGGCGTCGTCCAGGATGGGGTGGAGGAGAAAGCCTGGGAGCTGCGTCCGGCGCGGGACTTGCCGTCCAGCAGTTCGGGCGGGATGTCATCCAGAAAACGGGATGGATAGGTCTCTTCGGCGTAGCCGCGCCCGCCGCGCCGCAGGCAGCGGATCAGGTAGAGCCGATCCTTGGCGCGCGTGATGCCGACGTAGAACAGGCGGCGCTCCTCTTCCATCGCTTCGGGCTCGTCGAACGAACGGCTGTGGGGCAGGATGCCGTCGTCCAGACCGACGATGAAGACGACGCCGAATTCCAGGCCCTTGGCGGCGTGGAGGGTGAGCAGCGTAGGGGCGTTCTGGCCTTCGGTCAGGGTGTCCTGGTCGGAGATGAGCGCCACGTTTTCGAGGAACTCGGTCAGGGGGCGGGACTCGTACTCGACCGTCAGGCGGCGCAACTCCTGGACGTTCTCCCAGCGCTCGGCGCCCTCCTCCGTGCCATCGTCGAGATATGCTTTGTAGTTGATGTCGGCGGCGATGCGGTCGAATAGCTCAGTGATGGTGGCGCGCGGCGCCTCGGCGCGCCAGTTGGCAAGCAGCGCGCCGAAATCAGCCAGCGGCAGGACGGCGCGCCCGGTAAATTGCGGCCAAAAAGGTGAGGCCTCGCCGCGCGCCAGGTCGAACAGCAGCGCGCTCGGCGAGAGGTTCGCCCCGCGCGCCGTGGTATGCAGGGCGAGTACGGTCTTATCCCCGATGCCGCGCGGCGGGACGTTGATGACGCGGTCGAGCGAAACCTCGTCAGCGGGGTTGTGCACCAGGCGCAGGCAGGCGATGATG
>Ga0210014_1001388_pt1 | contig 18226 bp, 18 predicted proteins | sample CryGeymeta201519_FD_183983 | JGI IMG/M metagenome (GOLD analysis project Ga0210014, IMG submission 183983) | Groundwater microbial communities from Crystal Geyser aquifers in Utah, USA - Crystal Geyser metaG 2015-19 (SPAdes) (version 2) | ecosystem: Environmental > Aquatic > Deep subsurface >...
CGGGCCATCAAACATCTGCCTCAGCGCCATCTGCCTGACAAGGCGATTGACGTAATTGACGAAGCTGGTGCCCAGCAACGCCTGGCCGGAACACTTTCGCGACAGATTGGTGCCGACGAAATTGAAAAGGTGGTCGCCCTCATGGCCCGGGTGCCGATTCGCAGCGTCAGCGGTTCCGATCGTCAGCAGCTGCGCTACCTGGAACGCGACCTCAAACGCAAGGTTTACGGACAGGATCCGGCCCTCGACAATCTGGTGCGCGCCATTCATCGTTCACGGGCCGGGCTGGGGCACCCCGACAAACCGGTGGGATCCCTGCTGTTTACCGGCCCGACGGGCGTCGGTAAAACTGAAGTTGCCAAACAACTGGCGCAGACCCTGGGAGTGCGCTTTTTGCGCTTTGACATGAGCGAATACATGGAAAAACATTCGGTTGCCCGCCTGATTGGTGCCCCCCCCGGTTATGTAGGCTTTGAGCAGGGCGGCCTGCTCACCGAAAATGTGCGCAAACATCCCTGGTCGGTGGTCTTGCTCGACGAAATCGAAAAAGCTCACCCCGATCTGTTCAATATTCTGTTGCAGGTCATGGATCACGGCACCCTGACGGACAACAACGGGGCAGAGACAGATTTCCGTAATGTGATTCTGATTATGACCTGTAACCTGGGCGGACGTGAAATGAACAGCAAGCCCATTGGCTTTGGCGAGCGCAGCGGCCCGCTGCCAAAACAGGCGGTTGAAAAAGCCTTTTCACCGGAATTCCGCAATCGCCTCGATGCGGTGCTGGCCTTTGCGCCTCTGAGTCAAAAAACCATGCTACGCGTCGTTGATAAATTTATCGACGAATTGACCAGTCAACTGGAAGAGCGCCACATCCGCATTCGCTTAAGCAGCGCCGCACGCCGTCAACTGGCCGAGCGCGGTTATGATCCGCGCTACGGAGCGCGGCCTCTGGGGCGTTTGATTCAGCAGGAAATCAGCGATCCCCTCGCCAGTGAAATTTTGTTTGGCGCCCTGAAAAATGGGGGCGTCGCCCAGGTTGGGTTTCGCCAAGGCAAATTTTGTTTTGACTATACCCGCGTCTGACATTTCAACCGCAATGCCCTGTGCCTATCTGTCGCACGAACTCTGGTTTCCGCCCGTTGAGCAGGCCGAGGACATCGGCCTGCTCGCTATTGGCGGCGACCTTTCTCCGCAAAGACTCTTGCTCGCCTACAGCCAGGGAATTTTCCCCTGGTATAACCCCGGTGAGCCGATTCTATGGTGGTCACCCGATCCGCGTTGCGTGCTTTTCCCCCAGCGAATTCACGTTTCCCGCTCGCTGAACAAAATCCTTAAAAAAGAAATTTTTCGTGTGAGTTTTGATGCAGATTTTCCCGCCGTTATCGCGGCCTGTCGGAAACAGCGCCTGCAAACCGGCACCTGGATAACGCCCCAGATGCAACAAGCCTACCTGGAGCTATGGCGCTTGGGCTTTGCCCATTCGGTGGAATGCTGGCAGCAAAATCAGCTGGTGGGCGGGCTTTACGGCATCAGTCTGGGGGGCTGTTTCTTTGGCGAATCTATGTTCAGCCAAGTTGCGAACGCATCCAAGGTTGCGCTGGTGCAGCTTTGTCAACAATTGGCCAGGCTGGAGGTTGAGCTCATCGACTGCCAGCAGACCAATCCCCACCTGCTGAGCCTTGGCGCCCACGAGATCCCGCGGGCGGAATTTATCAAGCGGCTTGCCGTCAGGCGGTTGAACAGCAAGGGTCAACTGGCATCGATCTTTCCCGCCACCGCATCCCACAGCCTTAAACCGTCCTGAAAAACATCGCCATCTGCCCTTGCAGCTGCGCCCAGCTGGGGTCAAGCCGCAGGGCCAAAAACTCTTTCAGCAGGCTATTGAAGAGTTGCTCGCCCTCGTCGATCACGGCCATTTTGGCATAAAAGGCAGCTTCGGCTTCAAGGGCAGGATCATCCTGCGGATCCGTATCACTTTTGTGCATCGGGGTGCGAAAAGCCCCGAAGCTGAAGGTTTCGCCCTTGAGGGTCAATTTCCATGCCTGATCTTCATTCAATTGCAACAAGAGCCGGGCTTCGGCGATCTGCTTGCCCTGGGTCAGGGCGGTGCAAACTTCGGAATACTGATCCTGTGGCCCGGCGACGGCAATTTTCTGTTCGCCCTCCTGCCCCTGGCCGGTCAAGAGCAAACGCTGATCAAGCCAGGCATGAAAGGGTTGGCCCTGCAACAGGGGGCCGGGGGTGCTCACCTGATAATCGGCGGCGGAATTAAGCCCGCGATACAGCAACCAGCCGAGAAAGTCTTCTCCCAGCCAGCGGTTGGCGGCAATTTCTTCGAGGGCATTGGGGCTGGTTGACGGGTTGAGGGCCGCTAGAGTTTCAAGCTGTTCAGCGCTTGTCAACTGGCGCGCCCGCGCCAGGGGCGTGAGGAGCTGCAACCGCAGTTCGGGAAAGGATTGATGAAATAATCCCTGAAAACAGTCGATTCTCTTCTGACTGAGGCTGGCCAGGCGCAGACGGTTGCTTTCGACCTCCCAAACCACATCAGTAAAGGCCGGCACCGGCAGAGTGCGACTGAAGAGCAGCTGAGAAGCCTGATCACGCATAGCTTCACGCTCAGATTTCGGCACGCGTTTGAAACTTGGATGCGCCGCCAGAAACTGACGGCTCAGGCGGGTAATTTCGCGTTTCAACAGGCTGGCAGGAAGTTTGCGCCGATCTTCGCGCAGGGTAAAACTGACGCGCCCCTCACGCCACACGTGCCCCTCGACACAAAAATCGGCGCAGTCGTAATCGTCCATTTCCACCCAGCCACAACTGTATTCTTCGCTGGATTGTTCAATTGATCGAAACGCCTGTTTTTGCAGGCGCTGCGCAAGCAGGGCAAAAGAGAAATCGGCGGGAAGGTCACCGGTAATCTGAAAATGACAAAAGCTGGCCGAAGGCGCAAGCAGGCCCATAATGATCCTTTCGATGGGTAGATGAGGAAATCAGTGATGGTAATAGTAGGCTTGATAGGAATAGTCGTGCCGATACTGTTGATTGTGAGCCGCCAGACAAGCGAGCAAGCGTTCAAGTTCCTCTGCGCTGAAAATACCCTGTTCGATAAAATAAGTTCCGAGCTTGAGCTGGCGTGTGCGTTGGTGCAGCAGGAGAGCGCGAACCTGCAAAGTATTGAGCAAACCTAAATGCTCGGCACGCTCACCAAAACGACCACGGATTCGACAATTGAGTATTTGGCGCACGTCAGCGCTAGCGAGCCAACCCCAGCGCTGCGCGATCTGACCGAGAACCGGACGCTGCTGACGTTGCCAAACCAATGCACAGGCCAGGGTGCGAAAAGAAATCAGACCGCGATAGTAGAGATATTGACCAAACTGTAAGGGTCGGGCCGGAATTTTACCGTTCGAAGTAAAGGGCCGGGGACGGGGTTCACTGCGCTGGCTCGCCGGGCGGCTGCGATATTGCGTCGCCCGCGCCGCGAAAAGATCGCGTTGGCGCAGGTAATTCTGCAAGAGTTTATGCGCCTGATTAACATCTTGAAAGAGCTGCGACTGGCGAGATTTAACCAGCTCGGGGGCATTATGATGCTTGTCGGGATGGGTCTTTTTGGCCATCTGACGAAAGGCTGATTGCGCACCGGCAGGTTGCAGATAACGCAAAAAGTCCCGGCTGATCTGCAAATCGCTGCCAAAGAGCACGCGACAGGCACTGAACGCTTCATTTTCAGAAATTTGCATCATCGATAAAGCTCGCATCATCAGACGCAGTTGCTACATGGCGAGGGACACTGTAACTTTTATACGCGAAGGATCGCCTTGAAACAAGGACAAAAGCCCAAAGAACTGTCGGCAAGAGCTCTCAATTGCGTTGGGTCTGGATATAGTTTTCGATCCGTTTTTGGTCTTGATCGAGAATGCTGATGAACTGCAGCCCGGTACGCAACATTTTCGATTCAAATTGTTCTTCCGTCCAGATAATTTCGGCCAGGGCGCAAACCGGAACCTTGGTGTCATCAAGATCAATCAACATTAAACACAGATCGCTGACGGTGGCAGGCGGGTTCATGCTGAAGCGCACGCCACCGGTACTCAAATTCATTTCGCAGGGAATAAATCCCTTGAGTTGCGGGGGCTGTTCGGCGTTCTGCAAAAACTCGGCATTTTTTCTCCAGGATTCACGCATACTTTTAAGCGATTGCAAACTGCGGGTAAAACGCATCCCCAAAGTACAGTCGAGTCGGGGCTGGGCGCGACGCTGAAACATCTCCAGTCCCGGCTGAATCTCGACACGAATCAAATTTCCGCTCAGGGGGCGATCGAAGGCGACCTGCGCCTTGACCCCCAGCCCCAAAGCATCGGCACTTAACTCAAACAGCATATCTGCGGCAAAGGGGTACTGTTCAACCGCATTTTTACCGTAAGGCAGACGCAAGTGAAAGGACAGATCATCACAGCCTTCAACAATCGCACTCAGACGTTCATTATGCCCCTCGGGCGGCAGGGGCTGTTTGGCTTTTAACTGAACTTTTTGACCATTTTTAAAAAACTTCGGGTAAATCATCAGATGAACCTGCAATAAAAAGAGGAAGGTACCCCGGCCTCCCTCTTATGCTTAACGATTTCAGGCACGCGAACTACATACCTTCGTGGCAATTTCCACAGTTATCTTCCACGGTGAAGGCGGTATTCCCATCGTGACAGGCACCACAGGATTCGCCCTGCCCCATCTGCTCCATGTTCACCGTCGGGTTTTTACCCCGCTCAGGTTGATAGAGCCCAGTATGACAGTCGGTGCAACCGTACATACCCGTATGAACGCTGTGCGGGAAGGTTGCATCACCATCTTCGACCTCAAAGACAATGTCTTTGGTGGGGTGACAACTGGAGCAGTCAGCGTCGACCGCAAAAGCCTTGGTTCCATTGTGGCAGGAACCGCAGGCCTTGCCTTTGCGCATTTCATCCATGGTGAAGGACGGGTTTTTGCTGCGGACAATATTGTAAACCCCATTGTGACAGAGGGTACATTTCTTACCCAGAGCTTCCAAGTGGTTATAATGGCTGAATTGCACCGGCCCGGTGGCCTCAACCTCCATGGAGACAGTATCTTCAATCCAGCGGGCACTCGCCACTTGCGGCAACATAAGCCCCAAAGCCAACAGAACAAACATAAATCTACGGAACATGGCGAAAACCTCCGGTCAGGGAAAACATGAGCCACGCATTATACAGAAAACCGCACTGCAACAAAACGGATATTTCACCTGCGCCCTGAAAACACCGGCACTGGCATTGGCAGGTGGCCAGTTGTAGCACGAAACCCGCCTGCATGCTATGGTGCACCCTGCAGCAAAAGGGGAAGCAGGCTGCACGGCTATCGACTTCGAGACTCTGAAAACAGGGAATTATGCCACAACCTCACTTGAATTGTTTTGCGATAACGCCACCAGGCGCTGAAATTCTGTGTGCCAAAGAGCTTGAAACTTTGGGGATAAAAGCTGAAATCCAGCCGGGAGGCGTCGCCTTTTGCGCTCTTATCCGCGACCTCTACCGGGTGAATCTGTGGAGCCGGGTTGCAGCGCGGATTTTAGTGCGCCTGGCCGAATTTCGTTGCCGCGATTTTCCCGAACTCTATCGTCAGGCTTTGCGGCTGCCCTGGGGGCGGTATCTGCGTGCCGGACAACCGTTTCAAATCCGGGTTAGTCGTCGCGAATCGCGCCTGAACCACAGTGGCCGCATCAGTGACAGTTTACGGGCGGCAATTGAAAAAACTTTGGGCCCTCCTGCGGGCGTGCAAACACACAATCAATTGATTTTTGTCCGCTTCGCTCAGGATCAGTGCACCATCTCCATCGACAGCAGCGGCGAGTTACTGCATTTCCGTGGCTATCGTCAAACGGCGGTCACTGCCCCCCTGCGAGAAAACCTGGCGGCGGCGATCTTGCTTAAACTCGGTTACGATGGCTCGCAACCCCTGCTGGATGCCATGTGTGGTTCGGGCACTCTGGCCATTGAAGCCGCGCTGCTGGCCGCGGGAATTGCCCCCGGCCGCGCACGCGATTTTTCCTTTATGCACTGGCCCCATTATCGCCCCCATGTCTGGACTCTTTGCTTGCAGGAACAAGGCAAACCGGCCCCGCAACGAGCGATCATTCTTGCCAACGATCAAGATTCCAAAGCCTTGGCCGCCACTGCCACCAATGCCCACTGTGCCGGAGTTGGCGAGGAGTTGCAGCTGCACCTGGGGGGCGCGGAAGAACTCACGGCGCCCGCACCAGCAGGCATTCTGCTGTGCAATCCCCCCTATGGCGAACGTCTCGGTCACGCGGCTCAGCTTCTGCCCTGGTACAAAACCCTGGGGAATGCGTGGCAGAAAAATTTTCCCTTTTGGCACATCGGCTGGGTATGTGCCGACCCAAGGTTCGCGGGCGCCATGCACCTGAATTGCCAACGACGCTGGTCGTTTTCCAATGGCGGCATCACGGTCGAGCTGCGTTATCGACCGGGCCAGGTAACAATTTCTCCTTGACTTGCCTCCAGCCAATCATCTATAAGTTGCGTTCTTGCGCCCCGCGCGCAAAGTATCGGTTGGAAAGCGAGGTGAATGCTTCATGGAAATCAGCGTCATCGACGGCAACGTCGAAAAGGCGATCAAGGTTCTCAAGCGCAAGCTGCAACAAGAAGGGCTTTTCCGTGAGATGAAACAGCGGAAGTTCTACGAAAAACCCAGTATCAAACGCAAGCGCAAAGAAAAAGAAGCCCAGCGTCGTCTGCGTAAAAAACAGCGCGCCATGCGTCGCTTCACCTGAGAAACCTTTTATAACCTTTTGTATTTACGCATAAAGAAAGGGCGGTTCCTGTCTGGAACCGCCCTTTCTTTATGCAAAGTGGAAAATTTGTTTATCGGGGATAATTTACCAGCTTGAGACCGGCGATTTCTTCGACAAAACGCACCACCTGATAGCTGTAACCATATTCGTTGTCATACCACACATAAAGCACGCAGCGGTTACCATCGACAATCGTTGCCAGGGAATCGACCACGCCGGCGTAGCGCGAGCCAACCATGTCGGTGGAAACTATGTCGGGCGAATTGGTGTAGTCAATCTGCTCCTGCAAGGGAGAATTCAACGAAATATCGCGCAGATAGGTGTTCAACTCTTCGACACTGGTAGCTTGATTCAGGGTTAGATTCAGAATCGCCAGGGAAACATTTGGCGTCGGCACCCGAATCGCGTTGCCGGTGAGTTTGCCGGTCAGCTCGGGCAGCGCCTTGGCCACGGCTTTGGCCGCACCGGTTTCGGTGATCACCATATTCAGGGCGGCACTGCGTCCGCGGCGATTTTTCTTGTGATAGTTGTCAATCAGGTTCTGGTCATTGGTATAACTGTGGCAGGTTTCGACATGGCCGCAGGCAATTCCAAAACGATCATTGACCGCCTTGAGCACCGGCACAATTGCATTGGTGGTGCAACTGGCCGCGGAAAAAATCCGCTCATCTGCCGTGATATCATGGTTGTTGACCCCGTAAACCACATTGGGGACATCGCCCTTACCCGGTGCCGTGAGCATAACCTGCGAAATGCCTTTAGATTTCAAGTGCAGGCCAAGCCCTTCCCGATCGCGCCATTTACCGGTATTGTCGATCAGGATAGCGTTGTTGATCCCATACTGGGTGTAATCAATTTTATCCGGCGCATCGGCATAGATGATTCGCATCACGTTGCCGTTGGCAATAATGGCATTTTCCGCCTCATCGACAGTAATTGTGCCATGAAAGTGGCCGTGAACCGAGTCACGGCGCAGCAAGCTGGCGCGCTTCACCAGATCGTCTTCACTGCCTCTGCGCACCACCGCCGCGCGTAAACGCAGCTTGCTGCCACCGCCGGCCTGATCGATCAAAATCCTCGCCAGCAGCCGCCCAATCCGTCCGAAACCGTAAAGCACCAGATCGCGCGGCTCACTCAACTGATGGCGGCCACCAACGTTGAGTTCAGCCAGTTGTTCTGCGACAAAAGCATCAAGATCGACGACTTTCTGTTGGCGGGCGGCAATCACCAACTTGGCCAGATCAATGCGCCCCGGAGCCAGATCAAGCCTTTCGATGGCCTGTAGCATAGGGAAAGTATCGGTGACCCATAATTCATTTTCAATAATCTGGCGCGCATAACGATGAACCCGCAGAATATCGATGGTCGACTGATGCACCAGCGAACGATTAAAAATGGTACAAATAATTTCGCGGTCACGATAAAGACGCCCAATAATTGGCACCATCGCTTCGGCCAGCTCTTCCCGATTTTTCCAGTCTTTGAAATATTTTTCGTCTATTTCCATCACCATGAGCAGCCCTTTCTGCGCAAATAAACCCTAAATATGTATCAACGAGCAGAAAAGCTCGTTGAAAGCATCCACCAACCGTAAAAACTGCTTTTAAATCCCCGGCATACTAAGAGAAATAAACCCGCGGCGCAAGCCTGAAGAATACCGCCATAAACCAAAAGGCCGCTGCGCGCCTCCCGGGCCTAAGCGTCAGGGCTTTAGCACCGCAAAAAAAATTTGCACCAGACGGTAGCTTAACCCCCACAAGCACCGAGGCGCGTAGCCGTGCAGATCAACAATCGGATGTTGATGGCCGGTGCCACCATAGGTGAAGCTCTGGATGCGATTGCGCTGGGGGTCACGCAGCACCTGCAGGGGCAGACTCAAGGTTTCGAAAACTTCAAAATTAGGGGCCAGGCGAGGAAGCTGGTGCAGGTGATAAACGTGCGCGCTGACACTGACCGGCAGAGCTGAACCACCGACAGTACCAAGGTAGCCAAGATACTCTTTTTGCGTCAAGCTCAGGCCAATTTCTTCGCGAGTTTCTCGCTCAGCTGCTGCTCGGCAGTCAATATCCTGCGCTTCAATACCCCCGCCCGGAAAGGCAATATCTCCCGACCAGGGATCGTTTTCTCGTTCGGCACGGCGGATAAACAGTAACTCTTCCGCCTGGTTGGCGCCGCTGAAAATCATGGCCACGGCGGCACGGCGGCCCGCGACAGGTGCAGACGTCGGCTTAAGGGGTTCAAGCCGACGCCGAATATGCGTCAAAGAGAATTTTAAGGGTTCAGGCGCGGGACACAAAACGGCACTCGCGTGTATCGACCTTGACCCGTTCGCCCGATTCCAGATACGCCGGAACCTGAAGCGTAATGCCCGTTTCAAGCACAGCTTCTTTGGTCTGGGCCTGAGCGGTTGCATTTTTTATCGCCGGGGCGGTTTCGGTTACCAGCAGCTCAACCACCATCGGCGGCTCAAGGCTGACAACTTGCTCATTGTAAACCCCCAGAGTCAGTTCACTGCCATCGAGCAAATACCCTTTGACGTCGTCGTAAAGCTCTCCCCCCACTTCAAACTGTTCAAAGCTTTCGTTGTCCATGAACACGCCCTTGTCGCCATCGGCGTACAAAAATTGCCCTTTGCGCCGCGAAAAATCGGCCTCATCGACACGGTCGCCAGACTTAAAAGTTTCATTCAGTACCTGGCCCGTCAGCAGGTTGCGGAACTTGGCCTTGACCAAGGTGTTGCCGCCACGCGCAGTGGGCGATTGCGTGCTGATGTCCATAATTGTGCAGGGGGCGTCGTTAAATTTAAACACCAGGCCACGTTTCAGATCAGATGCGTTCATGGATGAAGCTACTCCTTAACGGTAGAAATTAGGGGAGAATGGCAACCTTTTTACGATAAGCGGTGCCCTGGAAACGGGCGATCAGCCGGTCATCTTCATCGACCACCTTTACTTCGTAGGTCGCCAGTTTGGGATTCAGAGAAATTTCAGTGGCCTCCGCATAAAGGATACCGGAAGTCGCGGCATTCAGAAACGCGGTATTGGTATTGATCCCCATGGCCAGTTGACCGTGAGAATTCACCGCCACCGCAAAAACAAAATCAGCCAGAGTGAAAATAGCTCCGCCGTGCACCGTTTTTGCGCCATTGAGATGCCAGGGCTGAATCGGCATTTTCGCCCGCGCACTGCCCAGCTCAGCGCTGAGCAATTCAATCCCGCAATGGCGTGCAAACTGGTCGTTGGCCTTGAAAAAGTTGAAGATATCAGACAGGTCACTCATATTTTTCCCGGTTCACGAATCATCTTTTCGTAAAAAGTCTCAAAGTCGATGGCTAAGCAAAAAACGTCAAATGCAAGGCGCGCAATTGTCGAGCAATGAGGCGTACTTATGTACGTCGAAGCAGCGAGACCATTGCAGCAACACCGCAGTTGATGTGTTTTTGCGACGCCATCACTGGTAACAATCGCTGCGATACATCATCGCCAGGCGACCGCGACTGGCAAGGCAGGCGGCGCAAAGAGTTCCGGCATCACCGTATTCTTCTTCGGCGAGCAACAAGCCGGCCTGCTGCTCGGGCAAATCGAGGCGCTGATGCGGATCAAAAAGCTGCTGACAAAGGCGACAGTTTGCTTTCACCACGAGCACCGGGCGCGGACCAGATCGGCCATGGCCGCTAAAAAATCTTCGTGATCGTTGAGCGAGGGCGCACGTTGAAAGTTAGAAATGCCCTGCTGTTCAGCCAGGAGTCGATATTGCAGATCGATCTCTTCAAGGGTCTCGATATGGTCGGAAACAAAGGACACCGGCACCATCAGCAGAGCTTTGTCCCCGGCGGCACCGTAACGGATAATTTCATCGTCGGTTCCTGGCGTCATCCATTTTACCGGGCCACTGCGACTTTGGTAGGCAATGCTCCAACGGTAATCCCCCACCAGCTGCATCACTTCATGCACCGTGGTTTCAACCTGTTGCTGATAAGGGTCACCTCGATCAATGAATTTTTGCGGCAGGGCATGAGCCGAAAAGAGAATGCGCACATCATCGCGCATCAATTCATGAAAGCTTTCGAGGCCCTCGCGCACCCGGTTGGCCAGGGCGTTGATATAACCCGGCCAGTTGAACCAGTGTTCGATCAGCTGAAATTTCAGCTCGGGATAAAGCCGGGCGGCTTGGCGTTTAAAATCATTGAGACTGCTGCCACTGGTGGCCCCGGCATAGTGAGGGTACATGGACAGCACTATCGCCTGCTCGATCTTCTGTTGTTTGATCTCGCGCAGCACCTCAGACGCAAAGGGGTGCCAGTAGCGCATGACAACAAAGGGCACAAGCTGGGGCCCCAGCTGCTGGGCAATGCCCTGCGCCTGTTTGTTAGTCCACTCCAGCAAGGGCGAACGCCCCCCGATATAGGCATAACTTTCACGCACTTTTTTACTGCGGAAGTGGGAAATCAGGCGCGCAAAAGGCTTCTGCAATAGCGCTCCAGCCGGTAGCTGGATAAGTTCGCGATCGGAAAACAGGTTATACAGAAAGGGTTTGATGTTATCTAGAGAGTCGGGCCCCCCCATGTTGAGCAGAATCAGCGCTGTAGGTTTAGAAGCAGTGGTCATGGGGGCAATCCTCGCCGGACAGAGGCACGCTGACGCGAGCCCCTGTCCGGCACATGAGTTCAACTATTTCCGACCGAGACGATGGACACATTCAACCATGTGAATAGCATTTTCGGGCGGCACGTCGGGCAAAATACCGTGCCCCAGGTTAAAAATCAGCCCGTCGCGCCCGGCGTTTTCGTCGAGAATCCGCTGCACTTCTTTTTCAATATAGGCTTTGGGCGCGTAGAGCACCGTCGGATCGAGATTGCCCTGTACCGCAACCTTGTCCCCCAGAATGTCGCGCGCCTTGCCCAGGCTGATATGCCAATCCAGACCAACGACATCGGCACCGGCCTGCTTGACCAGATCCAGCATGGTTCCACCGCCCTTGACAAAATAAATGACCGGAATACCCTGCCGCTTGAGACCATCCATCAATTTTTTTGCATAGGGCAAAATGTAGCGTTCAAAATCGTGGGGTGCCAGCAGGCCGCCCCAGGTATCAAAAATTTGAATCGCCTGAGCACCTGAGTCAATCTGCATATTCAGGTAGCGACAATCCATGGCGGTAATTTTCTGCATCAACGCGTCGTAAAGGGCAAAATCGCCGTACATCATTTTTTTTAAGGCGGCAAAATCTTTCGACCCCTTGCCTTCCACCATATAGCAGGCCAGAGTAAAGGGCGCGCCACCAAAACCGATGAGGGGCACGCGGCCCGCAAAAGCAGCCCGCAGTCGCTGGAGAATCTCCGGAATATAAGGCACCGCCTGCGCCATATCTTCCGGCACGACCAAGGCATCGACATCGCCAGCGGTGCGCACAGGGTTGGCAAAGACCGGCCCCGGAACAAAATCAAGCGCCATGCCCATGGGTTCGATGGGGGTCAGAATGTCCGAAAACATGATGGCAGCATCAACCTTGAGAATATCGACAGGCTGAATACTGACCTCGGCAGCGCGCGCCGGATCCTTGCATAAATCGAGAAAAGTGCCGCCACCTTTCGCGCGCACATCTTTGTAACATTGGAGATAACGGCCCGCCTGACGCATTAACCACACCGGAACGCAATCGACGGGCTGCCCCCAGCAGGCCTTGATAAAAGGGTATTCACTTGACATAAATTTTAATTTCCTCCTGAAAAAGTAGTAAAAAAGTCGGATAAGTTCTTCTTGGCGTCACAAAAACTCAGCATTGGGCGCTTTTTGCTGAGCTGGCGAATTGATACTTTTTGTGTAAGCATCATTCTTTAGCGGCATTCTTTTCGGCTTCCTGCGTCAACCGTTCACGGGTGCGGCCTGGAATATAGTTGCAGAAGGGTTCCTCGGCCATATAATCGCCATAAACCGCATCGGCACGTGCGCGGCAGCCACCGCAGATATTAATAAATTCACATTCGCCGCATTTGCCCTTATAACTTTTGAAATCGCGCAGGTCGTTGAAGGTTTTGCTGTTGTACCAAAGCTCCTTGAAGGGAATCTGCTTAACATTGCCGACGGAAGAATGAAAATAAGAACAGGGCTTCAGATTACCAAAACAATCGATCAGACAAATGGTCTGCGCGGCAATACAGCCCTTGCCGCCACCGGTGGAAAAGGTCAGGCTGCGGCGTTTGAAATCGACCCCTTCGGCTTTGGCCATTTGGGGCACAATGCGGTAGTAGTGGGGCGCACAGGTCGGACGCATGAGAATTTCATCCTCAAGTTTTTCCTGCGCGTAGTGCCAGGCGAGAATTTCTTCATAATCATCAGCGGAAATCAGTTCATTCATAATCTCCTCACCACGGCCGGTGGGAACAATCATAAACATATACCAGGCGGTGGCTCCGAGGCTTTTCGCCAGCTTGAAGGTATTGCCGATATCCTGCTGATTGCGTTTGGTGAAGGAAGAATTGACCAGGAACTTGATCCCGTTGCGCCTGAGGGTTTCGGCCCCGCGGATGGTACCTTCAAAGGCACCCACGCTGCTGCGGAAATCATCATGGATTGCAGCCGTCGAACCATCCAGCGACAGGGACACCATTTTAATGTCCGCCTTTTTCATTTTTGCGCAGATGTCATCGGTAATCAGGGTACCGTTGGTGGCCATACACATGCGCAAGCCCTTGCTGGTGCCATACTCGGCAATCTCAAAAATATCTTCGCGCAACAAAGGCTCGCCACCGGAAAGCACCAGCACCGGTTGACTGACATCACAAATATCGTCAATCAGCCTGAAGGCTTCCTGGGTGCTGAAATCACCAATCGACGAACTCATGTCCGAAGAGCAGCGGCAGTGGACGCAATTCAGATTGCAACGCTGGGTGGTTTCCCAGGCAATCCATTTGGGAATAAATTTTTCTTCCGGCAAACTCATGGCAGCTCCATAAAAGGGTGACTTCGCGCTGCCACCACAGTATTTATGCGACAAAAACCTCAGGAATCACAAGATCCGAATGATACACCAGCCCGACACGCAAACTCAAGACACAGAAAAAGGGGCATTCTCCGTAGAAAACACCCCTGAGGCAAGCCCTTAAATTTTGGCTCTGACCCAATTCAGCCGACCTGGCGCTCGGCCTGCGGAAAAAGTTCGGCAAAAATTTCGGCAACTGTCTCGATATGATCGGCCTTCCAGGCGTTAGTGCCACAAAAAACCAGGCCCGTTGCAATATCACCCCGCTGCGAGCGATCCAGGGCGGTCACCACACAAAAACGCTCCAGACATTCCTTATAGCTGCATTTTTTCAAGCAATTCAGGGGGCAACGCAGGTTCAGGTCGAGATCGTGCTGACGCACCGCACCGATATTTTTAATCAGCGCCCGGGCCGGCAAACCGGCAGGGCTCATCATCAGGCCGATGTCTTCCTGACGGCAATCAAGATAAGCCTGCTTGAAGGCCGGGTCGGCATCGCACTCTTGCGTACAGACAAAGCGGCTGGCCATCTGCACCCCGTCGGCACCCTGGGCCAGAGCGTATTGCAGATCGGCGCGATCCCAGATCCCACCGGCGGCGATAACGGGAATTGTCAGCTTCCACATTTCTTGGAAATATTTTTTGACGCCTCGGACAGTGGCGTACTGATCGTATTTGCCAACACCGATATTTTCGGCCTTTTCACCCAGGTGTCCCCCCGCAGTTTCGGGATCTTCGACCACAATCGCATCGGGCAAGCGCTTAAAGCTCTTGTGCCATTTGCGCGCAATGAGCTCGGCAGCTTTGACCGAAGAAACAATCGGCACCAGTGCCACTTCGGGGTAATCAACGGTCAAACCGGGCAGCCCCAGGGGCAAACCGGCACCACTGACAATCAGCTGGGCCCCGGCTTCGCAGGCCGCACGGACACAGTCATCATAGTTGGTGACCGCCACCATGCAGTTGACGCCGATCACACCCTGGGGGGCAATCTGCCGCGCCTTTCGCAGTTCAATTTGCAGCGCCTCACGGTCGGCTGCATAATAATTTTTCCCGTTATACAAACCGCTGTTCAAGGCCAGACCAGCGGCGGCTATCAGACCGATTCCCCCAGATTTTGCCACATGACCCGCCAAGCGATGGGCTGAGATGCGCACCCCCATTCCGCCCTGGATCACCGGAAATTGCACACTATGTCGTCCTATTGTCAAACTCACACACATCTCCAATCCTCCAATGGGTTATGGGATCAATCATAACAGAGGGTTAGATCGGAAAACTGTAATACTTGTGTAAAACCACGCTTGTTCACCGCGTGCAGGGGTGTTAAAAGGAAGCATGAAAATTATGCGGCGTATCTTTCATCCCTTTATTACCTTCATCGCGATTCAGCTGCTCTGGGTCGTATTGCTCATCGGCTGGATCACCTGGTTTCTGGGCCGCCATCAACAACTCCGCGAGCTGGCCGCCCGCTTCCAAACCGAGCTGCTGCCCCAGAATACCGACTGGCTGATCCTCGCCGAGGGCATTGTGCTGCTGGTGGCGATTCTTATTGGCGTTTACGTCATCTTTATTTACTGGCGCCGCCAGGCGGCACTTTACCGGGCGCAACACAATTTTATTGCCCAGGTCAGCCATGAACTGAAATCCCCTCTGGCTTCGCTGCAACTGCATCTGGAAACCATCGAAATGCGTCAGCCGGAACCCGAGCAGCTCCGACGTTTCGTCAAACTGATGCAAGATGACACCGCCCGTCTCGGCAGCCTGATCGCCAATCTCTTAACCGCCAGCAAACTCGAACACCGTGACCGTGGATTCAACCTTGAAAGCGCAAATTTTTCTGCCGCCCTTGAACGCTGGCTGCAACGCAAGCAGAAACTTTTTCCGCCCCAGGGAACCCTCAGCTGGAGCATCGAACCTGATCTCTGGGTGTGCTTCGACGTCGAGGCCATCGAAACGGTTCTGCGCAACCTGCTTGAAAATGCGATGCTCTACACTGAAGGGGCGCCTCAGGTGCGCGTTGAGCTGCGTCGTCAAGCTAACCATGTCCTTGTGACATTCACCGACCAGGGGCGCGGCATTGAGCTTTGCCAGCAAAAAAAAGTTTTCCGCATGTTTTATCGCGTGCGGACGGGTGGAAAAACCATTCGCGGTAGCGGGCTGGGGCTGTTTATTGTGCGATCGATTTTGCGCCGCCATCAAGGCAGGGTCTGGTTACACAGTGACGGAATTGGCAAAGGCACCTGTTTTTACCTGGAATTTCCCCTATGCCCAGCCTCCCAACGGGAGACCCCATGATGCCATCCACGATAAAAATTCTCCTGGTTGAAGATGAACCCAATATCGCCGATGGAATCATCTTCAACCTGAGTGCTGACGGCTACCAGGTCACGCACTGCGTCAGTGCCGAAGAGGCCCTGTCCAGGCCAACCAGCGCTTACGATCTGTTGGTGCTTGATGTCATGCTGCCGGGCATCAGCGGCTTTGAACTCTGTCAGCGCCTGCGCAAAGACGGGGCCGAGCTGCCAATATTGATAGTCAGCGCCAAGGGCGGAGAAGAAGATCGCGTCACCGGACTCAGCGCCGGAGCCGACGATTATTTGAGTAAGCCCTTCAGCCTGCGTGAGTTTTTGTTGCGGGTTAAAGCGCTCCTGCGGCGCAGCCGCAACAATCGCCTCACCTCAAGCACCTATGTTTTCGGGCAGAATCACATTAACCTGGCCGAACGCCACGCCCAAACGTCCCACGGCGAACAGGAACTGACCGAACTCGAAGTGCGCATGCTGGAACTTTTTTTCCGTCACGAAGGGCGAATTCTCAGTCGCAGCGAGCTGCTGCAAAAAGTCTGGGGCGTATCTCCCGATACCGAAACCCGTACCCTGGATAATTTTGTCGTGCGTCTACGCAAATACTTTGAAGCCGACCCCGCCCATCCACAGCATTTTCAAACCGTGCGCGGCCGCGGTTATCGCTTTGTGCGCAATTGAGAAGCGATAAGACTCTGACAAACCTCTCTCGCCGAAATGACCATAAAAATTGACAACTCTATGCACCTGTTGAAACTTAGGTCCGGTCGGCCGCTGCTGATGCTGGCACCGATGCAGGGATTGACCAATGCGGTTTTGCGGCACTGGTTTATCCACCATGTGGCGCCGGATGTTGTGTTCACGGAATTTGTCCGGGTTCATGCCCGCAGCCGCAAACGCGTGACCCGCTCGGATCTGGCCGAAATCGGTCGCCATCAGAGTTCAACCCCGCTGGTGGTGCAGATGATCGGCCATGGTGAAGCGGCCCTGGGTGATGCTGCTGCGGGGCTGCAACTGGCAGGCGCGCGGCATCTGAACCTGAATCTGGGCTGTCCTTACGGGCGCATGTCCAGCGGTGCCACCGGTGGTGAGCTGCTGCGTGAGCCGTTGAAATTAGCCCAACTGCTGACACATCTGCGCCGAGAGATCCAGGTCGATTTTTCCATAAAATGCCGGGCGGGCTATGATAATCCCCGCCAGATTTTCGAGCTCTTGCCAATTTTTGCCGACTGCGGTATTGACTGGCTGATTCTACACCCGCGCACCGTGGTGCAAGAGTACAGCGGCCATGCCGATCATCAACTGACCGCCGAGGTCGCGGCAGCATCCTCCTTGCCGCTCATCGCCAATGGTGATATTTGCGCGGTTGACAGCGCCTGTTCGCTCCTCGACACTCCGGGAGTGCAGGGTTTAATGCTGGGACGCGGCGCGCTGGCCGACCCTTTTCTGTTTGAGCGTATTCGCAACCGCCAGATTCGGACAATTGACGCCGCACAGCGCAGCGCCGAGCTTCAGCAATATATTGCGGCCCTGCTTGCCGGTTATCTAGAGCACTTCTGTGGCGAGCGCCAGGCCTTGATGAAGATGAAAGACCTGCTCAACTTCATTCCCGATCCGACACGGCAGCGCGTTCTGGGCAAGATGAAACGCGCCCAGGGGCGTGAAAAGTTTTTGGAATGGCTGACCGAATTGTGATTTTTTTTGATGTCATCCCCTATCGAACGCCAACAAGGAGAAAAACCATGCTCTCAATTTTAGCCTCGCGCCGCAGTGTCCGCGCTTTCACCCCGGAGCCAATTCCGGCCGCTGCCCTCGAAACCTTACAAGAAGCTGTGCTGCGCGCGCCGACATCGCGCAACAATCAGCCCTGCCAGTTCATTTTTATTGATGACAAGACCCTGATCGAAAAGCTTGCGGCCAGCAAAGCTCATGGCACGGCGTTCATGAAGAGCGCTCGTCTGGCCCTGGTGATTGTCGCCGATCCGCAGGCGAGTGATGTCTGGATTGAAGACAGCGCCATTGCCGCAATCATTGCCCAACTAACTGCCGAAAGCCTGGGGCTGAAGAGCTGCTGGGGTCAATTACGCCTGCGCCCTCATGATGAAAA
>Ga0210014_1001419_pt1 | contig 17996 bp, 14 predicted proteins | sample CryGeymeta201519_FD_183983 | JGI IMG/M metagenome (GOLD analysis project Ga0210014, IMG submission 183983) | Groundwater microbial communities from Crystal Geyser aquifers in Utah, USA - Crystal Geyser metaG 2015-19 (SPAdes) (version 2) | ecosystem: Environmental > Aquatic > Deep subsurface >...
ATGTAGACCAGTCATAGTAGAAGGGTAATCTGGTTCGAAGAAGGTTATGCACAGGAGATAGAAAAGGTATGTCAGTACGAGTGGCATTGTGCAGCCGTTCTGCTTCTCTTTCGAGCTCATCGATAAGCTTTTTTCGATTCATACTTTCATCTATTTTTAATTTTGGAACTACAGCCATTTTTGTAAATCTTACTTATTTAATTTTATATAAAATACAGTTATTTATCAAATCAAATTCTAAAAAATCAAGTTATCTTAAAAAATTTAAATAATAATCCATTACAACAAGACAAATGAAATAGGCGAAAAAGGTAAAATAAACTCTATTTTCCCTAAACACTTTTGCATTTATAAAAGCGTGCGTAAAAAATGAGGCTATGATGGAAGGAATTGCTAAAAAAGCATTTTTAAATATAAAAGGCACTATCATATAACATAGAACGATTAGTAAAGAAGTTGCTTCTTTTTCTCTACCTTTAAAAAACATGGGTATTGTAAAAACGCCTTGCTTTTTGTCGCCCTCTAAGTCTTTTAGATCTTTAAAAGAAAACCCCAGAGTGAATAAGATAACGAAAGTAAATGTTATAGCGACGGGAAATTCAGTAATTGGATTAAATCTTGTAGCCGAAGAAAAAGCATAGCCTGCCCACATCATTGAGATAGCCAAAGAAGCAACAACAAAAGTAGAAACAATCGGAATCTTCTTCAGTCTAAGCGGGGGCGAAGAATAAATAAATGATATCGCATGATACAAAAGAATATATATCAGAAATTGATAGCTTATAGCAAAAGCGTTTAATAAAGACAAGACAAAACTGATAATAGAAATTTTTATGAATTCTTCTCTGGAAAATATGCCTTTTGGGAGAAGCTTACGATCATCGCTGACTTTATCTGATTCTATATCATAAACATCATTTAAAGTTGTGGCGGAAACCCAGGCTAAAACAACGGCAAAAAACGCATTTAAAAATTGGGTCAGAATATTTATATCAAAAAGAAATAAATTAGTTTTTATTTTATAAGCTAAATATAAACCAAAACCAAACATCAATAGATAATGAAAAGATTTTTTTGAGGAGTTGGCAATTAATGAAAAAGTTTTTTTATGGTTTTGTTTTATAGCCAAGATAAGTAGGAATAAAATCGCCACAACATTAAAAGCAGAGTAATAAGTTAGAGATTGAGACATACCCGCACTACCAATTGGATTATGCAAAAAGTAAATATCTTTAAGAGGAAAGTTGGGAATAATAGTAATATGGTAGGCCAAATAAGGAAATGCGATAAAACCGAATATTCCTACATAAAATAACGAAGCTGCTAATACTGAAGATAGTATTTTTTGTTTTTTAATATATACATAAGCAGCAACCGAAACAGTTGCTAGCAATAATTCAAGGCGAATACCATAAGTTATTCCTTCTAAGAAAACTGGAAAGTTGAATAAGTTCTTAAAATAAAAGTTAAAGTTATTGAATATATATGAATAATCATATGCTTTACTGGCGCTGATAATTAAATCAAAAATGGGCGGAATAATAACTATTGGCCAAAAATGGATCAATACTTTTCCCACTTTAATAGGCTTTTCCTTTGCAAAAAAAGATATTATTAAAATTATAAAAAGAGCAATGGAAATATAATAAATAGGGTAATGGAAAAAATACTCAAAATAATCAATGATTTTTTTAGAAGAATAAAAATCTTCCCCAATGGTACGAAAAAGAATCACCACTAAAATAGTAATAATCCATTGAGACGCGGTTATGTTTTTATTCTCTAAATCATTAAGAATCTTTTTTAATTTATTCATTAATTTTTAAAACCTTAAAGTAAAATTGCAGTTCAATTAATTTAGTGTTATAAATAATATTATAACAGAAAAATTACTAGATATAAAGATCTATTCTAAGATAAACACAAGAACCTTAATGAATATCTAAATCTATAATCTGCTCCCAAGGTAAGCTGATATCAGTTCGGCCAAAATGGCCATAGGAAGCCGTTTTTGTATAGATTGGATTTTTTAATTCAAGCCTTTCTATAATAGCGGCCGGCCGTAAATCAAAATTCTTATTTATTATTTTTATTAATTCGCTGTCTGATTTTTTAGACGTCCCGAACGATTGAACCAAAACAGAAACCGGATGTGAAATTCCAATGACATAAGAAATTTGAATTTCTATTTTTTCTGCTAAATTATTAGCAACTAAATTTTTGGCAATAAACCTTGCCATATAAGCACCCGACCTATCAACTTTAGTCGGATCTTTACCGGAAAAACAACCGCCGCCATGTCTTGCATATCCTCCATAAGTATCAACCATTATTTTTCTACCCGTTAAGCCAGCGTCTGCTTTTGGTCCGCCACAAACAAATTTTCCGGTAGGGTTTATATAAAAGCTAATCTCGTCTTTTATTAACTCTGGAGGCAGCACAGACATAATAATTTTGTCTTTGATAATTTGTTTTATTAATTGATAATCAATATTTTCGTTATGCTGAGTTGAAACAACTACATTGTTTATTTGATAAGGCTTGCTATTAAAATATTCTACTGAAACTTGAGATTTACCATCAGGCCTAAGCCAAGATATTTCTTGGTTTTTTCTATCCGAGGCTAATCTTTGAGTCAATTTATGGGCAATGGTAATAGGCAGAGGCATAAATTCTTCTGTTTCATTACAAGCAAAACCAAAAACTGATCCTTGGTCTCCGGCTCCTATACATTCGTAAGGATCTTTATTTGATTTTGAAACTCCTTGAGCAATATCCGGTGATTGAGGATTTAGTAAATTTATAACCTTGCATGTTTTATAATCAATCCCCCAATTCTCATCAGTATAGCCAATATCTTTTAAAACTTGCTTGGCTATTTCGCTTGGATTAATTTTTGCCTTTGAAGTAATTTCTCCGGCAACAATAATTGTATTAGTAGAAGCCATCACTTCACAGGCAACCCTGCCTTCAGAATCTTGTTTTAAAATTTCATCTAAAACCGCATCTGAGATTTGATCGCAAATTTTATCGGGGTGACCTTCGGTAACTGATTCTGAAGTAAAGATATTTTTAAACACTAATTTCTCCTTATAAAAAATCGCCTAAATGGCGATTTTAAAAATTATCTTTCCCATTTGGGTTGGATTTAGCGCCCTTGCAATCCCATCCCACCCCAGGGGTGGGATTATGGGGTTATCTTAAATAGTTGCTTCTCTTGATAATTATTTAATTCTCAATATTTTGATTATATATCAATCTTAATTATAAAACCACATTATCCTAATGAGAATTATAGTATCCTGAAGCCCAATTCCCTACTTTGGCCTCGTTGTTTAAGGTATTCTTGTAGTAGGAAGATACCCAAAGTTCTGGTACTGCTTTGTTCCAGAATCTTGATTGATAGAAGGAAGAAGACCAGTTTAAAGGTACTGCTTTAATCCAGAAGGTCCATTTGTAGGAATAGGTTCCGGGAGGTCCTGATTCAGGAACCCAGTTTTCGGGTATAGCTTTGTTCCATAGCCTGGTGTAGTAGAAGGAGTTAGCTTGAAGAGTAGGTACTGCTGTATTCCAGAAGTAGTTATAGTAATAATCACTGGCTAAGTTAGAAGGTATGGCAGTATTGAAAAGATAGGTATAGTAGTGTTGATTAGACCATAGTTCAGGAACAGCTTTGTTCCAGAGTCTTGAGGAGTAATAAGAAGAGGACCAGTTTAAGGGTACTGCTTTGGTATAGAAGGTGGTTCTATAGGAATCAGGAGAGGAAGATACCCAGTTTTCAGGTACTGCTTTATCCCAGAGTCTCTTGTAGTAGAAACCATTAGTCCAGTATTCAGATACTGCCTTATTCCAGAATCTAGTGTAATAATAAGAGTTAGATAGCTTCTCAGGGATAGCATGATCAAACAGATACTTATAGTAGAATTGATTAGCCCAGAACTCGGGGACTACTCTGTCCCAGAGCATAGAGTAGATAGTATTGTCAGTGGGGGCTACCTCTTGAAAGAACATTGTAGTGCAGGATTGGTCTTTGGGAATAATATTATTCCACCAGTTCCAGTTATCAGCGCTATTGGTATTAGTCTTGGGGTTAAGTTTGTTGGCTATTTGAGATACAGAAGATAGACCATTGCAGGAGAGATTATTAACATTGATGGTAATAGAAGCTTCATTGGTGTTATTGGAAGTATCATAGGCTTTGGCCTTGAGAGTATGGTTAGCATTGGAGACTGTTCTTGAATCCCAGGAAAAGCCATAATTTGAGTCCTGACCTCTTACAGTTTGAGTAGAGACCAGACTGTCATCAATCAGAAACTCTACCTTCATGATATTGATATTGTCAGAAGCGCTTGATGAGATATCTACATTATTAGATACAGTGGCATTATTGGAAGGACTTAGGATAGATACAGAAGGAGGAAGATCATCGGTTCCTTCTGTTGCACCATATTCATAGGCGCCTATATCAGGAACACCTACATTCCTTAGGTTTTCGTCTTTGTCATTGGGAGGAGTATTGGAATCTAGAACACCGGCGTTGATGGCGGGGGAAGAGGGTTGGAGACGCCAATCAGCATTTCTGCCGTATCCTGTAGCAGCACTTATGTCAGGATTTATGAAGTTAGCACTGGCTGATTCTATAGAGTTTACATCAAAAGTACTTTTTGTAGCTCCTTCTATGTAGAGGTTATTTTTGATGGAGAAGGTGGAAGCGTTGGCAAAATAGATAGGAAAAAGAAATATATTATTTTCTATTTTCCAATTCCTTAGGTTTGGGTTATCTCTAATCCCTCCTTTGTGATAAACGGTGTTATTTACAAACACCCAATCAGAACCGTCTGGTAAATTTGCAGGATGTATATTAAATAAGAAATAATTATCCCCCATAAAAACATTATTTTTCCACGTTATTCTAGGGCAGTTGCCTTCTATCATAATAAAATTACCGCCGTCATGCTCATTAAACGGACCACCAACAGCGAAAGAACCTATAGTATTATTCTCAAACGTTAGGTCGCTAACCCCATCCCACCATTGAATTATATCAGTGTGTTGAGATGCTGCCGTAGAAAATATGTTATAAATATGATTATTGCGTATTATGTGACCACTGCCATGAATATTCATGCAATCTGCATCATCGAAAGGTGACGCAGCTTGTCCCGGATCATGTATCGTTAATCCATCAATAATTTGTCCCATACCATACAATACAATTGATTTGCCACCGCTGTATGCAATTGTCCCGCCCTTAATTGTGTTATTAGATGAATATTCATCAGAAGAGAATCCGCCCGTATAAGTTAAACTAATGTTTGAAATTGTATTATTATGCCCCGAATTTATTCTTAGAGCCGATCTTAAATCTAACTCGGTATTATGAATATTTAATGTATCTATTTCATTGTAATCACCCTCTATTGTAACTTGGCATTGGTCACTTGAAAGACCGGTTTCTCCTGGTGTTACTTCAAAATGCTCCAGACGAATATAATTACTATGGATTATAAATCCTTTGGCAATAATTACGTTCTCCACCTGGTAAGGCTTAAAGATAATTTTACTGCCAGCAGTTCCGGATTTGGAAAATGTTACTCTCTCATCATAATTCCCGCCTCTCACCAAAACAGTATCTCCAGCCATAACAGTATCAGCCGCTTTTTGAATAGTAAGCCAGGGACTTCCTTCACTTCCGTCTCCTGTAGTGTCATTACCGTTTTTAGCAACATAGAAAGTATTGCCTGCTGCCTTTGTATCTCTTGTATCTAAAAATAGGAAGTTAAAAGAGCCGAAAACGATAGATATGGTATAGATGATAAGTACACCTATATGTACTTTTCCTGAATAAGGTTTTAGTACCAGCGGTAATAGAATTTGAATATTCGTCTTAAGTCATTGTGAAGCCATGCCAGATTTTTCGACTTGAAAGTAATCCTGGTGGATTTTTGGATAAGTTCTATTTGTTTGTCTATGGTATTCAAATCTTTGCTCACTTTTACACCTTAATTATAAATATTTTTAATCAAGATTTGCCATTATATAATTCTTCATCTATTCTTTCTGTTTCTTTAAATCTATCTAACATCCATTTACCAGAAAAAACTAATAGAACTATTGCCAGAAAATTATATAAAAGCTTTTCCGACATCCCAGAAAAAATAACTAAAGAATTATAAATAAAATGTAGTAAAGCTGCAAAAATTATGGCCAGTAAAACTTTTTTCTGATATTTTTTCTCTTTTTTTGCTATACCAAGATAATGACCAACAATGGCGGAAGCGCTAGCATGGAAAAGAGGGGTAAACAAACTTCTAATAAAAATTACATCTTGCCCGAACTTCATAAAATACAAAAAATTTTCTGCTGCAGCAAAACCAAAAGCCGCCGCTACCATACATATTATACCGTCTGAAATTTCGTCAAAATACTTTGAATAATACACCGTAAAACGTACTGATAGATATTTTAATACTTCTTCTATCACAGAAATAAAAAGTACATTCAAAATTAAAGCAAGCGTAAAACTAGTATAAGAACTTATAGATGATACTTTTTCAAAGGGTAGTATTACCGGAATAATTTTTTTGATGGCAATAATTTCTAAAAAGGCAGCGGGAATAACAGCAATTGCTCCAAAAACAGCCGCTAGAATTAAAATCCTTAGCGGCTGTTTTTCTCCTTTGTCATGCTTATAGAAATAGTAGATCCATAGAACAGCAGGTATTATGGCGAAAATTAGATATATTATTTGTTTCATCTAATTTTTATAATTACTAATCTTGTTTTTCGTTTAATTTTTCTTCAACTTTATTTAGTTCGTTTCTCACATGGCTTAACTCCTTCAATAATAATTTCTCTTCAACGGAAGCAACAAGTTTTCTTGTTGAATCAATAACATCTGGCAGTACTGATAGAGAAGTAATGCCATATTCAACAAGTTTTTCGCAAATTTCAGGATATACAGAAGGTGCCTGGCCGCATATTGAAGCAGTAACGCCGTATTTTCGGCAAGTTTCAATCGCATGTTTTAGCGCTATTTGAACAGCTTCATTTCTTTCATCATATTCCTCGGCAACAATAGAAGAATCTCTGTCTAGCCCTAAAATTAACTGTGTTAAATCATTAGAACCAATTGAAATTCCGTCAATTCCAGTTTCGCAGAATTTATCCATTAAGAATATAGTAGAAGGCACCTCAACCATTATCCAAAGCTTAAAATCAGCTGATCTTTTTAATCCAGATGCTTCAATCAGTTTTTTAACCTCTTCAAATTCATCTATTCTTCTTACAAAAGGAATCATTAGATGCAAATTAGTGAAATTAGCTCTAACTTTTTTGATTGCTTCAAGCTCAAGATTAAAAACTTCAGGATCTTTTATATATCTAAAACATCCTCGATATCCTATCATAGGATTTTCTTCCTGTGGTTCGAATTCTTCTCCGCCAGGCAGATTTCTATATTCATTGGTCTTAAAATCAGTAGCCCTATAAACTACAGGCCTAGGATAAAATTCTCTCGCAAAAGTTTCTAAGCCTTCAGCAAGCTTATCAATAAATTCCTGGCTTCTACCTTCTTTAATCATTTTCTTAGGATGTTCTTTGATATTTTCAGCAATAATAAATTCCGCCCTTAATAAACCTACCCCATCCACATTTTGCTTAGCAATTTTAGTGGCCAGTTCAGGTTCGCCTAGATTAACATAAATTTTTGTAGCAGTTATTGATTCGGCTTTTTGTATTACAGTGCCTTGACTGCCTGCAGGTTCATTATTTTCTTGATCTTTAATTTTGCCTTTATATACTAATCCCTTGGCACCATCAACAGTCACAAAATCAACGTCCCGTAAAGTTTCAGTAGCCGTACCAGTTCCAACAACACAAGGTATCCCCAATTCTCTAGAAACAATTGCCGCATGACAAGTTCGTCCACCCTTATCAGTTACAATTGCTGAAGCTCTTTTCATGGCTGGTACATAATCAGGAGTTGTCATCTCTGTAACTAAAACATCTCCTTCTAAAATTTTGTCTATTTCTTCTGGAGAATGAATAATTTTAATTGGACCGCCTGCTAAACCAACGGAAGCTGCTGCACCCTTTAATATAATTTCTGCTTTAGATATATCTTGTTGTCCATCCATCTTATTCTCCTTTTTGTCATCTCTAGGGATGGTTGTAACCGGCCTAGCTTGCACCATGAAAACTTCACCTTTTTCAATTGCCCATTCTGTATCTTGAGGCCAGTTATAATGTTCCTCTATTTTTTTACCCAATGTTGCTAATTTGATAATTTCTTCATCGGTTAATTTTTGAGCTGACTTTTCATCATCAGCCAAGGCTACTTCTTTATTTTCTTCATTGACTCTAGTTATTTTAAAATCCTGACTGTTAATTTCTTTGTCGGTAATTTGCAGTGTTGCTTTATCCACTATATATCTGTCAGGAGTTACAGCGCCTAAAACGATCGCCTCTCCCAAGCCAAATCCGGCTTCAATTATAATTTTAGACCTGTCATTTGTAACAGGATCAATGGTAAACATGATACCTGACTTCTCAGACTGAACCATCAACTGAACTGGTACCGCAATACCAACTTTAAAGTGATCAAATCCCTTTTCAGATCTATAATAAATTGCTCGTGCCTCAAATAAAGAAGCCCAACATTCTTTAACTGCCTTAACCGCTTCTTCCTCACCTGAAACATTTAAAAAAGTTGCCTGCTGTCCCGCGAAAGAGGCATCTGGAAGATCCTCTGCTGTTGCAGAACTTCTAACAGCAACATATATTTTTTTATTATTAGCTAATTTTTTATAGTTTTCAATAATACCTGCTGCAATTTCTTCCGGCATTTTTGCCTTAATAATTTCAGCCTGAACATTTTTTGCTCTTGATTGAAGGTCTTTACTATTTTCAGTATCCAAACCATCAAGCAGTTTCCGTATCTTCTCTTTTAAACCAGTTCTCTCTACAAATAAAAAATAAGCCGCGCTTGTTATAATAAAACCTTGGGGAACCGGTAATCCGGCATTTGTTAATTCTCCAAGATTTGCACCTTTACCGCCCACTTCGGCAACATTACCTTTACTTACTTCTGAAAATTCTACAAAAAAAGCTTTGCTTAAGTTTTGTTTTTGCATTTTGTTTTTCCCGTTTAATTGTAATATATTATACTTTAAAATAGCTAAGAAGTCAAGGGCTTAAAAAGCTACCTTAAAATAAAACCACGATTTTACAATCATGGATTTATTAAAAATATATTTAATTACAGTGTTATTTACTGCAATTCTGATTTTACAATTTCAATAACTTCTGACGGCATAACCTTGGATTTTACCAGATAATGAAGCACACCGAAGCTTTCTGCTTCCTGCTGTAAATCAGCATCAGGCAAAACTGTTAAAATAATTACTTTTGTTTGAACAATAGAGGTTTCTTTTCTAATTTCTTTTAAAACATCCATACCGGATTTTTTGGGCATCATAATATCAAGCAATACAAGATCAGGTTTTTCATCTAATATTTTATCAATAGCTTCTTGGCCGTCTTTGGCAAATAAAATATTAAATTCAGTAGCAAACCTTTGCCTATATAATTCTCTTAAATCTAAATCGTCCTCAGCTATTAGAATTTTCTTTTTTACTCCATATTTTCATATTCTAATCCAAGCTACTCGTTAGTGTTATCTTCTTGAGTATTATCTACTTTATCAGCAAAACCTAATTCTTCTTTTACAATTCTTATTACCTCGTGAGGTAATATCTGTGATTTTACTAAATAATGTCGAACGCCGAATCTAGAAGCATCTACTTTTATTGATTCATTAGGAAGAGCAGTTAGTATAACAATAGGAATTTTTAGAGAAGGGTAATTACTGCTAATTTCTTTTAAAACATCCATACCGGATTTTTTGGGCATCATAATATCAAGCAATACAAGATCAGGTTTTTCATCTAATATTTTATCAATAGCTTCTTGGCCGTCTTTGGCAAATAAAATATTAAAAGAAGGGGACTCGCCTTCTAGCCTTAATTTATATAAATCACGTAAAGCAGGTTCATCCTCTGCAATCAAGACTTTTATCGACTTATTTTCCATAATTATCTCTAAATTAATTTATATACATATTATATATTAAAATATTTTCAATGCCAATTATACTTTATAAGTTTATAGTACTGAAAAAAATATACTGAAAAAACAAATATTAGACATTAATATATGATCAAACAATTTAGGCTTTACCAACACTTCCAAATAATTTTATTTTTTCCTGGACTACTCTTTTTACCGAATGAATAACAGGCGGGAATATTTTAGCAGGCACTACTTCGTCTGGGTTTTTATCAAGTACTTGTCTTAAAGATCCTGAAAACGCCATTCTTATTTCTGTATTAATATTAATTTTTCTCATGCCTTCTTTTATTGCTTTTTTAATATCACGATTCGGTATGCCGGAACCGCCATGCAGTACAATCGGAACTTTTATTAATTTTTTAATATCTTTTAACCTTTTAAAATCTAATTTCGGTCCTGTGGCATAAATTCCATGTGCATTACCTATAGAAATTGCTAAAGCATCGATACCCGTTTCTTTTACAAAATTTAACGCCTCTTTTGGATCAGTCATTTTTGATTTTAAATCTTCAATTTTGCTTTTATTGATTTGACTTTGACCTGCAACATTTCCTATCTCACCTTCTACAGAGATTTTTTCCTTATGCGCAACTTCTGTAACCGATAAAGTTAGCGCAACATTCCCTTCGTAATCAAGTTCGGAACCGTCAATATGAATTGAAGTATATCCGGCAGCCATACACATTAAAGCCATTTTTAAAGATTTTCCATGGTCTAAATTCAAAGCTACTGGAACTTTTGTTTCATAACCAGCTATACGAATTATTTTGGATATAAATTCCAGTCCTGCAAAATTTATCTCGCTTTCCGAGGTAGAAATAATGACAGGTGATCTTGAATCTTCAGCGGCCTGAATGATAGCTTTTGTAATTTCAAGATTAGGAGCATTAAAAGATCCTACCGCGTATCCTCCTTTATCGGCTTTTTTAAGTAGTTGTTTTACTGTGTAAAGCATTGTTTCTCCATTTCTTTTACTATTTTAAGAAAATCATTAGCATCAAGACTCTTAGCGCCGACCAATACGCCGTCTATCTCTTTTTCCTTAGCAAACTCTTTGACGTTAGAACTATTAACACTGCCTCCATAAAGAACTGAAATATTTTCAGACACAGATTTTTTAAATTTATCAGCTATGATATTCCTTATTAATCCTACGGCAGGCAACGTCAAAGAAACATCACAAATTTCGCCGGTTCCAAAAGTGCTAATAGCCCAAACAGGCTCATATACAAAAATTGTTTTTAAAACTTGGTCTTCAGAAAAGCCTTCCAGCACACTTGAAACCTGCTTATCGATAATTTTATTTTGCTTTTTATCTTGACGTTCTTCTTTTGTTTCACCAACACAAACAATTGGAATAAGTCCTGCTTCTATAGTAATCTTAACCTTACGGGAAATATCTTCATCTTTTTCTTTAAAAAATTTTCTACGCTCCGAGTGGCCTAAAATAACATAAGAACAAAAATCTTTTAATTGAGGCGCGGATATTTCTCCGGTAAAAGGACCGTTGTTTTCAGAATAACAATTTTGAGCACCTAATGTGATTTTAGATATAACACCTTTTACTTGTTCTAAATAAACAAATGGCGGACATACAATAACTTCTAAATTACTGGGGGATAAATTATTTTCAATACTGGAAGCAAGCCTCATCGCTTCATCTCTGCCAGTATTCATTTTCCAATTACCGCAAACAATTTTTTTTCTCATTGTTCCTCTTTTCTAACGAAGCTTACAATTATCTAAACCGATATCTAAACCGACAACGCCGGGCAGATCTTCACCAGCAACAAAATCCAACATAGCGCTTCCTGACGTTGAGATATGGGTAAACTTTCTAATTCTAAATTTAGAGATAGCACTTTCCGTATCGCCTCCCCCTATAACTGTTTGGTTCGGATTACTGGAGACTGATTTTGCAATAGCTCTTGTACCTTTAGAAAAAGCTGTTTTTTCAAAAACTCCAAGAGGCCCACTCCAAAATATTGTCCTAGCAGTCTTAATAATATTCTGCCATTGAATAATTGTTTTTGGGCCAATATCATAGATTGAGCCAAAAGAGCATATCTTGGTAGGGACCTGAGGTATATCAATAATTTGCGGCTTTCTTGATTTTAAAGATGAAGCAACTACTACGTCTACAGGCAAGAATATTTTAGAAGATGCTTTTTCTATAATATCAGAAGCATTTTTTAGAAAATCTTCGTCGATAATAGAGCTTCCGACATTATATCCTTCTGACGCTAAAAGCGTACTAGCAGAAGTGCCTCCAACTAATAAATAATCAACTTTTTTAAGAAGATTATAAATAACATGTACTTTATCTTTAACTTTTGTGCCTCCGATAATTACAACAAATGGGTGCCTTGGATTATCTTTTACCTTAGATAATTCTTCAACCTCTTTCTCAAAAGAAAATCCGCAAAAACTGGGAATATATTTTGTTATAGCATCAATTGATGCATGAGCTCTATGAGCTACTGCAAATGCTTCGTTAACATAATAATCACCGAGTTTGGCGATTTCTTTAGCAAATTTAAAATTGTTTTTAGATTCTTCTTCATAAAAACGTATATTTTCAAAAATAATAATTTTACCTGGCTCAAGCCCAGAAACTTCACTAATTACATTAGCATTCAAAATATCAGGCAAAAATTTTACATGAGTATGGAGCGATTTTTCTAGATATTTTGCAATAGGCTTTAGGCTTAACTTTTTATCTTTTCCTTGTGGCCTTCCCAGATGGGAAATTATTAAAACTTTTGCTTTGCTTGTTATTAAATATTTAATGGTTGGAATATTTTCTATAATTCTTGAGTCGTCTAGTATTTTGCCGGATTTTATCGGCACATCAAAATTAGCTCTTAAAATAATTGTTTTGTTTTTTACGTCTAGGTCTCTTATAGTTTTCATCACCTTAATATTATACTAAAAAGAGAATAAAAAAAAGGCAGCCAAATTTATCTATTTCAGTTAAATAGCTTTTCTATTTCTTAAAAACTGCTAAAATAAAAAAAGAAAATATGAAAAAAAACAATTACCCTAAATGGATTATGAGCTATAATGAAATTCTTGGCATATATGATAGGCAAGCTAATGCGGTGATGCTTGTTGAAGATTATGGTCCTAAAAACGGCTTCTTTGTTGAAGCATGGAGATCCTATCACTTCCCGAAGACTTCCGAATTAGTGAAAAAATCGTACAGGGAAGGAAATAAAACAATACTAATCATATCGCCAGGAAAAACAAAGCTTAAGCTTATCCCATCCTTCTCTCCAATCGGCATTTCAGAATGTAGAGTAAAAAAAGAAGATATTGAGATTACCTATGAAGGGCTTGGAGGAGGAGGAGTAAATGCTTGCTATAGCAGAGGAATGGCTAAGGGTGTAAAGAAAACTATAGTACTGCAAGAAGCTGGGGGAAGAAAACATGGAAAAGGCAAAATCGTTTTACCAAAATATGAATTTTTATTACTTGCCGGAGATGATACTGATAATAAAGAAGAAGGGGCTACTTACGCGTTAATGCATAATATTGCCGAGGACTTAGACAATGGAAACAATATAAGATATCTAACTCATGGGAATGTCCAACTATACCCCTATAACCCATATAAAACAAGCAATTGTTTTAGTACTGTAATAGGATTTGCCTATAGAAACAAAGCGGATAAGAACAAGATAATAGAAACATTTAAAAAAGAACTTAAGAAATATACCTTAAGTAACGAAACAGCAATGGTTGCTTATAATGGTTTTGTATTACCGAAAGCAATCATCGATTTATCATATGCGTTAAAGTTTCACTTTTTTGATGATATAGAAAAGGTTAAAAAAATCGCCTTGGAAAATAGAGTTGAGGTGTATGAAATAACGGGCAAAAGAGGCATCATCGGATCAGTAGGAGCACTTGGACTTTTCGATAATCCCGAAGTTGCATCTGGACTACCTGAACAATATATTCATCCACATTATTTATAAAACAAATCTAATAATTTTATAATTAATATTCTAACGATTAATGTAAATTGCGCCTACCGGGCAAACTTCTGCACACTGCTTACATCCGATACAGCCTGAATCTTTAAGCTTCTTTCCGTTTTTAGTTGCAATAACAGTATTGAAACCCTTGTTCTTCAGAGTTAAAACATCTGATCCATATGTTTTACAAGCAAAAATACATCTTCGGCATTTTATACATTTGTTTAAATCAAAAACTACCACACCTGAATCATCAACAGGAATATCAAGTTGTTTGCCCTTAAAATCTGATATATAAACTTTATATTTTATGGTTAAATTTTTAAGCTCGCATCGGTCTTTGCGAATGCATGTTGGGCATTTACCTATATGATTTACAAATAAAAGTTTTAAATTTGTATTTCGTGTTTTCTTTATATTGTCTGTTTCTGTTAAGATTTCCATTCCTTCTTCAACTTTTGTAGAACAGGCGGTTTTTAATCCCCGTTGGTTTTTAATTTCCACTAAACAAAGACGGCAATTAGCCTGAGCAGGAAAAATAGGAGCATAGCATAATATTGGAATATAAATATTATTTTCACCCGCTATCCTAAGAATCGTTTCTCCTTTTTTAGCTCTAATTTCTTTGCCATCAATTTTTATATTTACAAAATCGCTCATAAAATTCCTAATTTAACTAATCTATTTTTTACATCTTCAGTTGACTTAAATTGTATTCCTTTCATATTTGCTTTTCTGGCTCCTTGTATATTCTCTATTAGATCATCAAAAAATATACACTCTTTAGTTTTAACACCTAATTTATCTGCCATCAATTTATATATCTTTCTGTTAGGTTTTCTAATCTTAACGTCTGCTGATACAACAATTGCATCAAAATCACTCTTTAGATTTCCTTTTCTCTCTGTATAACTGTACCATTCATGAAGATTATTAGTAAGAAGCCCTGCTTTTACTTTTTTTCTTATTTTCTTAAGAAGATTTTTCATGCCGGGTTGTGGTTTAAAAAATTTAAAAATATAGTTTTTAATTTCTTTAACTTTCATTTCCGATCCAATATCTTTTTGAAATTTTTGCCAAAAATCTTTTTCTGATAACTTGCCAACCTCTAAATATTTTACATATTTTTTATTAAAAATATCTAGGAGATAATTTTGGGGAAGCCCATATTTTTTACTCAAAATCGGAAATGAGGTTAAAACCCCATTTTTATAATAAACACCGCCCAAATCAAAAATCACAGCTTTGTACTTGAGTTTTTGTTTCGAGATGGATGAATTAATGCGATGATTTTTTTCTTTTAACTTAAGCATTTACCAATTCCTTTTTGAAAACAGTGATTAAACTTCTGGTCGCTAAAGATACGCTGGAGCCAAGGGCGCATAAGCTGGAATTATCTAAAGTAAAAAATATTTCTTCTATTTTCGTTAATTCTTTTTTAGATAATTTATTTTTTGTATTTGAAATAATTTCGTACAACCTAAAAGTTCCTTCTCGGCAAGGAGTACATTGTCCGCAAGATTGATCTTTAAAAAATTCTAACCATTGCTTCATAGTTTCTAATAAATTCGTTTTTTCATTATAGAAAAAAATTGTTCCAGCTCCAACGCTTAAGCCCGTTTGGCTAGAAGAAAATTCAAAAGGAATATTAAACTGCTTGGGTGTTACTACTGTTCCGGCATAACCTCCAGTTAGGGCAAATTTAATTTTCCCCTTAGAACCGCCAGCTAAATTTAAAAAATCGTTTAAGATTTTGCCAAATTCTATTTCTATTACTCCGGGCTTTTGAACATCGCCTACTACTGTGATAATTTTTTTACCGGAAGAATCTTCTGTACCAAATTCCCGATATTTCTTAGCACCGTAATTTATAATAAAAGGAATATTAGCAAGGCTCTCTACATTATTAATTAAAGAAGGTTTGCCAAAAAGGCCAATCGTTGATACAAAAGGAGGTTTGATTCTCGACTCAACCCTTTTTCCTTCTAGCTCGTTTAATAATGCTGATTCTTCACCGCCTATGTATCCTAGCTGAGCCGGAAAAATATTAAAATTGATATCTTTCAAAAAACCATGCTTCTTAAAATAGCTAACTTCATTCTTAAGTAAGTGGACGGCCTTTTTGTATGTTTCCTTAATGGTTATAAAAAGATCTTTTGAGTTTAGAGCGGTCGCCGCAATAAGCATTCCTCCAATAACCAAATGGGGGAAATTCTCCAAAATATACTTATCCTTATAAGTTTCTGGTTCACCTTCATGAGCATTGCAAATTACATATTTTGGCTCAACACCTTCTTTGCTAACAAGCTCCCATTTTAATCCAGTGGGAAAACCAGCACCACCTCTGCCTCTAAGCCCTGAGGATTTTATTTCATTAATAATCTCTTGAGAACTTAAATTATTGGCTTTTCTTACAGCATCAAAAACAAGATCTATGTACTTAAAAAAGATATCATGATTTTTGCCTAATAATTCTTTTGTCATTTTTTTAAACTAACCATTTTTGCTAAATCAACAAGTCGATTAGAATATCCCCATTCATTATCATACCAACCAAATATTTTAACTAAATTTCCCATCACTTTAGTAAGACCTGCGTCAAAAATACATGAATGTGAATTTCCTCTAAGATCTGAAGACACTATAGGCTCCTCGGTATATTCTAATATCCCTTTAAATTCTTTTTTATCTGCTTTAGAAAAAAATAGCTTATTAACATCTTCCTTGGTAGTTTTCTTTTTAGTTATACATACTAAATCGGTAATCGATACCACCGGTGATGGAACCCTTATAGCAAATCCGTCAAGCTTTCCTGAAACTTTTGAGATAACTTCTCCAATTGCCTTAGCGGCACCTGTTTTAGTTGGAACAATATTTTCCGCTGCCGCCCTTGCCCTTCTTAAATCTTTATGAGGGCCATCCTGCAAATTTTGATCTGCGGTATAAGAATGAACGGTTGTTATAAAACCTTTTTCTACACCGAATTTATCACTTAAAACCTTAACCATTGGCGCTAAACAATTTGTCGTACATGAACCATTAGAAATTATATTGTGTTTTTTAGGATTATATAAATTATCATTAACGCCTAAAACTAATGTTATATCAGGATTTTCCGCGGGTGCGGAAATTATAACTTTTTTGGCTCCGGCTTTTAAATGTTTTTTTGCTCCTTCGCGATCCGTAAAAAAACCAGTTGATTCAATTACAATATCAACTCCAAGCTCTTTCCATGGTAACTTTTCAGGATCCCTTTCGGATATGACTTTTATTTCTCTATTTCCAATTTTTATAGAATTTTTAGTGGCTTTTATTTTTTCACTTAAGGTACCGAAAGCAGTATCGTACTTTAAAAGATGGGCAAGCGTTGATGCATCTGTTAAATCATTAACTGCAACAAAATCCAAATTTTTATAATTTTTAGCAAGAGTCGCTCTTAGAGTTAGTCTGCCTATTCTACCAAAACCATTGATAGCTATTTTTACCATTTTTTCCTCCGAGGCTTCGGAATATATATTCCCTGCCGAAGCCGAGGCCCACCAGAAACTATAAGTGAGGGCGGGCATAAAGTTTATTAAATATTACTTAATTACTAGCTAAATTGACTGTTTACTAATCTAAATATACCATTTTAAAACTTGCCCAGAAAGAGGATTCATTCTTGTTCTTTCGTAACCGAAAGAACCAAAGGTTCCGACATGCTCGAAAAATAGGATTAGCACTAATTGTTCGCTCCACTCTCAAAAACTGAACGCCTAAAGGCGGCCTTACGGCACAGCAGCTTTTTGAGATATTACACTCAAAAAATGCATCTCTATTTTTCCTCGAATGTCGGGAATAAGAATGCATTTTTGAAAAGTGGAGCAGAATGAATAAGTTACGAAA
>Ga0210014_1001421_pt1 | contig 17987 bp, 20 predicted proteins | sample CryGeymeta201519_FD_183983 | JGI IMG/M metagenome (GOLD analysis project Ga0210014, IMG submission 183983) | Groundwater microbial communities from Crystal Geyser aquifers in Utah, USA - Crystal Geyser metaG 2015-19 (SPAdes) (version 2) | ecosystem: Environmental > Aquatic > Deep subsurface >...
AGTTGTTCGCGCCATTCTGGCACCTGTAGTAAACTGTGACGTTGGTGACTCGCACGGGTTGACCATAGAGGACGGCAGGAATTATGATTGGGATGCGGATGTTCTTGGGGCCCGCAACGGCTCCTCTTCTGATCATCGCTGCTCCGGCAGCCATATCCCAGCGGGTCGTGTCGGTGTCCATTTCCTTGACGAACGCAGTGCCGGGGACGAAGAGGTACGAGTTGGCGCCCTTGATGACTGCGCCGGGCTTGAGATTGAAGGCGTAGGGTACGCCCTGGATCGGTTGGCGCGGGGTCATCTCCGGGTCAGCCCCAACCCGTACGCCGAGGTACATTTGGTCGCCTTCGAAGGCGTCTACGAGATCGCAAAGGTCCAGGGAACTGTTGAACAAGCCATTGGTCACATCCACTGAGGCATCGAAGTTCCCGCACAAGAGATTTCCACCAACGGCGGCATCATAGACATAGAAGGTGACGGTGTAGGTGCCGTTGAGAGGAATGCCGTTCGCGTCGGTCAGCCGCCCCTGGATGGGGATCTGATCAGATAGGGGGCTCTGTTGCGGCATCGGCGCCTGGCCTTTCGCCTGCGCCTGGCTGAGTTGCGCGCCGACAGAGAGCAACAACACCAGCGCCAGCAAGACATTGAAAATTCGTTCGACTTTCATTTTATACTCCTTGCGTGTGAATGGTTGATCGGACAGATTGAATCAACTAATGACATTTTCACGACAATAGGATCACCTCCTCGATACGATGCGGCATCCCTTCGCTACACTCCCCCTTCGGGGACTTCGCAGGGCAGGCTCTGAGAGCTGACTCAGGGAGGAATGCGCTGGTTCTCCTCGTTTTCATTCCAACTGAGCGCCACGGACAAATCCAGTTCATCCTTCGGGATAAAGGCCTCCGCGCCCGCCGCCTGCGCCGATGCATGCAAAAGACGCTCATGATAGGCGCTGACCAGGATCACCCGCATATTGGGGGCGAGCGCTTTCAGGCGCGGCGTGCCTTCGATACCGCTCACGCCTGGCAGCAACACGTCCACGACGGCCAGATCGGGCTGCAGGGATTGCGCCTGCGTTTCGGCAGACGGAATGTCCCCGGCCTCGCCAACGACCTCCAGCCCAGCGCGGTCCAGCAGGGTGCGCAATCGGCGGCGGAAGGCGGGTTGATCGTCAACGATCAGGACGCGGGTCATGGCAAACATCCATCATCAGGTTATTTTTAATCGCAGAAGATTTATCGTCAGCAATAATATACTGCAATCGCATCTCCCTGTCATCGAGGCTGGGTACTGTTTTAGTACCGGTTTAGTACCGATATTATTTAGGCGCGTTTCAACTGAGTTGAGAAAAAGCCGTGTTGCGTCCGCTCCGCTGCGCTACGGGATGATATGTTTCGTGTTCCGTTTGAAGGTTTACGCTCCACGCTCCACGCTCCACGCTTCACGCTCCACGCTCCACGCTCCACGCGCTACGCCACTCGACGCGGATACGCGTCCCCCGGCCAGGCGCGGATTCAAGCGTGAGATTTCCCCCGATCAGGTTGACCCGTTCGCGCAGGCCCGCCAGGCCAAAATGTCCCTGCGCGGCGAGATCGTTGAGGTCGCCCGGAAGCGCAAATCCGCGCCCATCGTCCTCGATGGTCATGGACACAATCCCGCCCTCGTTCGCCAGGCGGATCGTCACCTGCCGCGCCTGGGCGTGTTTGGCGGCATTGGACAGCGCCTCCTGCGCCACGCGATAGAGATTGACGGACACATCGCCCGGCAGGGATGGGAGCGCGGCGCCATGCGGCGGCAGGTCGAGGCGGATCGCCACGCCGCTTTGCGCCGACCAATTTTCGGCCAGGGAACGGAGGGCGGCGGCCAGCCCCAGCGTATCGAGCATGGGCGGGCGCAGTTCGGAGCAAACCCCGCGCAGTTCGTCCAGCAGGCCGCGCACCTCGACGCGCATTTCATTCAGCCCGGACGGGTCCCCCATCTGCGGGGAGAGCAGTCCGAGTTGCATGTTGAGTCCGATCAACGCCTGGAGCGGCCCGTCGTGCAGGTCGCGCGCCAGGCGGGCGCGTTCCTCCTCGCGGGAACGCAGGAGGCGGCGCTGCGCCTGGGACAGCGCCTCGCGGCTGGCGCGGATCTCGTTCAGTTGCGCGCGCAGGGTTTCGATCAAGAGAACGTTGCCGAGGGCGATCTCGGCCTGGCAGGCGAGCGTATCCAGGATGCGGCGGTCGGCATCGGTCAGTTCGTCGCCGTCGCGGTGCGGGCCGACGCTCCAGAGCGCGCACGGTTTTCCCTGAAAGGCCAGGCTGAATTGCGCGCCGGGCGGGGACTTGGCTGGCCGGGCTTCTTCGTCAAAATGCAGATCGCCGCCCTGCAACTGCATCAAGACCGGGACCTGGCAGGTGAGCGCCCCGCGCAATTGTCCGCGCTCGATGCAACCGGCCAGGGCGCGGGTCGCCTGCTCGACCACGCCGGGGTAATCGTACCAGCCGCCGTAGAAGATGCGGTCAACGAGGCGCTGCAGGGCGGTCTTCGTCCACTCGAAAGCGAGACCCACCACCAGCGTCAGTCCCGATGCGGCCATCATTTGGGCAAGCCAGTCTCCGGGCGCGAAGCGAACGATCAGGAGGAAGGGTCCCAGGTACAGGAGGAGAATCCCCAGCGAGAGCGCGGCGTAGACCAGCGTGCGGTTGAGCAGGCGGTCAATCCCGAACAGGTTATAGCGGGCTATCGCAGCCAGATAACACAACGGGGTGATAATGATAAAGGGTCCCACCATCCAATCGGGCATTCGGTAGGATGACCCGATGATGGTGGGAAGAAGATACAACATGAATGACGGCGTCATTGACGCAATACTGCCAATGACAATGATACGCAGCTGACGGCGGTCGTCGGGCATCGCACGACGCTGGTAAGCATAGATCAGGAGGCCAATTGCCGCGCTGATCTCTGCCGTGTTGTAAAAAAAACTGATCCGCAGGCCCAGTTCCGTGGATGACAATCGGCAGGCCAACGCGACCAGCATCAATCCATAGACCGTCGTCATAATCCAGCGCCGCTGGCGTGGGCTGCCCAACCGTACCGGGTATGTGAGGTAATAATGAACCACAAACGAGGCCGAGAGGTGAAAACCGGCGCTGATCAAAACGACCATCCAACCCGGCCTGCTCGACACTTGGGGATATGCCAGAAAGAAAAGTAAGCCAATTCCAATGCTCTGTGTCATTAGAAAAAAGAGGCGCGCCACATATTGCCGAAATCGCCGCCACAGCAAAAAGACCCCAACGCCCCAAAATGTCATCGCGACAACCAGCGCGTTGAGCAGCGAGGGCAGATTCACGTTTGCCATCGCTACCAGCGGGATTTCCAGGGTGATAACCTGCGCGCCGCGCCGCACCTGCGCCGGGTAATTGCCCACTACGGGCGGCCATTGCGGGTATGGCGCGCCGTTCACCGAAAGGATCACATCCCCCACGTGGAATCCGGCCCAATTGGCGAAGGAATCCTGGTCCATTCCCAGAACCGTGCCGCTGTCCCAGTCCATCTCGGCATCGAAGACCGGGGCGCGCGCCTGGTCGTAGATCACGGTTCCCGCCAGCACAGGCAGGACCATTGCCAGCAGAATGAGAGCGCCGCGCAGGAGTATCCCGGTTTTCATACGGCATGCCCCAAATCCAGCCCGCGACGAATGGCAAGCAGGGCCGCCTCGGTGCGGGAGGCCACATTCAATTTGCCGTAGATGTTGCTGATGTGATTCTGGACGGTGCGCTTGGTGAGGACGAGTTCCTGCGCGATGGCGGTGTTATCCAGCCCGCGCGCGATCAGGCGCAACACCTCGACCTCGCGCGGGGTCAGCGCGGACAGGGCTTCGGTGGCGTCCGAGGCGGATCCCGCGACCGCGCGGCGCACCACCAGGCGGGCAACGGCGGGACTGAGCCAGGTCTCGCCGCGCGCCGCGGCCCGCACCGCGTTGACCAGCGTCTCCAGCGCCTCGTCTTTCAGCACGTAGCCGACCGCGCCGCTTTCCAGCAACCCGAAAATGGTCTGGGGATCGTCGTGAACGGTGAGGATGAGGACGGCGGTGGCGGCGCCTTTCGCGCGCAGTTGGCGTGTCACCTCCAGGCCGTTCAGAGCCTGCCCTGAGCCAGACGAAGGGTCGGGCAGTTGCACATCCAGCGCCAGCACGTCCGGGCGTAGTTCCTCCACCAGGCGCAGAGCGTCGGCGCCGTTGGCTCCCTCGCCCACGACGTTGATGTCCGCTTCGGCGGCCAGGATGGCGCGCATCCCGGCGCGGACAATGGGGTGGTCATCAACTATAGCGACACGGATCATCGCTCGGCGAAACAACGCCTCACCTCCAGCCATGTTCGCCGCGCAGGGGCACGAACGCCACCGCGATGCTGGCTTCGTGCCCGAATTTTGTCCCATGCCGCTCCCAGATTTCCAATTGCTGAAAACCTCGGCTCCCCACCGGTAGAATGATCCGCCCGCCCTCGGCGAGTTGATCCAGCAAAGGCTGAGGCAGGCGCGGCGCGGCCGCCGCCAACAGAATCCCTTCGTAGGGCGCGGCCTCCGGCCAGCCCAGCGAACCATCCCCACTGTGGACATGGACGTTCGTAAAACCCAGCTCCTGCAATACCTTTTCAGCCTGCGCGGCCAGCTCTGGGATGAACTCAACCGTGTGGACTTCCGCCGCCATCTGCCCCAATATCGCGGCCTGGTAGCCTGAACCGGCGCCCACTTCCAGCACGCGTTCCGCGCCGGTCAGGTGCAGCGCGTCGGTCATAAAGGCGACGATGTAAGGTTGGGAGATCGTCTGCCCAAAGCCGATGGGCAGGGGGCCGTCCGAGTACGCCCAGGTCAGGTGGTCGGATGGCACGAAGCGGTGACGCGGCACGGCTTCCATAACGGCCAGCAGGCGCGGGTCATGCAGGCCGCGGCCGGCAATCTGCTCGGCTACCATGCGCTTGCGTTCTTGTGCATACTCGTCTTCGGTCATAATCCATCCACATGTAGGTCACGTTTGAAACGTGACCTACACCGCATCTGCGGCTAATCTCCGCGCAATTTGGCGATCTACCTTGCCCATCGGATACGCGGACAATTCAGACGGCGAGACCCAACTCAGCACGCCAGCTTCCAGGGCGCGCGGTTCGTCGCCATCAGGATAGCACAAAAAGGCGTGCAGCGTAAAGCGAAAATGGGTATAAGCGTGTCGGTAGATACCAAAAGGCGCGCCGACGCGGATAGCCACGCCCAACTCCTCGCGGATCGTGCGTCGCAGGGTGGACTCCAGCGACTCGCCCGCTTCCACCTTGCCGCCCGGGAACTCCCACAACCCGCCCAGCAGCCCTTTTTGCGGACGGCGAGCCAGCAGGTATTTACCCTCCCGCCGGATGACGGCCGCCGTGACGGTGTAATGCGGCGCGGCTGGCTTCGGCTTCAGCACCGGCCTCTCTTCCTGGACGCCAAGCGCGTACGCCCGGCACTGTCCACTGAGCGGACAAGCGGCGCAATCCGGGGCGCGCGGGGTGCAGACCGTCGCGCCCAGGTCCATGAGCGCCTGGTTGTAGTCTCCGGCGCGGCCGCGCGGCAGGTGCTTGGCGGCCAGTTCCCAAAGGATTTTTTCTCCAACGGGCATGTTCGCTGGCTCGCGCACGTCGAAAAGGCGGGCAAAGACGCGGCGCAGGTTCCCATCTAAGGTAGGCTCATCCAAACCGTAGGCGATCGAGGCGATGGCCCCGGCTGTATACCGCCCGACCCCCGGCAGGCGGCGCAGGGACGGGAGGTCACGCGGCAATTCACCGCCATGCTCTCCCACCACGATCTGTGCTGCAGGATGCAGGTTGCGCGCCCGGCTGTAATAACCCAACCCTTCCCAGACCATGAGCACCTCCTGCTCAGAGGCCGCGGCCAAAGCGTGGACTGTCGGGAAGCGCGCCATCCAGCGTTCGAAGTATGGGATGACAGTCTCGACGCGCGTCTGCTGGAGCATGATCTCCGCAACCCAAACCGCATACGGACTCGGATGGCCGCGCCAGGGTAGCACGCGAGCGTGGGCGCGGTACCAGCGGAGAAGATTGTCTGAAAGGGGGATCATGCTTACAAAGAAGTAACCAGTTACCAGTAATCAGTAATCAGTGATCAGTTCCCGGTTACTGTTGGCTAAGTCTCTTAGAATTGAAACCCATTGCGCGCCGGCACAACCTTATACGAGAAGTTTTTAACGAAGCCAAACAACTTTTCCTGTAACTGTTCCCAGCCATCCGAGTTCAGGATGCGTTGTGCATTGGGAAAGTCTGGCGCCAGCATCCCAACCTGGATCTGTGGGTAATCACCGTACAAAGTCGCCCAGGCCTCTACAGGCTCGAATCCGAGATGTTGAACGCCCGGGACGAACTCCCCGATAACGAACTCGAAGTATTCCTGTTCGCGTTCGGGCGCGATGTCCCAAGTCATGACCAGTTTGACAGGCATAGCCATTTATCCCGAATGGTAGCCCTGGCTACCATCATGGTAGCGTTCTTGGCTACCATCATGGTAGCGTTCTTGGCTACCATAACCATGCTGGTAATCCAGCACGACCACCTTCGTCTCGTCGGGCAGGCTGGATTTGCTGACCTTCAAAGCGGGCTGGCTCTCGTCGTGGCTGTGCAAGCCCATTTCCTTCAAGAACTTATCCAGCGAGTCGAGCGGCATCTTCGCGCCTTTGGTCGCGTAGTGCATCGGGATGACGATATTCGGCTCCAGCAGGCTGACGACCTCCGCCGCCTTGGCCGCGTTCAAGCCACCGCCGCCGCCCACCGGGATCAAGACGATATTCACCGTCCCCAAGGCCTCGACTTCAGCCTGGGTCGGCACCTGACGCAAATCGCCCATGTGCGCCACCGTCAGGCCGTCGTAATCGAAAACGTACAAAGTATTGCGCGGCTGCTCGCTGGCCTTCTTGCCGCGCCCGTCCGTCTGTACACCGGTAATGAAAACGCTGCCGATCTCGAATTCGCCCGGCCCGGTAATCGCGTGGGCATATCCCTTTACTGCGTTGAGATAATTGTGGCCGGCTGCATCGTGGCTGACCGTGACGATATCCGCCTTGAGTTTGAGCGGTTCATAGCCCACCGTCTCGGCGTCGAACGGATCGGTCACCACCGTCGCCAGGTTTCGCTCAGTCAGGCGGAAGCAAGAATGTCCGTACCAGGTAATTTCCATGTTGCAACCTCCGGGGCAATTATACCCGTAACCTATGAGGTAGGGTAACATGATTGGGCTTCGTTGCTTCGTTTGCCTGTTGGGTAAAATCGGCTATAATCTGGACAAGAGGTATGGCCTATGACACTCCAGACTGTTACCCTTCATTTACCAGAAGACCTATACCAGCGATTGCAACGGGCAGCAAAGTTGACTTATCGTTCAGTGGACGAGGTTGTGGTTACGACAATTAATGCCACGCTGGTCGCCCCACCGAACTTGCCTTCCGAACTGGCTGATGAACTGGCAGCTATGCGCCTGTCGAGTGATGATGCGTTGTGGGCAGCGGCTCAACCCTCTCTCTCTCCGGCTGAGGCGCATCGCTTGAAACAAATCAACCACACGGCTGGCGAACGTCCGCTTTCTCACTCAGAGGCGGTTGAACAGGAGACCCTGCTCAAGGCCTACCACCATTCTATTTTACGTCGTGCGCAAGCATTAGCCATCCTGGCCCAACGCGGTCATACGGTATCTCCAGAGAACCTGGCCCCGGCATCCTCTCTATGACGGGTCCTACAAATTCCGCCGCTCTGCGAGCACGCGTGCGCCGACAGGCCAGGCAACGTGGCATCCCCCTCAAGAATGATCCCTACCCTCAACCCGCGCTTCACTCCCGGCGCGTCTGTCACGCCGCTTGCAGACGGCGGCTGGCATCTTGAAATCTCCTCCGGTCAGCGCGGCCAGTACCGCCTCGCTCAACTGGATGACTATTCGCGCCTCTCTCGCCGCGCCTTCCTATGGAGACCGCCATTCACCCTGAGCCTGCGCGCCCGTGTCTCCGCGCCTGACCTGCCCGGCACCTGGGGCTTCGGCCTGTGGAATGATCCCTTCGGCTTTGCACTCGGATTCGGCAACACACCCGGACGCCTGCCGGCTCTCCCAAACGCGGCCTGGTTCTTCTACTCTTCGCCGGAAAACTATCTGTCGTTGCAACCATGTCATTGCGAGGAGCGGAGCGACGAAGCAATCCCCACTCCCGCGAGGGGATTGCTTCGCCGCCAAAAAACGGCGGCTCGCAATGACACCCCTGCCAACGGCTTCTTCGCCGGGACGTTCCGCTCGCCGCGCTGGCCCTCGCCCCTGCTCGCGCCCGCGCTGCTGGCGCTGCCCTTCCTGGCCCTGCGACCGGCCTCCCGTCTCCTGCGGCGGCTGGCAAGCCATATCGTCCGCCAGGATGGGAACGCGGTGGGCGTGGATGTCACCCAATGGCACGATTATTCCATCCACTGGCAGGCCGATGCTGTTGCCTTTTTCGTGGACGGCGCGGAGATATTGCGCACGCCCCTCGCCCCGCGCGGCCCTCTTGGACTGGTGGTGTGGATGGACAACCAGTACGCCGCCTGGAGGCCAGATGGAAAGCTCGGCTACGGCACGCTGAAAAACCCGTCCGCCTGGCTGGAAATCGAGAACATCGAAACATCCGGGTGATATTTTTCAGGGTTGCTTTACTTTTGTTTACGGATTTGCTATACTGTGAGCAGCGAAAACATCTGTAAATGATGGGAATGGCAAATGCACATCATTACACGGAAACGGTTGAATGAGTTTGCGGAGAAACATCCTGACGCCAAATCATCGCTTCAGCATTGGTACAAACAGATGAAATCTGGACGATTCCGTTCGTTTGTAGAGTTGCGTGCCATCTTTCCCGCCGCTGACCAAGTGGGCAACATGACCGTTTTCAATATTGGTGGTGGCAAAGCGCGTTTGATAGCGGCCATTCATTACAATCGGCAGAAGGTGTACATTCGCGCAGTGCTAACGCACGATGAGTATGACAGAGGCAAGTGGAAGGAGTAGAGCATGGTGACAGAAGTTCAAACCGCCGAACGTGTCTGGCCGACGTTGGCCCCAGTTGTGTTTGTCCCTCACAGCGAGGGCGAATATCAACAGCTTGTGACGTTACTTGACACCTTGATTGACGTGGCGGGTGAGAATGAAAACCATCCCTTAGCGTCGTTGATGGAAGTAATCGGCGTATTGATTGAGAAATATGAAGACGAGCATGTTCCAGAGCTGACTGCCATATAGTCATCGCGCGAAAGAAGATGATTGATGGGGAGGGTGCGCCTGATTATGGTCGGCGGGGAGGTCGCCCGCCCCGCCGCTCCTGGCCCTGCGACCGGCCTCCCGTCTACTGCGGCGGCTGGCAAGCCGCGTCGTCCGGCAAGATGGGAGCGCGGTGAGCGTGGATGTCACCCAATGGCACGATTATTCCATCCGCTGGCAGGCCGATGCTGTTGCCTTTTTCGTGGACGGCGCGGAGATATTGCGCACGCCCCTCGCCCCGCGCGGGCCGCTCGGACTGGTGATCTGGATTGACAATCAATACGCCACCTGGAGGCCAGATGGCAGGCTGGGCTACGGCACGCTGGAAAACCCGGCCGCCTGGCTGGAAATCGAGAATATCGTAGCCTCCGGATGATATTCTTCGGGGTTGCTTTACTTTTGTTTACAGATTTGCTATACTGTGAGCGTGGGTAGGTTGGTTTTCCATTAGACCGTCCGTATAGGCGGCTGATCCGCGAGTTGGGTGCTAACGAGCCATTTTGAACAAGAAAATAGACGGATTTACCGAAAGGGAAAATTGTTGTATAGTTCCCATCACAACTTACGAAGGTGGAGTATATGAAACCTCTCAGTCATATAATCAGATTACTTGTTTTAGGAGTGTTAATTTTTCAACTTGCCGCTTGCATTGGCACAAGAGCGGCAGGTAATGAAACTTGGTCTCTTGTGGAGATTGTAACAAAAGGTAACCAAATTGATACTTTCACAGACACAGTTAAAGTTCAAAACTGTGGAATTGTACAACCCAAAACAATAATTTGCTCCGCGGGAACAACTCACGATTTAAGCGTCAGTATTGGGGGAGGGACTGAATTTGGAGAAGGAGTAAAATTTTCTATTGCTGGGAGCGTTAGTACAGGCTTAGGCATCGGACGAGAAAGTGGCGAAAATGTCGAACTAGAAATACCCCCAGATGGTTTTGTATACATTTTTACTATCAACAAAGAATATCGTATAACGACTGGTGAACTAATCGCACAATCATCTAGCGGAGAACAACAGACAGCAAACTATAATTTCAATGCAAGTTGCTCTATTCAAGTTGTATCCAGAAAGCAAGTAAGTTGCTCAGACGCCAACCAAAACTCAAGCACAATAGATATGCCTGGAGAAATTTGGGCAACGGACATTCAAGAACCTCACATATATCAGCAACTAGCAATTTCCGAGAAAGAATTCGTTGATTTTTCATTTGAGGCAGATGTAAGAATCAACAATGGTTCATCTGAGTATCACGGGTTAATGTTCGGGCTCCAAACCAACGATAATAATTTCTACAGTTTTCGTATTACGCCCGATGGCTTTTTTGCTTTTGATTTGTGGCAAGATTCTCCTGATTTTTCATTTACAAGAATTTTAGGGCCAAGCAATTCTAGTGCTATCTACACAGGAGCGGGACAAGTAAACCATCTAAAGGTAGTGGTGAATGGAAGTAAATTCGATTTATTTATTAACGGTCAAAAAGTTGGCACTATTACAGATTCCACTTTTTCGAGCGGGAAGGTAGGTTTTGTCTCATGCACATGCGATGGGTCTTCTAGTGCATCTGCCACTTTCCTTAACGTAGTAATATCTCAGAATCCCTAGAATGGGGTAAACGTGAAAACCATTGCCCGTTTACTTTTCTACATAATATTTATTTGGCTATTATCAGCCTGTGGAACTCCTCAGCAGTATCCAACATCTGAATTTATACCCACCGAGTTTGTACCCACTGAACCTCCCGCAATAACCAATGTAGAAAACGCTTCCATTGCTCCTGAGTTGAACAGTATAGCCCCTAACTTTACACTCAATGATACACATGGTAACACATACGACCTATGGGGGCTCAGAGGTTATCCCGTTTTGGTTAATTTTTGGGCAACGTGGTGCGGCCCATGTCTAGAGGAATTGCCTGCGCTACAAGCCATATTCAATAGATACCAAAGCGATGGTTTAATAATTCTTGCAATTAATGGCGATGGCGAATCTTTCTCTGATATTGATAACTACCGACAAGAAAACGGATTAAGTTTTCCCTTATTAATTGACACTGACGAAAGTGCTCCAGCTTCCTACCAAATTGGAGCATTTCCTACTTCCTTTTTTGTAGACAGGAACGGTATTATCCAATATATTAATTATGGGTCTTTAGACGAGCAAGGATTTGACGATATTTTGAATTCCACTATTTTAGTGGGCAATAGTAGCTACCTAGCTATTGATTTGCCAGGCAATGTATGGTCTGTTGATATTTCAGAACCTCATGTATATAACTATTCCATCCTGTCAGATGATATTTTTTCTAACTTTACCGTTCAAACTGATGTTGAAATAAACAATAATGCTCACGAATATCACGGATTATTTTTCCGCCAACAAGATGATAAAAATTTTTACTCTTTCCGTATAACGCCCGATGGTTTTTTTGAGTTTGACGTATGGCACTCTGGTGATTATTCTTTTGACACTATTTTAGGCCCAACACAATCCGATTATATTTATCGAGGAGTTGGACAAACAAATACACTAAAAGTTGTCACCAACAATGAGAATTTTGATTTGTACATAAATGGACAATATGTTGGCTCAATCTCAGATACTAACTTTCAATCTGGAAAAGTTGGCGTGATTTCGTGTACTTGCGATGGCTCAAATGCTACATCAGCAACTTTTTATAATTTCTCTCTAATTGACCAACCGTAACGAAAGGTAAAGCAAGGAGAACCTGATTATGAATAGAATCCTAAGCATTGCAACAATTCTTATAATTTTATCTTCCTCTTTATGCGGATGTTCACCAACCCAAACATTTAGTGTGGCGGAGACAGGTGGCTCAATTTACATAAACGCCAGTATATACAACAAAAACGTGTCACAAGGTGAGATGGTTGAATTCTTTTCAACCGTCAAACATGATGTGCAAGACAACTTCACCATTGTTGTTCGTGCTATCCCTGAATCTGGTAATAAATGGAAATTTGCATTATGCTATGAAACTGAATGTTTTATAAGTAATGGCGATAAGGTAATAGAAAAAAGAATCGATTTATCGCCAAATTCATCTATGGAGTTTGATGTAAAAATTTTCGCACCTGAACAGGTAAGCGTAGGCGATTCATCTACTATTAAATTTGAAGTACAAAGCACTACATCACCGCAAGCAGTAAACTCTGTCAGTTTTACAGCAACGGTTAAGTGACATCCAAAACGCACCCAACAAAGCATGTAGGCGGACAGTGTGGATTCCGCGGCATTTTCGAATATTTTCTACACTCGAACATAATCCTGCTCCCAAGCCGAGTCCACGCCCGTTCAGCCACCACTACCCTTCCAGGGTGCTCCGCGAACGCAAACCGTTATCTCTGTCCACCAAGAAAGTTGAAGATATGCTCAAATCCGGTTCGAGCGCAGGTACGAACAGAATGAAAGTTCCACATCCCATTCCTTATCAAGGCAGTAAACGCAACCTGGCAAAATACATCTTGCCGTTTTTTCCACCCGAAATCGGAACGCTTTTCGAGCCTTTTTCAGGTTCGGCGGCAATTTCGATTGCGGCAGCGGTATATGGAAAAGCGTCTCGTTTTCATTTGAATGATGTCAATCAGCCTTTGATCGCACTCTTCAACGAGATTATCTATCATCCCAATGAAATTGCCGCGCAGTATGAAATCCTTTGGTCGGAACAACAGGGAAACGAGCGGAAATATTACGATATAGTCCGCGATAACTTTAATGAGACCCAACGCCCGGATTATTTGCTCTATCTGCTTGCTCGCTGTGTCAAAGCGTCTGTAAGATACAACGCCAACGGCGATTTCAATCAAAGCCCTGATAATCGCAGATTGGGACGTAATCCGCAGCAAATGAAAGCTGATATTTTGGCGGTGTCCGGTCTTTTGCGTAACAAAACAACCTTGACCAGCACTGATTACAAAGAAATATTGGCTATCGCAACACCTAAAGATTTGGTGTATATGGATCCGCCCTATCAAGGTGTATGCGCCACAGGCGACCCGCGTTACTTTAGTGGGATTGATTTCGATGAGTTCATGCAAGAACTGAAAAAACTGAATGAAAGGGATGTGCCTTTTATTCTTAGTTATGATGGCCGTACAGGTAAAAAATCATACGGGGAAATCCTGCCTGATGAATTAGCAATGTATCGTCTGGAAATTGAAGCAGGACGTTCTACACAAGCCACATTACTCGGCAGGGATGATGTAACTTTCGAATCGGTTTACCTTTCGAGAAACCTGGTTAAAAAATGGCGCCTTGCACCATTAGAAATGATCGCCGATCATCTCATTCGCCAGCCTGCACTTTTCGAATTCTAAACGATGAGCCTCCCATAATGACCCAATCAACCGAACACAAAAAGATAAAGCGACTTCTGGAAAAGATTTCGAATAAACGCGCTCGCATTGTCATCGAGCATATCCTCGAAAATGGATTTATCACCACTGAACAACTCGAAAAGCGATATGGCTATAATCATCCACCCAGGGCCGCCCGCGATGTACGCGAATCGGGTATTCCATTGGAAACTTTTCGAGTCAAGGACAGTGAAGGTCGCTCCATAGCGGCTTATCGGTTTGGGGATTTGAAACAAGTTCGCAGAGGCAGGTTGGAAGGCAGGCAAACATTCCCAAAGAAATTTCGAGATGAACTTTATGCCCGAAGCGGCGAAAAATGTTCGATTTGTAGCGGAATTTTTGAACAACGTTATTTGCAGGTTGACCACCGAGTCCCATATGAAGTTGCAGGAGACACGAAAGGCGACTTAAATCCCGAAAATTTCATGTTGGTTTGTGGTTCATGCAATCGGGCAAAATCCTGGTCTTGTGAGCATTGCGCCAATTGGCAAAGCGGCAAGTCGTCGCAAGTATGCTTGAAATGCTATTGGGCAAACACAGAAAATTATGTTCATGTTGCGCTCAGAGAAGTGAGACGCACAGATATTTTGTGGAATGAAAATGAAGTTGAATTGTATGAAAGGCTTAAGGAATCGGCTGTGCAAAACCAATTCCCGATACCTGAATATGTCAAGAAAATTGTAGAGAAGCAGCTTGGCAAACCAAAAGGCGGCTAACATCGGCTCCAGGCGGACACATTCGCTTCGCTCAGTGCAGGCAGCCGGCTCCGCTCCTCGCTCGCAAGAGCGTTTCCAGAAGTGATGCGATAATGGGAAGGAGTCTCGCCAATCCCGCCGCTGCCGCTGAGCTCCGTGCCGTTATCTCTGTTCACCAAAAAAGGATGAAGATATGCTCAAATCCGGTTTGATTTTAGGAGTCGTCGCTTTGCTGCTCGCCATTGGGGCAGCGCTTCTTAGCCCGCTGTGTGTCCCGTGCCTGACCCTCTTGCTGGGACTGGGAGCCGGCTACCTGGCGGGCGCATTCGATAAACCATCCGAAAAGCGTGGTTCAACGAAGTCTGGTGCCATTGCTGGTGCGATCGGCGGGGCTGGCGCCCTCATCGGGCAGGCCGTCGGCGCGGTCATCAACAGCCAGTTGGTGGGACCAGGAGGAGCCATCCAACTCATTCGCCAACTGGGAATACAATTGCCCTCGGGCGCCACCCCGGCTGACATTGCGACGGGTTATTGGGGCGGCGTTATTGGGAGCACGTGCTGCCTGGGCTTGTTCGATGTCGCGCTGATGGCTGGCCTGGGCGCATTGGGCGGCCTGCTTTGGTGGCAGGTCGCTGGCAGCAAACGATCTGTTTTACCACCCTCGTAACTGCTCAGGCATCCTGGTTTCGCGGGGCTGAAGCCGCCTGCTCAGTACATGGAAGCCCTTCGGGCTGGCGCGACGAGTCGGATTTATCCGACTTCACGAACTGAGGCAGGGATTTATCCCGCCGAAATAGGACGCAAAACGATGTGCCTGAGCAGTTACCCACCCCCAATAGAATAGAGGCAGGTAATGGCCAGAAGGAAAAAGAGCGACAGAAAGAAGAGGCCGATTGCCGTCACCGTCATTGCGGCGGCGATCGTGGCGCTCTTCCTGATCCGCCTGTACCAGGTCTTCGAGCCTTTGATCCGGCAGCAGGTTTTCCAGAACGGGATCGCGGTTCCACTCTTCGACGGCTGGAGGTTGACGGATCTGGGCCGGGCGCTGCTCTCCAGCGTCGCCTATCTCGTGCTGTCGGTTGCGGGCATCGTTGTCCTGATCGGCTTCCTGCGCCTGCGCCGCTGGAGCTGGGTGCTGCTGATGTCATGGACAGGGATTTCGCTCGCCATCACCCTGGTCAATTATTTCTATGCACAGCACCTACTCGGTAGCCAGCCCAACTACGCGGTGATGGCCTCCAACGTGATCATCGCCTTTGCGCTCAATATGACCGAAGTGCAGCGGATTTTCGGGATAAGGAGGGATGAAAATGTACCGGGCATCTGATCGTCCTACCGCTCCCGCGACCGCTTCCGACCTGGAACTGCTGCGCCGCTTCGAGCCGGCGGCGTACTTTACGAAGGGCGAGCCGTTCTTCCCTGCCGACGTTGAACACTATGTGCAGGATTGCAGCTTGTGGGAACACTATCCCGATGGGCGCGAAGAACTCCTGGTCAAGCAGGGTGAACTCACGCTGGAAAAACTGGTCGAACCTCATCCGGCCGCTTTCGGGACGGTGCGCTTCCTGCGCTTCATCGAGAACCTCAGCCTGACCGAATCCGCCCAGGTGCTGGCCGACCAGGCCCGCCTGCGAGCCAGGCTGCGCAACTATTTCCACGCCGGGATAGGACGCCTGGCGCGCGGCGGTTTCCTGCCGCGGCTGGTGGATGGTTTGTTCTCGCTCTCGTTCCTTTTGCGCGGCCGGGTCTCCGCCGCCACTGCCGCCGCAGCGGAACTCGACTACTACGAGATGTTCAAAGAGGAGCCGAAATACGTCTACTATGGCCGCGTCGCCCGGCAAAATGGCTGGACGGTGCTCCAATACTGGTTCTTCTACTGTTTCAACAACTGGCGTTCCGGCTTCCACGGCGTCAACGACCACGAATCCGATTGGGAGATGGTCGCCATCTACCTTTACGAGGATGGCGGGCAGCTCATCCCGGAATGGGTCGCCTACGCCTCGCACGATTTCAAGGGCGATGACTTGCGCCGCCGCTGGGATGACAACGGCCAGTTAGAGAAGAACGAGGAGTACCACCCCGTGATCTATACTGGCGCCGGGTCTCACGCCTCCTATTTCCGTCCCGGCGAATACCAGGCGGAATTCAACCTGCCGTTGCCGAGCTGGTTATCCGGTTTGGTGCGCACCTGGAACAAGTTCTGGACGGAGACGCTGGGCCAGCCGGCCGGGAATCCGTTCCGCATCCCGTTCGTGGACTTTGCGCGCGGCGATGGGCTGCGCATCGGGCCGGGCGGACCTCAAGCCTGGTCGCCGGTTCTGATTGATGAATCCACCCCTTGGGTGAGCCAGTACCGGGGGTTGTGGGGGCTTTTCGCCCGCGACCCAATTTCAGGGGAGAATGCCCCGGCCGGGCCAATGTACAACCGGGATGGTTCGCCGCGCAGCTCGTGGTACGATCCGCTCGGCTTCGCCGGTTTGGATAAAGTCCCGCCTCCGCCGCAAGCTCTGGAACTGCTCAGGAGCAATTGCGATAAAGTCGTTCACCGCCAGGAAGAATTGGAGCAACGCATCTCGGAAAAAGCCGGGGAGTTGCAATCCCTGGGCATCGAGATGAAAGGGATGGAAGGCAACCCGCACCTGGCCAAGCAGCACGCTGCCCTGGGGAAAACGTTATCAGCCCTCGCCGATGAAGTCAAGGGGCTGCGCCGCGAGCGCTCGGAGAATACGGCGCTGCTCCAGGGATTGACTCAGCAACTGGAACGGCTAAATGCAGGCGAACAGGATGATCCGCGCGCCCACATCCGCCACCTGGCAGAACCGGACAAGCCGACCCAGGCATTTCGCTTCGACCGCGCCGCCGAGACCTGGGCAGCCATCAGCTTGAGCCTGCTGCTGTTTGCCATAGCCGTGCTCATTTTTCTTGCCCCGCATTACGTCTGGGCCGGCCTGACGATCATCTTTCTCCTGTTCCTCGTCGCCGAGTCCATCCTGCGCGGAGCGTTCGTCCAAACCATCGCGCGAATCACCCTGATCCTGGCAATGGTCGCCGCGCTGATCCTATTCTTCCATTTCTGGAAATGGATCATCGTCGCCGCGCTGCTGACCACAGGCGCGTTCCTGATGTTCCAGCGTCTGCGCGAACTGACGGGATGAGTACTACATCACCCAAAAATGTGGGAATACCACCCGCAGGATCACATCCAGGATCAAACCGAGCATGAACCAGGCGCCGAAGGCGCGGTTATTGACGAATCCCTGCGGGGCGAAGTAGAGCGGCCAGCCGCCCTGCCCATCCGGGAATCCCTCCGGTCGCGTCTCCGGCTTGGGTTTCAGGAATTGCGGGTACATCTTCAGGAAGGTGGGTACCGCAACGAAAACCAGCAGCAGCACCGGCGTGAAATATTTGACCGCGATCAGGTAGATCACCAATAAGTACGGCAGGATCATCATCGCCAGCACGGCGTAACGGGCAGCCTCCTCGCCGATCAGCACCGGCAGGGTATGGATCTTCTTGGCTTTGTCAATCACCAGCTTGTCAATGTGCTTGCCGAAGATGACCGTGGTCACGCCCAGCACGTACGGCAGGCTGGCCCAGACCACGTTCCAGACCCACTGGC
>Ga0210014_1001424_pt1 | contig 17974 bp, 18 predicted proteins | sample CryGeymeta201519_FD_183983 | JGI IMG/M metagenome (GOLD analysis project Ga0210014, IMG submission 183983) | Groundwater microbial communities from Crystal Geyser aquifers in Utah, USA - Crystal Geyser metaG 2015-19 (SPAdes) (version 2) | ecosystem: Environmental > Aquatic > Deep subsurface >...
CCCAGCTTTTAAATGAAAAATATGATAAAGCAGCTGGCTTAAAAGTGGATTTAAAGAAAATAAAAGAAAGCGTTGATCTAATCAAAAATTCTGGTGTTGATTACGAATTTAGAATTACGGTTGTACCTGGCTTGCAGACAAAAGAGGATATTATTCAAATAGCCAAAGAAATAGGAAAAGCAAGAAGATTTTTTCTTCAGAATTTTGACTTCACGAAACCTTTGCTTGATCCTTCGCTTCAGAAAATAAAGCCTTATTCTCATGAGTATCTTTTAGAAATCAGGGAGGAGATTCTGCCTTTTTTTGAAAAAGTGGGGATAAGATAAGTATCTTTACATTTTTTAAAAAGAGAATATAATAAACAATATGGTTAATGGTTTGAAAATAAAGGTTTTAGCTGTTTTTCTAATTTTTGTTTTTCTTCTAACGACCGGTCTGGGGTGTAAATGGACTCAAGGAAAATTAGCTCAAAAAGCGCCTTCCATTAACTTAGTTTATTGGCGGGTAGAGGATGAACCAGACGACTTCGGCGAAATTATTACTAGATTCCGGGCTCTTTACCCTCATATTACTATTATCGTTAAGACCTTGAGAGAAGAAGAATACAAACAAAAATTGCTTGAGGCCTGGGCAGAGGATAAGGGGCCGGATCTCTTTTCTATCCCGGTTTCATGGCTTTATGAATACAAGACAAAAATTTTGCCTTTGCCGCAGCAATTAACTATGATAAAAACCACGGTGACTGGGACTTTAAAGAAAGAAGAAAAATTAACTGAAGAAAAAATAACTGCTCCGAGCTTGAGAGATTTGAGAGAAACTTATGTGGAGACCGTGCCTCTTGACGCGATGATTGATAATCAAATTTATGGCTTGCCTTTCTCAATGAATGTTCTGGCTTTGTATTATAATCGCGATCTTTTAAATAATGCTGGCATACCTAAGCCGCCAGAAACCTGGGAGGCTTTTGTTGAAGATATCAAACTTTCAACCTTACTTGATAAACAAGGAAATTTTGTCGTCTCAGGCGCAGCTCTGGGCGGATATGATAATGTTAATTATTTGGTTGATATTCTTTCTCTTTTGATGATGCAAAATGGCGCTAATATGGCTGAAGGAGGCAAAACAATTTTTGATAGGCCTTTGGCCGCTGATCCTTCGTATTTCCCAGGAGAAGAAGCCCTGCGTTTTTACACTGACTTCGCCAACCCGGCCAAAGAGGTTTATAGTTGGAATAAAAAGATGCCCAATTCAATGGAAGCATTTATTCAAGGGAAAACAGCTTTTTATTTCGGTTATCCCTCTGATTTAGAGAAAGTTAAATCTTTAGCTCCTAAATTAAATTTTGATGTGGCGCCCATTCCTCAGATTGCCGGTTCTCTAAAACAGATTAATTACGGTAATTATTGGTTAGAGACCGTCTCAAAAAAGACAAAATATCCTAACGAAGCTTGGGACCTTCTTCTTTTTGCTTCCCAATCAAATAATGTTTCTACTTTTCTTGAGCGAGCCAAAAAACCGACTAGCCATCGAGCTTTGATCGCCCAACAGTTGGAAGATTATGACTTGAGCCCGTTTGCTAAGGAGGTTTTGACGGTTAAGACCTGGTATAAAGGAGGAAACTATGCTTTAGTTAAAGAGGCTTTTACAGAAATGGTTAAAGGCATTGAAGAAGGAACAATGGATTTCAAAAAAGCAATTAGATATGGAGTGGATAAGGTAAATTTAAGTTATTAAAAATGAAAAATCAAAAAATACAAAAATATCTGTTTCTGCTTGTTTTTATTTGTTTGATTGTTTTGACAGTCAAGCCAGTTTGGGCGCAATCTATCTGGGATGGCATAGAAACTTGCCGCACAGAGGGCAGTTGTCAATTAAATGATTTTTTGATTTTAGGCATTAACATTAGTAAAATCATTCTTCGTTGGTCTGGCGTGGCTCTACTTGCTGTTTTCGTGATTGGCGGTATAATGTGGATGACCTCAGGCGGAGCCGAGCAGCAGGTTACATCCGGGAAAAAATATATTACCAATGGGGTGATTGGTTTGGTCATCATCATCTTTGCCTATACTTTTATTAGCTGGCTTGGCGGTATTTTGAAAGTAGAATTACTTAAGGAGACGGGAACAGGGGGACAAGAGTCAGAAGGACAACAATGGAGGGCTTGCGAGTATTTGCCGGACAGAGTAGGTAAGACCTGGTCTTTAGGCTGCGAGTCAGCGGCGATAAAAATCTATCAACAAAAGCTTAATAATATGAATTGTAATTGCGGGACAGCTGATGGCAAATTCGGCGATGATACAAAGGGATGTACTGAAAAATTTCAATCAGCTAATAAATTAGAAAGCGACGGGATAGTAGGTCAAGCTACTTTTAAAATTTATAGCTCGTCTAATAAAAGATGCTGCAGCGGATCGGTGTCAAACACTTGTAAAGATCCAGTAAAAGAGGAAATAGATTGTAAAGAGCCGAAATTTTGCCGTTTAACAAGTGATTGCAAGGATGGGACAATAATAACAGGGAAATGTCCTGGTCCAGCAGACATTGTCTGTTGCGAGAAGAAGTAATTTATCTAATTTTTAAATTATGAAATCTTCTTTTAAAAAAATATTTGCTTTGTCGTTTTTATTTATTTTATTATTGACATCTACCAGTGTCTCAGCCCTTAAATTACCTAACCCTTTAGAAGCAATTTCCGGAGGGAAAACCGGGACCGAAGCTGTTCCCTACATAGTGGGGAATATTATTAAGGGAGTTCTGGGTATTGTTGGCATAATTGCTTTAGTTTATTTCATTTACGGCGGCATTCTCTGGATGACCTCAGGCGGAAACGAGCAGCAGGTCAAGCAGGGGAAAGATACTCTGGTTTGGGCAATCTTTGGTTTGGTGATCGTTTTTTTCAGTTATGCGTTGTCAAATTTTATCATAGGCATTTTGACCAAAGGCGCAGGATAAAAATTAAAAAGATATCATTAATTTGACAAAATTTTAGTTTACTCTATAATATAATTGTAAAATTTGAAAGGTCGACGTAATAAAAATAAAGATTAATTCTTAGAAAAAATTTATGAAAAAAGCAGTTTTTATAAGTTTAATCGTTTTAAGCTTGGTTCTTCCAATGATGTTTTACGCGAACCAGGCTGTAGGAGCAGTAACACCGCCGATGCAGGAAGGATTGGACGTGTTTCAAACAGAATCTGGGGCAAGTACGGCGACTTTGCCAACAGTTATTGGCAGGATCGTAAAAATTGTGATTAGTTTTCTTGGTCTAATTGCGGCGGTTATCATTATTATTGGCGGCTTTCAGTGGATGACCTCAGGCGGGAACGAGGAAAAAATAGCCGGAGCGAAAAATTTAATGATTAATGGTTTGATTGGCATGGTTTTAGTGATTTTAGCTTACGCCATTGCCAGTTTTGTCATCAGTAGCTTGAGCAAGGTGACAGGTTAATCTAATTAATAAGAAATGACTCGCGATTTTTCAAAAAAAATTTCTTTTTCGAAAGGATTAACTTTGATTATCCTTATTCTTTTGGTTTTGCCGAATCTTTGTTTAAGCCAGGGAGAAATACAGCAAGGATTAAAAAACGTTGGCGAACAATCTGGCTTACCCGGAGGAGAATCAGGGGCTATGTACACAATTGTCGGCAAGGTTGTCGGGATAGTGGTTGGACTTTTAGGTTTAATTTTGGCAGTTTTTATTGTTTATGGAGGCGCGATGTGGATGACCTCAGGCGGAAACGAGGAGCAAATAAAAAAAGCGAAAGGCATGATTGTCAACGCCATTATCGGCCTAGTAATTGTTCTTTTGGCTTACGCGATCAGCAGTTTTATCATTGACAAGCTGGCTGGCGCAGTAGCAACTATGCCGAAATAAGATTGCCGATCTAATTTATTCTATTTATTCTTAATAATCAAAAACAGAGCGTATTTAAAATGCTCTGTTTTTGGTTGACAGAAATTTTGCCTCTGTTAAAATAATTTAGTATCGTAAAATTTGTAATATTTTAATTTGTATTGATTTAAAACGATTATGAACCGAAATAGAGTTTGGACAATTTTTGTGATTATTTTACTTTTAGCTTTTTTTTGTTTTTTGATTGACTTGCCGCAAGCGCCAAAATGGATACCGGGCTCAAAGTGGTTTAGCAAACAGAGGTTCCATTTAGGCTTAGACCTTAGAGGGGGGACAGAATTGATTTATGAGGCAGAAACAAAAGACATTCCATCTGAGGAGATAGAATATGCCGTGGCCGGCGCTCGGGACGTGATTGAGCGTCGGGTTAATGTTTTTGGTGTTTCTGAACCTTCTATTCAAACTTCAAAAGTTGGCGATCAAAGGCGAATTTTAGTCGAGTTGCCAGGCATCAAAAATATTTCCGAGGCAATTAAAATGATCGGAGAAACTCCGACTCTTGATTTTAGAGAATTAGGAGAACAAACCACGTCTACCGCTGAATGGCTTTACACTGGTTTAACAGGTAAATATTTAAAAAGCGCAATTATTAATTTTGATCCACAGACTAATGAGCCAGAAGTTTCTTTAGAGTTTGATAAAGATGGCACACAATTATTTGGCGAACTGACCACGAAAAATGTGGGGAAACCCATCGCAATTTTTTTAGATAACCAGTTAATCAGCGCGCCAACTGTCAGAGAGCCGATAACCTCAGGCAAGGCAGTGATCACTGGTAAGTTTACTTTAGTAGAAGCAAGAGAATTGGCTTCTCGGCTTTCGGCCGGCGCCCTGCCTCTGCCAATTAAATTGATTAGTCAACAAAATATCGGTCCTTCTTTAGGCAGAGAATCAGTTAAAGCGAGCTTGGTAGCCGGTCTTTTGGGCTTGCTCGCTGTTTCTTTATTTATGATTTTATTTTACAGGAGGCTTGGTTTGCTTTCAGTCGCTGCCCTTTCTATTTATGTTTTAATTAATCTCTGCTTGTTTAAAATAATTCCTGTCACTTTAACCCTTTCTGGCATAGCTGGTTTTATTATATCAATTGGCATGGCAGTTGATGCTAATGTTTTAATTTTTGAAAGAATTAGAGAAGAGAAGGCCTTGGGAAAAATTTACGCTCAAGCCGTCAGAGATGGTTTTTTGCGCGCTTGGTCAGCGATCAGGGATGGAAATTTGACCACTTTGATTGTCTGTCTTATTCTTTATTATTTTTCAACTGGTATGGTCAAAGGTTTTGCCGTCACCTTAAGTTTAGGCGTGCTGACCTCTATGTTTTGCGCCATAACTATTACCAGAAATCTAGTTGAAATTGCAAGTAAGAAATAATTATGTTTGATTTTGCAAAACATTTGAAGGTATTTATTATTATTTCCGTTATCCTTTGCGGCCTCTCTATCTTTGGCTGGATTTTTTGGGGCTTAAAACCAGGGCTTGATTTTAAGGGAGGTTCTTTGATGGAATTGAAATTTGACAAAAAACAAGGAGTGTCGGAAATAAAAGAAAAATTGAAACCTTTAAATTTAGGAGATTTAGTTGTTCAACCAGCGAGCGAGACCGGCATGATTCTAAAAATGAAAGAGGCGGACGACGCTAAACATCAGGAAATTTTAAAAACCTTAGGTAATCCTCAAGAATTAAGATTTACTAATATTGGTCCGACTATCAGCCAAGAATTGATTACCAAGGCCTGGTGGGCCATTATTTTAGCTGTTATTTTTATCGCCTTATACATTGCCTGGGCTTTTAGAAAAATTTCTCGGTTGTTTGGCGCAGCAGAATCTTGGCGTTGGGGCTTGGGAGCAATCGCTGCTTTGGGTCATGACATTTTGATCATGATCGGCTTTTTTGCCCTTTTAGGTTTTTTGAAGGGGGTGGAAATAGACACAAATTTTGTCACCGCCATTCTGGTTGTTTTGGGTTACTCAGTTAATGACACTATTGTAATTTATGACCGGATCAGAGAAAATCTGCTTTTTTCTAAATCAAATGACCTGCCTTTCATTGTTAATAAATCTTTGAATGAGGTAATTGTCAGATGTTTGGCCACTACTTTAACTACCATCACTGTCATTCTTGCTGTTTATTTATTCGGCGGCGAGAGTATTAAAAATTTTGCCCTGGCGATGATGGTCGGCGTGGCTACTGGCGCTTGGTCATCTTTGGCTGTTGCCACCCCGTTTATTTTGTTTGGCAGAAAAATGGCGCCAGGAAGAAAAACCTAAGAGCAAAGCTTTTTATTTAAATATGAGAAAATTTCTAAGAGTTTTCTTGTGGATAATTATTATTTCCTTCATCACCCATTTTATGGTGATGTTTTTATTTTTGAAGACGCCTTTTTTGTCTTTGCCGGAGAAATTAATTCCAGACAGGGTCCTTTTAGCGATCACGGAATATGAGCTAAAAGGCAAAGATTGCAACCTTTTTTGTTTTATCGCCGAATCTTGGAAAATCACCATTGCTTATTTTAGGAGAGGACTGGGATTCTATGATTATGCTATAATTCTTAATGATAAAACAAAAAATTCTGAAATCCGATCTTACATTTTATCTTTAATTAATTCTGACCTAGAAAATAATAGGTATGCCCCAGAGGAGGATAAAGAACTTTACGCAGCGATTTTAAAAATAGCAGCTGATAAAAACGAAGATCAAAGATTGCGCGAGGAGTGTTTGAATATTTTAAAATTAGTCAAAAATAATGATCCAAAAGCTAAAGAAATAGCCCTTGAGATTATAAAGACGGAACCGGATAACCCATTTTCTGGCTTAAAAGTGTCCGCCACTAAGTTGTTAGTCAAAGAAAGCCCCGGCGACATAGATGCTCTATTTGAATTATTGAAAAATCCGGATAGTAGTGTGAATAGTAATGCTGGTCGATCTTTAATTATGAACTATCCTCGAGAAACATATTGGCGAATTAGCGAAATAGTTGAGATTGCTAAAAATGAAAATTACAAACCATCGGTCAGAGCAGAAGCGCTAATGCTTGTTAATTATTTACATCAAATCTTTGGCAATATTGATCAAAATACAATTAACTCCCTTAAGCTTTTATTAAATGATAAGAAAGGAGGCATTCGTGGGTTAACGGCTGAAATTTTAGAAAAAATCACTGGGGAAAAATACAGGTTTGAACCAGGGACAGAAGAAGAGGAAGAAGAGATTCTTTGGTAAAAATTTATGAAAAAAGATTTTACTCTTAAAGATTTTCTCAATTCAAAGATTTTTTTTGTTATTTTAGTTTTATTCTTGAGTTTTTCTTTTATTTTTTTATTAAAAGAGTTGAAAAAAACGAAAAAGAAAGAAGAGGAACTAACTTTTAAAAAGGAAGAAATAGCAAAATTGAAAGAAGAAAATAAAACGCTAGAAGAGAAAACATCAGAAAAAGGGCTTGACTTCCTCAAAGAAAGAGAGGCAAGACTAGAGCTTGGCTTGAAAAAACCAGGAGAAAACGTGGTTATCATCGTTAAACAATCAGAAACAGAATCCAGCGAGGTCAATACAAAGGGGGAGAATTTATCTAATCCAGTTTTGTGGTGGACTTATTTTTTTAAAAAAACATTATCTAAAAAGTAGACCTCTTTCTAGGCCATAAGTCAGAGTCAATTATTTTGACTTTTTTTCTTTTTCTGGTAAAATAAAACTATGGCAAATAGTAAGATAATCACTGGTCTTGATCTTGGCTCGGGAACAATCAAAATTGCCGTTGGTCAGGCTTATCAGGACGAATTAGAAATTATTGCGGTTATTGAACATCCGTCAGAAGGAATTAATAAAGGAGTGATTGTTGACGTTGAGGAAGTTGTTTCAAGTTTATCAGCTAGTTTTGAAAAAGCAGAGAGAACAATCGGTTTCCCTATTAATTCGGTTAATGTCGGAATTAGTGGGACCAATGTTCTTTCTCAGGAGAGTCGAGGGGTGGTGGCGATTTCTCGGGCAGAAGGAGAAATAAAAAGAGAAGACGTAAGAAGAGCGCTCGATGCGGCGCAGACAATTGCTACACCGCCAAATTATGAAATTCTCCATGTGATACCTAAAATTTTTAAAGTAGATAATCAAATAGGGATCAAAGACCCAGTCGGGATGACAGGAGTGAGACTTGAGGTAGAGGCGCAGATTATTCTTGATCTGTCGAGGCAAATTAAGAATCTGGTTTATTGCTTGCATCGGACTGGGCTTGAAATAGAAAGAACGATTTTCTCCGCTTTGGCGACGGCAGAAACAATTTTAGACAAAAAACAAAAAGATTTAGGAGTGGCCGTACTTGATATAGGCGAAAGTACGACTCATCTCATCGTTTATGAAGAGGGAGACATTTTAACTGTTAAGATTCTGCCTATTGGTTCTCGCGATATTACTTCAAGCATTGCCATCGCTCTGCGTTCTTCTATCTCAGTAGCGGAAATGATTAAAGTAAATTTTGGCACTTCAGATTATAGAAAAGTAAAAAAGAATGAACAGATTGATTTGAAAAAATTTGATGAAGGACTTGAAGGGCAATTTACCCAACAATTTTTAGCTAAAATTATTCATGAAAAATGCCAGGAAATTTTTAAAATGGCAGATAAAGAGTTGGCTACTATTTCTAAAAGCCGTAAATTGCCAGCTGGCGTAATTTTAGTTGGTGGTGGCTCTAAATTACTGGGCTTAGTGGAGACAGCAAAAGATGCTCTCAAACTGCCGATTTTTTTAGGAAAAGCCAAGGGATTCAGCAGTGAATTGAAGGAAGCCCTTGATCCTAAATTCGCTACTGCCATTGGTTTGATTATTTTGGCGAAAGAAGAAAAAGATCATTTTGGCGCGTCAATTAGAGATGGGAGAGGAATTTTCTCAATTATAAAAAAATGGTTTAAAAATTTGTTACCATACTAAGTAAATTCAAAATACAAAAATCAAAATGTATCAAGATACATCAAAATTAAAAAAGAATAGCAGCGAAAAATATGGGGCGGATCAAATTGTCCTTCTTGAGGGTTTGGCTCCAGTTAGAAAAAGACCAGCGATGTACATCGGTTCCACTGGCCCTGAAGGTTTGCACCATTTGATAAAAGAGGTGGTAGATAATGGGGTTGACGAAGCGACGGCTGGCTACGCTGACGAGATTTTGGTCCAACTTTTGCCCCAGAACCGCGTTTTAGTTCGTGATAATGGTCGGGGGGTGCCAGTTGATATTCATAAACCAACCGGCCTTTCTGCTTTAGAGGTGGTAACTACGAAACTTCATGCCGGCGGTAAATTTTCTAATACAGTTTATAAGGTTTCTGGCGGACTGCACGGCGTAGGCATTTCGGTGGTCAATGCTCTTTCTTCTTATTTTCGAGCTGAAGTAGAACGAGACGGCAAAATTTGGGCTCAGGAATATTGCCAAGGCAAGCCAACTACAAAAGTAAAGCCCGTCGGAGAATCAGAGAGAACAGGTACCACTATTATTTTTGAACCAGACAACGAGATATTTCCTAAGGTTGAATTTAATTGGGAGACGATCCTTTCTTTTTTGCGTGAGCAGGCTTATTTAACAAGGGGCTTGAAAATAAAGGCAGAAGACAAAAGAGGTAAGGATTATAAATCATATAATTTTTATTTTGATGGGGGGATTAATTCTTTTGTTCGTTATTTAAATAGGACTAACGAAATTTTGCAAAAAGAGATTTTTTACGTGAACAAAGAGACAAATAATATTTTTGTCGAGACGGCCCTTCAATACACCAAAGATTATAAAGAGGTTGTTTATGGTTTTGCTAACAATGTTCATAATCCTGAAGGAGGAACGCACCTTGTCGGTTTTAGATCTGCCCTGACCCGAGTGATCAACAGTTTTGCCAGGGCTGGCGGGTATTTGAAAGAAAATGAGGAAAATTTAACTAATCAAGACGTTAGAGAAGGTTTAACAGCAGTCGTCAGCATAAAATTAAGAGAGCCACAGTTTGAAGGACAAACAAAAAATCGTTTAGGAAACCCTGAAGCAAGAACAGCGGTGGAAACAGTTTTTGGCGACGCCTTTAAAGCTTTTCTTGAAGAACACCCGCGCGAAGCAGAAGTAATTATTTCTAAGTGTCTGTTATCCGCCCAGGCGCGTCAGGCAGCACGCGAGGCGAGGGCAACCGTTTTGAGAAAAGGAGTTTTAGAAAGTTTGTCTTTGCCTGGTAAGTTGTCAGACTGCACTTCTCGCGATCCGGCCCAAAGTGAGCTTTTTATTGTGGAAGGTAACTCGGCCGGTGGCAGCGCAAAACAAGGTCGGGATAGGTATATTCAGGCGATCCTGCCTCTGAAAGGAAAAATTTTGAACGTGGAAAAAGCAGGCATTAATAAGATTTTAAGCAACGATGAATTGAGATCTTTAATTACCGCCTTAGGAACCGGGATCGGCGAACAATTTGACCTTTCTCATTTGCGCTACCATAAAATTATCATTATGGCTGATGCTGACGTTGATGGCTCTCATATCTTAACCCTGCTTCTCACTTTCTTCTACCGTTATTTTCCGGAAATTATTAAACAAGGTTATCTTTATATTGCTCAAGCCCCTTTATACAAATTAGAAAAGGGGAAGGAAATAAAATATGTTTATTCGGAAAAAGTGAAAGAAGAAACTCTTAAAAAATGGGGTTTATCCCTTGACAAAGAAAAAAATAAAGAGAAAATAAATATCCAGCGCTATAAAGGTCTGGGAGAGATGAATCCCGAAGAACTTTTTTCTACCACCATGGACATAGAGAAGAGATCTTTGAAGAAAGTGATAATTGATGAAGTAGAAAAAGTTGATGAGATATTTGAAATTTTAATGGGCAAAGAAGTTGAGCCACGAAAGAAATTTATTCAAACCCATGCCAAAGCGGTTAGAAATTTAGACATTTAATATGCAAAAAATAATTCAATACATTAAAGATTCTATCGTAGAACTAAAAAAGGTCATTTGGCCCACAAAAGACAAGATAACGAATGATACTTTAGCTGTTATTATCATTAGTTTAATAACTGCTTCTTTTATTGGTTTGGCCGATTTTTTCCTTACTCAAATAATTAATTTATTTATAAGGCAATAGTTATGGCAGAAGAGAAGCTTATTGACAGAAAGGACGAAGAAAAAGAGGGGTGGTTTGCTCTCCATACTTATGCTGGCTACGAAGAAATGGTGGCTGAGAATTTAAAACAGAGAATCGATTCAATGAACATGAAAGATAAAATTCTTGACGTTTTAGTTCCGACAGAGAAGAGGATCAAGATCAGGAATGGAAGGCGTTATGTAATAACCGAAAAGATCTTCCCAGGTTATGTTTTAGTTCGGATGGTTGTGACCGAGGCCTCTTGGTATGTGGCTAGAAATACGCCCAATGTTACAGGGTTTATTGGCGTGGGGACGACTCCTACACCTCTATCTCACGAAGAAATAAAAACTGTCCAAAAAAGAATGGGGATCGAAGAGCCTAAGTATAAAATTGACATAGAGGTTAACACGCCAGTGAGAATTACTGATGGACCGTTTAAAAATTTTGAAGGCAAAGTTGTTTCTGTCGATGAAAATAGGGGTAGAGTCAGAGTTTTAGTTTCAGTTTTTAGTCGTGAAACTCCGGTCGAATTAGATTTTTTGCAAATTAAAAAAATGTAAAGGGTTTTCTATAAATTTTCAAGACGAAGTCGCAGAAAATTTATCTAGAAAACCTTTACCCAGCACTTATTTTATAAAATTCTATAAAATATTTTACACTTAATGCCTTCAACATCGAATAACAAGGGTTTTTTGTTATAATTATAGAAATAAGTGCTGGGTTCAAAAATTCTCATAAAAATTTATTCGTTTTCAACTCTAAATTTTTAAGAATTTATGAAGAAAATAAAAACAATTGTTAAACTTCAAATCGCTGCTGGTCAGGCGAATCCAGCCCCGCCAGTTGGTCCTGCTTTAGGCCAACACGGAGTGAATATCATGGATTTTTGTAAAAAATTCAATGAAGCGACCAAAGATAAGGCCGGAATCACGCCGGCAGAAATTACAGTTTATGAAGATAGAAGTTTTTCTTTTATCTTAAAAACACCGCCAGCCGCTGATTTATTAAAAAAAGCCGCGGGTATAGAAAAGGGATCGGGCAGCTCGCTCCAGCAGAAAGTTGGCAAGGTGACAAGAAAACAAATTGAGGAGATCGCCAGGATTAAGATGCCTGATTTAAATGCGAATGATCTTGGGTCGGCTTGTCGAATCATTGAAGGTACGGCCAGGCAAATGGGCTTGGAGATAAAAGAAAATTAATCTAAATTATGAGAAGTAAAATTTATCAGGAAATCAAAAAGAAAATAGATCCAGCTAAAATTTACAGCTTAGACGAGGCTATTGATTTTATCAAGGAAAATAAAAGAAAAAAATTTGACGAGACAATTGAGACTCATATAAGTCTTTCTCTGCCCTCATCTGTTAAAAGTTTTTTCGGTCGTGTTGCTCTACCAGCTGGTTCTTGCCAAAAGAAAAAAATTGTTGCTTTTGTGACTTCTAAAAAAGCAGAGGAAGCCAAAGAAGCCGGAGCAGATATAGTTGGCGGTGAAGAGCTGATTGAAGAGATTAAAACAACCGGGAAAACCGATTTTGACGAGGTGGTGGTTGAAGAGGAGATGATGCCTAAATTAGTTAAGATCGCCAAGATTTTAGGGCCGAAGGGCTTAATGCCTGACCCTAAAAAGGGGACGGTGACTAAAGAAGTAGCGCTAGTGATCAAGAAATTGCGAGAGGGACAGGTCTTCTATAGAGCAGACAAAAACAATAATCTTCATTTGGGTTTAGCCAAGGTTTCTTGGAATAAAGAGAAAATTGAAGTAAATATCAAGGCTTTTTTGGAATCTGTTAAAAAATCCAGGCCGAGCAGCGCAAAAGGTGATTTTATCAGGCAGGTCTCTATTTGCAGCAGTATGGGCCCGGGGTTGAAGGTGGCCTTGACAGACTAGATAGGAGGGGTATAATTACAGGTACTTTATGAAGATTCCTGGTTTAAGTTCAAAAGCTCGCAAAATAAGCCTTAAATTAAGCTTTTTAGCCTTATTTTTAAGAAGGATGATTTTTGGGCTTCTAATTATCGGCCATTATTTAACTAACTTAGTTATTTCAACAAACAGGAGCCTGTCAAACAGCAAAAAAAGAGCATTAGCTCTTTTTATTGTTTTTCTGGTTTTTCTTTCTTTTTTTGAGATTAAAACTTGGAAAGCACATCCTGATTTTGACAATTTGTTAGTTCAGGCCATAAATCGTCAAGACAAGTCTCTTGAGAATCAAAACATTCCTTTAGCCCGAGAAAAAAATAAACAAAAAACATATCAGATTGCCGCCTTTTTAGTGACCGATGAGATAGATCTAGATCCATCACGACCCCTAACGCGAACAGAAACAGAAACTTATTATGTCCAAGGCGGCGATACCCTCTATTCTATCGCTGACAAATTTGGCTTAAGCATTGACACCCTTCTTTGGGGCAACAACCTGACTCTTCGCTCTATTATTCGGCCAGGCCAGGCATTGGAAATTTTGCCAGTTGATGGTATAACTCATAAAGTTAAAAAAGGGGAAACTCTGCAAAGCATTGCTAAGAAATATAAAAGTACGGTTGAATGTATTATTGATTTTAATGACTTGGCCGATGCTTCAGATATTTTTTCAGGAGACGAATTAATCATCCCTTATGGTCAGGAACCTTATATCCCGCCTCCAGCCACAGTTAAACCCAAAATTACACAGTATTACACTTATACCAAACCAACGGGTAATAATTGCCACACTTTTGTTTCTGGACAATGCACTTGGTATGTTGCTACTCGACGCTGTATTCCTTGGTCAGGACACGCCAAGTCTTGGTTGGCCAATGCCAGAAATATGGGTTTTCAAATTGGTTATACACCTCAGGTTGGCGCAGTTATTTCTTTGCGCGAATCAGGTTGGGCAGCTAGGCGCTACGGGCACGTTGGTTACGTAGAATATTTTAATGACGAAACGGTTACTTTTTCAGAAATGAATTTTAAAGGACCCTGGATTAAAACGACAAGAACCCTTAATTTAGATGATTCAAGAATCTTGGGCTACATCTATTAAAGGGAAATTTTCCCCGACCCCCGTTTTGGACACCTTCGGTTTCCAACGCTCCGACCGAAGCGTCGGAGCTGCCTTCCTGAGACGGGGAAAATTTTTGAAAAAAACGTTAAATTGGGAGTTGACTCCAATTTTTTTATTGATATAATAGGCCTTATGGCAGCAAATAAACCATCCATAATTGAAAAAAAATGGCAACGGATTTGGGAAAAGACAAAGCTCTACCAAGCCAAAGATTTTTCTAAAAAACCAAAATATTATATTTTGGACATGTTTCCCTATCCTTCAGGCGAAGGATTGCATGTTGGCCATCCTAAAGGTTATATCGCCACAGATGTTATTTGTCGTTATTTAAAAATGAAAGGCTATAATGTTTTGCACCCAATGGGTTGGGACGCCTTTGGTCTGCCGGCAGAAAATTACGCGATTAAAACAAAGACACCTCCCAGTTTAGTCGTTGAAAAAAACATCAAAAAATTTAAAGGACAGCTTGGCATGCTTGGTCTTGATTACGATTGGGCACGGGAAATCAACACCACTGATCCCGAATATTACAAATGGACTCAATGGATTTTTTCAAAAATGTTTGAGCATGGTTTGGCTTATTCAGCTGATGCGCCAATTAATTGGTGTCCTTCCTGTAAGACTGGTTTAGCCAACGAAGAAGTTGAGGGTGGTAAATGTTTTCGTTGTGAGACGCAGGTGGTGAGAAAAAAAATAAAACAATGGGTGTTAAAGATTACTGCTTATGCCGAGCGTCTTCTTGAAGACCTCGAAGGACTTGATTGGCCTGAACCAATAAAACTAATGCAAAGGAACTGGATTGGCAGATCAGAAGGAACGGTTGTTGAATTTCCGATCTCTAATTTTGAGTCTCCGATCTCTGTTTTTACCACCAGAATAGACACTATCTTTGGCGTGGTCGCTTTAGTTGTTGCTCCAGAGCACAAAATAGTAAGAGAGCTAAAATCAAAAATTTTAAATTGGCCGGAGATAGAAAAATATTTAACTGAAGCGGAGAAAAAGTCAGAGCTGGAGAGAACAGAATTGCAAAAAGAAAAAACCGGCGTTGAGCTAAAAGGGATTAAGGCGGTTAATACAATTAATGGAGAGGAAATTCCAATTTGGATTGGTGATTACGTGATTGGCTCCTATGGCGGTGGGGCGGTGATGGTGGTGCCTGCTCATGACCAGCGTGATTATGATTTTGCGATTAAATATAATTTACCCATTAAAGAAGTAATCAAATCATTAAATCAAGGGCCAGAAAGAGATGAAAAAGGAAAAATACTTGAAGCTTATGAAGGAGAGGGAGTTTTGATAAATTCAGGAAATTTTTCTGATCTGACCTCGGGAAAAGGGCGGGAGGAGCTGACTAAATGGTTAAATTCAAAAGGTTTGGGCGGAAAAAAGGTGAATTATAAATTCAGGGATTGGATTTTTTCCAGACAGCGTTACTGGGGAGAGCCAATACCTCTTGTTTTTTGCGAAAAGTGCAAGGAAAAAATAGAAAAGAAAGATTACAAAAAAGGAGAATTCAATCAGGGAGAGATGCTTAATCCCGGCTGGATTGCTTTAAGAGAAAGGGATTTACCTCTTGTTTTGCCTCGCGTTAAGGCTTATCAACCAACCGGGACCGGCGAATCGCCTTTAGCCAACATTAAAAATTGGGTTGAGACTAAATGTCCGAAATGCGGCGCTAGGTCTCGCCGAGAAACAAATACTATGCCTCAATGGGCTGGTTCTTGCTGGTATTATTTAAGGTATGTTGATTCTAAGAATAAAAAAGAGCTGATTAATTCTAAAAAAGAAAGATATTGGTTGCCGGTTGATTGTTATGTTGGCGGCGCGGAGCACGCGGTCCTTCATCTCCTTTATGCCAGATTTTGGCATAAATTCCTTTATGATATAGATGTTGTCACTTCCAAAGAGCCGTTTATGAAATTAAAAAATCAAGGGATGATCTTAGGCGAGAACGGAGAAAAAATGTCTAAATCGCGAGGAAATGTAGTCAGTCCTGATGACATAGTCAAAAAATATGGAGCCGATGTCTTAAGAGTTTATGAAATGTTTATGGGTCCTTTTGAAGGAGCAATTCCTTGGAGTACGCAAAGCATAGAGGGAGTTAATAGATTTTTAAATAGGGTTAAAAAAATAATTACTGAAGGAAGAAAGAAAATAGATCCCAAAAATAATAACCCGGAAATAACAAGACACCAGACTATTAAAAAAGTAACTCAGGATATTCTAAATTTTAAATTTAATACAGCTATTTCTTGTTTGATGGAGTACTTGAATAAATTAGAAGAAGAGAAATCTTTTAATCTTAAAGATTTAGAAGTTTTAATTCTTTTGCTCTGCCCTTTTGCTCCTCATTTGACTGAAGAACTTTGGCACAATCTTCATCCGAGACTTTCAAAAAATAAGAGTATTTTTGGAGAAATTTGGCCCGAGTACCAGGAAGAATTGACTATTTCAGGGGAAATAGAAATAATTATTCAAATTAGCGGAAAACTAAGAGATAAGATTTCTGTTTTTCGTGGAGCGAGTAAAGAAGAGGTAGAAGAGAGGGCTTTTAAAAGCCAAAAAGTCCAAAAACATTTAGAGAATAAACAGGTTAAAAAAACTATCTTCGTTCAAGATAGATTAATAAATTTTGTGATATAATTATTTTTTTTGAATAAAAGAATGGCGGGAATAATTCTCCTGCCATTTTTAATTTGACAAAGTTTTTAGATGATCCTGTCTCTCCCCACGATTAACCTTACTTTTTTGGTAGAAAGGCTGACTCGAACTGGCGTTTCAATTATTTCCCCCCCATCAATGATAATTGGTATTTTTTTATTTCTTTTTTTGTTGATAATTTCTATCTCTTTGGCGCAAAATAAGCTATCGAGAATCTCTTCTGTCTTGAGAAAGAGGAATCTTTTCGCTGGATTGCCGACGATAATTTCAAGGCGGTCATCTTTTGAATTAGCAACCAATTTTTTAGTTTCATTTTCTCTAAAGAAATCATCAAAATTAAGTAGGCCCAGGTTTAGAATACGGATTTTTTTAAGTTTATTTGTTTTTATTAAGTATTGATGATCGCAAGTTACTATAACCTCTTCCGCTGGCATTTCTAAGAAAGACAAAAAATTTTTTTCATTAATCTTGCCTAAACTAACGGTTTCAATTAATCGACCAGAAATAACATCACAAGAAAGTTCATTGATTGGCAGACCAAGTAAACGAGCGACATTAGAATTATTTTTTATCGGGATAAAACCCAAGGGGATCCGTCTGCCAGCCAATGACTTGGCTGCTTTAAAAAATGTTTTATCTTCTCCAACAATAATAATGTTTGTTGCGTCTTTTTCTTCAAGATCCTTAATAATTTCTTCAATATTTTTTAAAATAGAAAGCCGGACAATTCTTCCGGCAATACCTAAATTTACGAGTCTAGTCTCTATTTTATTTAATATTTTTTCGTATTTTTTATCACTTAGAAAAGAATCGTAAATATAGAAAAACATAAAAAAGGATTAAAAATAAATTTTCCCCGACCCCCGTTTTGGACACCAAAGGTTTCCAACGCTCCGACCGAAGCGTCGGAGCTGCCTTCCTGAAACAGGGAAAATTTCAAATTTTAAGCTCTCAACTCTAAATGTTTTATTAAAACTTAGAAATCTCTGTCTTATTCAATTATCTCTTCTCTTTTCCCCATCTGGCATTTACCGTTTAAAACTGCGCCTTCTTCAATAGAGAGAGCTTGGCAGGTAATATCTCCATTAATCTTCGCTGTGTTTGAGAGGTTTACTTTTTCCTCGGCGACAACGTTTCCTTTGATCGCACCGCCAATAAAAGCGTTCTTTGCTTTTATTTCAGCCTCAATAGAGGCTGTTTCTGCCACATAAAGATCCTCTTTTGTTTCGACCGAACCAATGACTCGACCCTTGATGGTAACATTGCCTGAA
>Ga0210014_1001432_pt1 | contig 17918 bp, 10 predicted proteins | sample CryGeymeta201519_FD_183983 | JGI IMG/M metagenome (GOLD analysis project Ga0210014, IMG submission 183983) | Groundwater microbial communities from Crystal Geyser aquifers in Utah, USA - Crystal Geyser metaG 2015-19 (SPAdes) (version 2) | ecosystem: Environmental > Aquatic > Deep subsurface >...
TACACGCCGTACAAATTGGCCTTTAAGTTGGCCCACAACGGGCAAGAAGTGAACGAGCAAGAGGTCGAGCGCAACGCCGCCATGAAAGGCATCATGGGTTGGGTACGGCTGCACCCCTACAACATCGCGCAAAAGGTGCAGGTGGTGGTGGAGCACTTCCGCGAGTTTGTGGCGCCACTGCTGGCAGGCCGTGCCAAGGCGATGGTGGTGGTCGGCAGCCGCCTGGAGGCGGTGCGCTGGCAGATTGCCATTGAGAAATACATCAGGGAGCATGGCTACAGCATCGGCACGCTGGTGGCGTTCTCCGGTGACGTCAACGACAAGGACTCCGGCCTGGACGGCTTTTCTGAGACCAGCAAGACCCTGAACCCGAATCTGAAGGGCCGCGACATCCGCGAAGCCTTCAAGGGCGACGAGTACCGCATCCTGCTGGTGGCCAACAAGTTCCAGACCGGGTTCGATCAGCCCCTGCTGTGCGGCATGTATGTGGACAAACGCCTGGCTGGCATCCAGGCGGTGCAGACCCTGAGCCGCCTGAACCGCGCCCATCCTGGCAAGGACACCACCTACGTGCTGGACTTTGTCAACGACCCGGCCGAGGTGTTGGCCTCGTTCAAGGCCTACCACACCACCGCTGAACTGAGCGCCACCACCGACCCCAACCTGGTGTTTGATCTGCGCGCCAAGCTCGATGCCGCCGGCCACTATGACGACTTCGAGGTCGACCGCGTGGTGGCTGTGGAAATGAAGTTTGATGCCAAACAGAGCGAACTGGTTGCCGCCCTGGCGCCGGTGCAAGACCGCTTGATGAAACGCTACAAGGCGGCACAGGCACGTCATCGCGAGGCCGCAGGCCGTGGCGAGCTATCAGGCGTCAAAGCCGCCCAGGACGAGCTGGATGCGCTCATTCTGTTCAAGAACGACATGGGCGCCTACCTCAGGCTGTACACCTTCCTGTCGCAAATCTTTGACTACGGCAACACCGGCATCGAGAAACGCGCTATTCTTTACAAGCGCCTGCTGCCCCTGCTGGAATTTGGCCGCGAGCGCGAGGGCATCGACCTGTCCAAGGTGGTGCTGACGCACCATCACCTCAAAGACCAGGGCCAGCGCGCCTTGCCGCTGGGCAGCGGCGACACCCCCAAGCTGGCCCCCATCACGGAGGCGGGCACAGCCAGCGTGCAGGAACAGCAAAAGGTGTACATGGCCGAGCTGATCAGCAAGCTCAATGACCTGTTTGGCAACGACACCAGCGAGCAGGACCAGTTGCGCTATGTGAACGGCACCATCCTGGGTAAGGTCGCCGACTCCAAAACCTTGCAGCAGCAGGCTGCCAACAACACCAAGGAGCAGTTTGCCAACTCACCCGATCTGCACACCGAGCTGCAAAACGCCATCATCGAGTCGTATGACGCGCACACCGCCATGAGCACCAAAGCGCTGAATTCACCGATCGTGCTGCGCGGGATTCTGGATGTGCTGATGAACCACGCGGGGCTGTATGAGACGCTGCGAGGGCGGGCAGCATGAGCACAGCTTCCCCCAAACCCGGCAATCCCAAATCGCTCTCTGGGCTGCTGCCCTTCCTGAAGCCCTACCGCGTCCGCATCGGCTTGGCGCTGCTGTTTCTGGTGCTGGCCGCCATGGCCACGCTGGCTTTTCCGCTGGCGCTGCGCAGCCTGATTGACGGTGGCCTGGTGCAGACCGACCGGGGCGCACAGGTGATGGCTTTGCGCGAGCACTTTGTCGCGCTGTTTGCAGTGGCGGTGGCGCTCGGGCTGTTTTCGGCGGCGCGCTTTTACATGGTGAGCTGGCTCGGCGAGCGCATCACCGCCGATGTGCGCAATGCCGTGTATGGCCATGTGCTGCAGCAGAGCCCGGCTTTTTTCGAGACCACGCAGACCGGCGAGGTGTTGTCGCGCCTCTCTGCCGACACCACGCTGGTGCAAACCGTGGTGGGCTCGTCGCTGAGCATGGGACTGCGCAATCTGGTGATGGGCATTGGCGCCCTGGCTGTGCTGGTCTGGACCAACCCGATGGTGATGGTGCAGGTGACAGGCGTCTTGGTGCTGATTGTGCTGCCCGCAGCCTGGTTTGGCCGGCGGGTGCGCAAGCTGTCACGCGCCAGCCAGGACCGTGCTGCAGACGCCAGCGCCATTGCCGCCGAGGTGCTCAACGCCATTCCGGTGGTGCAAAGTTACACCGCAGAAGGGCGCGAAGCGGCGCGCTTCAACCAGGCCACCGACAACGCGTTCGAGGTGGCGGTGCGCCGCTCGCGGGCGCGCTCCATGCTGGTGGCGTTCATCATCATTGCCACTTCGGCGGCGCTGCTGTGGGGCCTGTACCAAGGCACGCAAGCCGTGATGGCCGGGCGCATCAGTGCCGGGCATCTGGGCCAAACCGTGTTGTACGTGATCATCCTGGCCAGCGCCTTTGCCATTTTGGGGGAGGTCTATGGCGACCTGTTGCGCGCTGCCGGGGCCACCGAGCGGCTGATGGAATTGCTGGCCAGCCAGTCCCCAATTGGCTCGCCAGCGCAGCCGGTGGCCGCGCCGGTGCCTGTGGCAGGGAGTGCAGTTCAATTCGAGCATGTCACGTTTCATTACCCGTCGCGCCCCGCCCAAGCGGCGCTCAGTGATTTTTCACTGGACATCGCACCGGGCCAAACGGTGGCGCTGGTGGGGCCCAGTGGCGCGGGAAAAAGCACGGTGTTCCAGTTGCTGCTGCGCTTTTACGACCCGGCTGCAGGGCGCGTGCTCAAGGACGGTGTGCCGACGCGCGCACTGGCGCTGGCCGACCTGCGCCATGGTATTGGCATCGTGCCGCAGGACGCGGTAATTTTTTCCAGTAGCGCGCTGGAAAACATTCGCTACGGCAAGCCCGAGGCCAGCGACGCTGAAGTAAAAGCGGCGGCACAAGCGGCTTTTGCAGACGAGTTCATCAGCGCCCTGCCCCAGGGTTATGACACTTTTTTGGGCGAGCGCGGTGTGCGCCTGAGTGGCGGCCAGCGCCAGCGCATTGCCATTGCGCGCGCCATGCTGAAAAATCCGCCGCTGTTGCTGCTCGACGAAGCGACCAGTGCATTGGATGCCGAAAGTGAACGCATGGTGCAGGCCGCGTTGGAGTCGGCCATGCGCGGGCGCACCACGCTGGTGATTGCGCACCGACTGGCCACCGTGGTCAAGGCCGACCGCATTGTGGTGCTTGACCAAGGCCGTGTGGTGGAACAGGGCACACATGCCGAACTGCTTGCCGTTGGTGGACTCTACGCCGGGCTGGCGGCGCTGCAGTTCAGCGATGGCTAAACCTTGCGGGTCAGACCACTCGCGAAGCGACGTGCTCTGACCCCAACTGATTAGATGCAGGCCGTCAGGCGAGGTGGCGCAGCTCGCGCAATGCCACTGACACCGGCGCCAAGTCAGCGCCCTGCGTGCTGATGATTTGCAGCAACTTGCACAGGCGTTCGATACTGGCGGCATTGGTATCGGACCAGCTCTGAATATCGTCAAAACGCAGCAGCACGCTCAGGCTGATCTGGCTGGCGATGGCATACACGTCTTCGCGCGCACTGCCGCGGGCCTGGGTCTGCCACAGGGTGTCGGTGGGCAGGCGGTTGATCTGGGCGCGCCAGGCGCTCAGGCCCAGCATGCTGTCGACGCCAAAGTAAGTTTGCGCCGCTTGCGCCAGCGTGGTCTTGGCCTGCTCGGTCAGGTCCACCAGATCGAGCGCCGGGAAAATGAATTCCAGTGCGCTGAGCTTGCGCGCCAATTCCGGGGCCACGCCCGCCTGTTCCAGTTTCTGGGTGGCTTGCTCCCAGTTGGCCAGGGCGCTGGCGGGTAACCAGCTTTCCAGATTGGCGCGCAACTCACGGGCACTGGGCTGGTAACGTGCAATCAGAGTCGGCAAATCGGCTGCATTGGAGCGCGCGCGCAGCATCCAGCGCGAGGCGCGCTGCGCAATGGCGATGAGCTTGCTGAGCAAGTCAAGCTGTAGGCTGCTGGTCACCACACCATCAAGCGCATCGATCTGGTCCCACAACGGCTCCAGTTCGAAGATTTCCCGCGCCAGCGTGTAGGCTCGCACCACATCCGCTGTACCAGCCACTGCCTCTGCCGCCAAAAAGTTGACAAAGGTGGCGCCGCTGCGGTTGACCACGGTGTTGGCCACATAGGTGGCGATGATTTCACGCTTGAGCGGATGCAAGTCGATGGCAGTGGCAAATTTTTCACTCAAGATGCTGGGGAAATAAGCCTTCAGGACACGGTTGAAATACGGGTCATCAGGCAAGTTGCTGGCCAACAAGTCGTCAAACACCGACATCTTGGCGTAGGCCAGCAGCACTGCGCCTTCGGGCGCCGTCAGGCCCTGCTTGAGCGAACGCCGGCGCACAAATTCTTCGTCATCGGGCAAGAACTCGATGGCACGGTTCAGGCGCCCGGCTCCTTCGAGCCACTGAATCAGGCGCTGTTGGCCACCCAGCAGGTACAAGGGCCGGTGGCAGGCCACGTCGAGCGCCTGTGACTGATAGTAGTTGTCGGCCAGCACCAGGTGGGCGACTTCGTCGGTCATGGACGCCAGCAGGTCGTTGCGCTGCTTGAGCGTGAGGTCGCCCGCCTCGACGACTCGGTCGAGCAAAATCTTGATGTTGACCTCGTGGTCGGAGCAGTCGACGCCGGCCGAGTTGTCAATGGCGTCGGTGTAGATCAGGCCGCCGGCCTGGGCAAACTCGATGCGCCCCAGCTGGGTGCAACCGAGGTTGCCGCCTTCCACCAGTACCTTGCAGCGCAATTGCCCGCCGTTGACCCGGAACGCGTCGCTGGACTTGTCGCCGACCTGCGCGTGGCTCTCTTGCGAGGACTTGACGTAGGTGCCAATACCGCCGTTGTAGAGCATGTCCACCGGGGCTTGCAGCAGCGCATGAATCAAGTCGTTGGGCGCCAGGTCTGCGGCCTCGATGCCAAGCACCTTGCGCGCCGCATCCGACAAATGGATCGATTTAGCTGAGCGCGGGTAAATGCCGCTGCCTTCCGAGAGCACGCTGCGGTCAAAATCGTCCCAACTGGAACGTGGCAAATGGAACAAGCGCTGGCGCTCGGAAAAACTGCGCGCCACATCCGGCGCGGGGTCGATGAAGATGTGCCGGTGGTCAAAGGCCGCCACCAGCTTGATCTGCGTGGACAGCAGCATACCGTTGCCAAACACGTCGCCCGACATGTCGCCAATACCGACCACGGTGAAGGGTGTCGTCTGGATGTCGTGCGACAAGGCCCTGAAATGGCGCTTGGCCGACTCCCAGGCGCCGCGCGCGGTGATGCCCATCTCTTTATGGTCGTAACCCACCGAGCCGCCCGAGGCAAAGGCATCGCCAAGCCAGTAGCCGTAGTCTGCTGAGACACTGTTGGCAATGTCGGAAAAACTGGCTGTGCCCTTGTCGGCCGCCACCACCAGGTAGGGGTCATCCGCGTCATGGCGCACCACGTTATCAGGCGCCACCACCTGGGCCTTGACCAGGTTGTCGGTGACATCAAGCAGGCCTGCGAGCAGCAGCTTGTAGCAGGCGATGCCTTCGGTTCGGAACGCCTCGCGGTCGCTTGCAGGCGGCGGGTTTTTCAGGACAAATCCACCCTTGGAGCCGACTGGCACGATCACCGTGTTTTTGACCTGCTGGGCTTTCACCAGCCCCAAAATCTCGGTGCGGAAATCTTCGGGTCGGTCCGACCAGCGCAGACCGCCGCGCGCCACCTTATTCATGCGCAGGTGAATGGCTTCAACGCGCGGCGAATAGACCCAAATCTCAAACATCGGCTTGGGCTCGGGCATGCCTGGCACGTCATGCGACTGAAACTTGAAACTCATGTACGGCTTGAAAGCACGCGTGGCAGTCGTCTGCCACACGTTGGTGCGAAGCGTGGCCAAAATGGTCCGGTGGTACTGGCGCAGGATGCGGTCTTCGTCCAGGCTGGCCACCGCGCTGAGTTGCGCTTCGATGTCCTCGTTCATGCTGGCTTGCAGCGTTGCCCGCTCGGCTTCTTGCGCGGGGTCAAAGCGCGCGTCAAAGAGCTGGTACAGGTTTTGCGCCAGGGCGGCGTTTTTGTACAACGTGGCCTCCAGGTAGCTCTGGCTGTACGGAAAATCAAGCTGCTTGAAATAACGGGTATAGGCGCGCAACACTGCAATGGCACGTGCATCAAGCGTGGTTGCCAGCACCAGCTTGTTGAGGTCGTCACTGTCGAGCACTTTGCACCAGACCCGCACAAACAGGGCCTCAAAGCGCTCGCGGATCACGGCAAAGTCGGCCTCTGGCGGCAGTTGCAGGCCCAGGTCGTGTATCCAGTATTGGGGGGCTTCAAGCGCGGGTGCAGCCACCTCCAACTGATAGGGATGCTCGTCGAGCACGCGCGCACCCATACGCTCGAGCACTGGCAGCGAATCCGACAGCGCCACCTTGCTCAGGCTGAAAATCTTGAAGCGCACCATGCCGGGCGCACTGTCGAGCGGCCGGTACAAGCGCACCGCCATCGACTGCTGCGGCGACAGGCTGGCGAGCACGTCCACATCGTCGGCGGCCCTGCGGCCAGAAAACTCTTCCTGGTAAGCGGTTGGAAAACTGTCGGCAAAACGAGCGGCCAAAGCCAGGCCGTGGCTTTCACCGTGAATGTGCAGCAAGGCCTGCGTGCAATCGTCTTCCCAGCGCTGGCAAAGCCGGGTGATGCGTGCCTCAAGCGCCGATACATCGACATTACCAGGCGCCTGCCGATCGGCGCGAATGAAGTAGTGAATGCGCGCCAGCGGGCTGTTGGTCAACGTTGGGGTGAACTCGACCGACTGGCCATCGAGCGAGCGGCAGAGTTCGTCGCCAATTTTGGAGCGCAGTTCGGTGTTGTAACGGTCGCGCGGCACAAACACCTGGGCCGAGGTGAAGCGGCCAAAGGGGTCGCGGCGCAGAAACACGCGCACGCGCTGGCGCTCCTGCAACCTCAAGATACCCACGGCATGGTCGATCAAGGTGACGGTATCGACCTGGAACAGCTCGTCGCGCGGGTAATCATCCAGAATCGTCTGCAAGGACTTGGCGGCATGGCTCTCGGGCAGCACGCCCACAGCCGCCATGACATCTGCGGCGCGACGCCGGATTTGCGGAATGTCCGAGACCGCGGCAGCGTAGGCCTTGGAGGTGTAAAGCCCCAAAAAGCGGGCTTCGCCAATGACGTTGCCATCGGCACCAAAGCGCTTGACTGTCAGGCAATCGAGCCACGCCGGCCGGTGCACGGTGGCCCGCGTCATGGCTTTGTTGACCAGTACCAGTTGGTCTGAATCCAGAAATTCAAGGGCATCCGTCGGCAAACGACTCGAGGGCGTCTTTGGCTCGCCACGCAAAATGCCAAGCCCGGACTCGGCCACCGCCACCAACTTGATGCCGACCTCGTCACGCACCAACTGGTAGTCGCGCGCACCCAAGAAAGTGAAGTGCTGCGCTTCCAGCCAGTGCAGGAATTCAACCCCTTCATGTTGCCCCTTGGCCGACAGGGGTGAGCGCGCAGAATCTTCCCTGACGGCTTGCAGGTGCTTGAGCATGGGCAGCCAGTCGCTCACCGCGGCGCGCACATCGTGCAGCACCTGGGAGAGTTCAGCGGCGAGCTGGCGCCGGTCGGACTCGAGCACGATCCGGTCGCATTCGAGCAGAATCAGCGAAGAAATCTGACGACTGCGGTCGGCGTCCTGACGGGCCAGCACGGCACTTTTGACCTTGCCACCGGCATCGCGCTCGAGCGCCAGCAGCGGGTGCACGATCCAGTGCACCATGCGGCCGCTGCGGTTGATGGCCATGGTGACCGAATCCACCAGGAACGGCATGTCATCGTGCACCAGTTGAATGATCGTGTGCTCGCTGTCAAAACCGTCTTCGGCCAGCGTGGGATTGAAGACACGAATGCGCTGGCCTGCGGCGTCAGGAGCGGCGTCCAGCAAGCGCCAGTGCGCGCTGGCCAGGGCCAGCAGCGTGGCCGGGCCGCGTTGCTGTAATTCGTCAGGGTCGGTGTTGTCAAAATAGGCTGGGACAAGGTCTGCCAGCACGGCGGCGGCTACACCGGCGTTTTCCAGGGTGTAGGCACGCAGGTCAGCAAGGTTCGCATGGGTCATGCAGTTCTCCAAATATTGCTTTGAACCACAATATTTTAGAAACTGCAGGCGACCTAAATACCAATGCCGCGCCAAATCATCTTGATATGCAAAAAACACATAGGGAAGTCAGTCGGCATCTTGCCAATCGAGCTTCCAGGCACCCATATTCACGTTTTGCAGCCACAAGGCCGCAGTAAGCGTCTTGCCATCGGTGACTTGTCCTTGGCGACACCATTCGAGCAACTGAACGGGTGTGGCCGTGAACACATCCAGGAACTCACCCTCGTCGAGTTGGCGCTGCCCGGCCCGCAAGCCGCGCGCAAACCAGATGTCGATGAACTCCGTGGAATAGGCAATAACCGGGTGCAATACGCCAGCGTGTGCCCACTGGCTGGCGCTGTAGCCAGTTTCTTCGAACAACTCGCGTCGGGCACATTGAAAGCAGGTTTCGCCGGCATCAAGTTTGCCAGCGGGGAACTCGATCATGACCCGGCCAACGGGATAACGAAACTGGCGCTCCAGCACCACTTGCAAAGCACCTGTTGCATCCTCGAGCAGGGGGACGATCATGACGGCGCCGGGATGCACCACATACTCGCGGGTGGCCTCATCGCCATTAGACAAAGTGACCTGATCGCGAAAAACGTGCAGGAGTCGACCCTTGAAAAGTTCAGTGCTGCTTAACTTCTTTTCGACCAAATGGTCAAACTGATTCTTGCCCATGAACCTTCAAGTTGACGTAAAAAAGCAGCGAGATCAAGTGGCCAGCATCTGCATCACAGCATTGGCACACAGGGCCATCAGCCCGCCAGGAACGATACCCAACACCAATAGCAGAGCACCATTGACAGACAACATGGCGCGAACTTCAAAGGGCGAGGTAATCGGACCAGAGGTACTGGAGGGCACATCAAAATACATCACCTTAACCACGCGCAGATAATAAAACGCGCCAATCAAAGACATCATGACGGCAAACACGGCAAGCACAATTTGCAGAGTTCCGCCTGAAGCCACCAAGGCCTGCAACACCGCCAGCTTGGCATAGAAACCGATCATGGGCGGAATACCGGCCAAAGAGAACAGGCAGACGGCCATGATGGCGGCATAGAGGGGGCTGCGCTGGTTCAAGCCCGCGAAGTCGGAAATCTCTTCACTCTCGAAGCCGTCGCGCGACAACAGCAAAATAATGCCAAAGCTCACCAGTGTGGTCAACACATAGGAGATCACATAAAACATGGCAGAGCCGTAGGCATTGGCAGTTGCCTCAGGTTGCCCGCTCACAGCGCCGGACATCATGCCAATCAACACAAAACCCATGTGGGAAATGGTCGAATAGGCCAGCATGCGTTTGAGATTGGTCTGCGCGATGGCGGCCAGATTGCCAATGGCCAGCGAGCCAATCGCCAGCAACATCAACATCTGTTGCCAGTCAGCAGACAGGGGCATGAGGCCTTCCACCAGGATGCGGATCATCACTGCGAAAGCAGCCAGCTTTGGGGCACCGCCAATCATGAGCGTGATAGCCGTGGGCGCACCCTGGTACACGTCAGGAATCCACATGTGAAACGGCACGACACCAAGCTTGAACGCGAGACCTGCCACGATGAACACCAAACCAAAGACCAGCACCTGATGCTTCAGCTGACCCGATTGGATAGCAGCGAGCGCCTCCTGAATATTGAGCGTGCCGGTAGCGCCGTACAGCATGGACATGCCGTAGAGCAGGAATCCGGATGCCAGTGCACCGAGCACAAAATATTTCATGGCCGCCTCAACTGACAGAATGTAATCGCGGCGCAGCGCCACCAGCGCGTAGCTTGAAAGAGTCAGCAACTCAACGCCCATGTAGAGCACCAATAAGTTGTTGCCGGAGATCATGACAAACATGCCCATCAGGGAAAACAAGCTCAGACTGAATATCTCACCGCCACGCAGCATGTCACGCTCGGCCGCGTAGTGGCGGCCGTAAACCAATGAGACCATAACCGAAAGCGTAGCGAAACACTTCAGCCAATTGCCCATGACATCGCTGACCACCATGTTGCCAAAGGCATAAATTGTCTGACCTGACAAGGCGTAATTGGCCTGAATCGCGGCGACCACAGCCAGCGTAAGCATGCTGAGAACAAATGTAGCGGTGCGCGTGCGGCTTTTGACGCTCAAATCGAACAGCAGAATCACGCAAGCCATGACCAACAGGATTATTTCTGGATAAACCGCGATCAAACTGATTTTGTCAATCATAGGAATCTCTTATCTCAAGGTTGTCAGTACAGACTGATCAGTTCAGTTTTGTGATGGCCACGTGTTTCAGCAATTCAGCCACTGAGACATCCATCACTTCGGTGATCGGCAAAGGGTACAGGCCCATGAACAAAATAGCGATGGCCAGCAACGACAGGAAGAAAAATTCTCGCGCATTGATGTCCTTCATGTGCTTGACATGGTCGTTGGTCACTGGCCCCAGATAAACGCGCTTAACCATCCAGAGGGTGTAAGACGCGCCAAAGATCAGGGCACTTGCAGCCGCCATACCAACCCAAAAATTCACCTTCAGGGCGGCCAGGATCACCATCCATTCGCCCACAAACCCAGCCGTGCCTGGCAGTCCGGCATTGGCCATGGCAAACAACATGGCAAAAACAGCGAACTTGGGCATGGTGTTGACGACGCCGCCGTAGGCCGAAATTTCACGCGAATGCACGCGGTCATAGAGCACACCAATGCCAAGGAACATGGCGGCAGAAACAAAGCCGTGGGAAACCATTTGCACGATGCCACCAGCCACACCAAGGTCATTGAAGAGGAAGAAACCCAGGGTGACGAAGCCCATGTGTGCCACCGACGAGTAGGCCACCAACTTCTTCATGTCCGTCTGGACCAAGGTAACCAAACCCACGTAAATAACCGCCGCCAGCGACAGGCCGATCATCAACCCAGCCCACTCATGGGCAGCGTCAGGCGTGACCGGTAACGAGAAACGCAAGAAACCGTAGGCGCCCAATTTCAACATGATGGCCGCCAGCACTGCGGAACCGCCAGTGGGCGCCTCCACGTGGACATCGGGCAGCCAGGTGTGCACTGGCCACATCGGGACCTTGACGGCAAATGCCGCGAGGAACGCAAAGAACAGCAGTGTCTGTGCTGTCTGACCCAGCGGCAGCTTGTGCCATGTCAACAAATCGAAGCTTCCACCCGAGGTGACATACAGGTAGATCAGGGCAACCAGCATCAACAACGAACCAAGCAGCGTATACAAGAAGAACTTGAATGCCGCATAGATCTTGTTGGGCCCACCCCAAATGCCGATGATCAGATACATCGGGATCAGGGTGGCTTCAAAGAAGACGTAGAACAGCATGCCATCGAGGGCACAAAAGACGCCGATCATGAGCCCGCTCAAAATCAGGAAGGCGCCCATGTACTGGTTGACACGGCTGGTGATGACTTCCCAGCCAGCAATCACCACGATCAGGTTGATAAAGGCGGTCAACAAAATGAACCAAACCGAGATGCCGTCAATACCAAGGTGATAATTGATGTTGAAGGTCTCAATCCAGTGCCTTGTTTCGACAAATTGCATGGCCGCAGTCGATAGGTCAAACTGTGTGTAAAGCGGCAAAGTCACCAAAAGACTCACCACCGCTCCCACCAGCGCAATCCATCGAACCGCACGCACCTGGTCATCACGACCAAGTGCCAGCAACACCACACCGAAGGCAATCGGTGTCCAAATAGCCAGGCTCAGCAAACCCATTTTTATATTTCTCCTATTTGAGCCAGACGAAGTACGTCATCAGCACAAAAATACCCAGAACCATGGTCAGCGCATAGTCATACAGGTAACCGGTCTGGATCTTTCGAACCACGCCAGAAATCCAGCCGACGATGCGCCAGGAACCATTCACTACAGCACCGTCAATCAGAGCCTGATCGCCCGCTTTCCAAAGCGCCACCCCCAAGCCGCGAGTCGCACGAGCCAACACGTTTTCGTTGAACCAGTCCATGTAATATTTGTTTTCAAGCAGGATATAGATCGGCATAGCGCTGCGCTTGATGGCTGCCGGCATAGCCGGATTGACCATGTACATGTAGTAGGCGCTTACCACCCCGGCGAGAGCCAGCCAGAAGGGCGCACTGGTCAAACCATGGATGGCCATTTGCAATGGGCCATGAAACTCTTCAGCCAACATCTCCATGGCCTTGTGCAATTCCAGGTTGACAAAAATTGCGTCCTTGAAAAAGTCGCCAAACAGCATCGGGCCAATGGTGAAAAAGCCGATCAACAGTGACGGAATCGCCAACATGATCAAGGGCACCGTCACTACCCAGGGCGACTCATGCGGCTTGTCTGCATGGCCGTGATCACCGTGACCATGACCATGGTGAGCGTCAGGATTCTGGTCAAAACGCTCCTTGCCATGAAACACCAGGAAATAGAGACGGAACGAATAAAAAGCGGTGATGAAAACGCCCGCGAGCACCGAGAAATAAGCGAACCCTGCAGCTGGCAACTGGCTGGCATGCGTCGCCACGATGATCGAGTCTTTGGAGTAAAAGCCCGAAAAGAAGGGGGTACCAATCAGCGCAAGCGAACCCACCAGACACGTGAGCCAGGTGATCGGCATGTATTTGCGCAAGCCACCCATCCAGCGGATATCTTGGTTGTGGTGCACGCCCATGATGACCGAGCCCGCTGCAAGGAACAGCAGGGCCTTGAAAAACGCATGCGTCATCAAATGGAACACCGCCACTGAGTAGGCCGAGGCGCCCAGCGCCACTGTCATGTAACCCAGTTGCGACAGCGTTGAATACGCCACGATGCGTTTGATGTCATTCTGGATGATGCCCAAAAAGCCCATGAACAAGGCAGTGATGCCACCAATGATCAGGATGAAGTTGAGCGCAGTGTCACTGAGTTCGAACAACGGCGACATACGCGCCACCATGAAAATACCAGCAGTCACCATGGTCGCAGCGTGAATCAGGGCAGAAATTGGCGTGGGGCCTTCCATTGAATCTGGCAACCATACATGCAAGGGGAATTGTGCCGATTTGCCCATGGCACCGACGAAGAGGCCAATACAAATCACGGTGATCAACATCCAGTCGGTACCGGGCAGGATCACCCCTTCCAACTCGCCAAGCTTGGCAAAAGCTTCACTGTAATTAAGCGTGCCCGTGTAGGCGGCCAACAAACCAATACCGATAATAAAACCGAAGTCGCCAACCCGATTCACCAAAAAAGCCTTCATGTTGGCAAAAATGGCGCTAGGCTTGTTAAACCAGAAACCGATCAGCAAGTAGGACACCAGGCCCACGGCTTCCCAACCGAAGAACAGTTGCAACATGTTGTTGCTCATGACCAGCATCAACATCGAAAAAGTGAACAGGGAGATGTAGGCAAAGAAGCGGTTGTAGCCGTCGTCTTCCTCCATGTAGCCGATGGTGTAAATGTGCACCATCAGCGACACAAAAGTTACCACGCACATCATCATGGCGGTCAGGCCGTCCACCAGGAAGCCGATCTCCATTTTGAGGTTGCCGACCACCATCCATGTGTAAATGCTTTCATTGAAGCGGGCACCATCGGAGACCACGCTTTGCAGCGTCAAAACCGACAAAACAAACGACAGCAACACACCAAAAATGGTAAGCGAGTGGGAGACGCGTCGGCCAATGACATTGCCACCGAACTTGGTGCCCAGCACACCAGCAGCAACGGCACCCACCAGAGGCGCCAGCGCAATAACCAGCAGCGTCGAAGAGGAAAGGGTTTGACTCATTTTTATTAACCCTTCAGCGAATCAAGTTCGTCCACATTGATATTGGATTTAAGACGGAACAACAGCACCAGGATGGCCAGACCGATAGCAGCTTCAGCCGCCGCAACGGTCAGGATGAAGAATACAAAAATCTGTCCATTCAAATCACCCAGGTAATACGAAAACGCGACAAAATTGGTGTTCACCGCCAACAGCATGAGCTCAATGGCCATCAACAACACAATCAGGTTTTTCCGATTCAAGAAAATCCCGATTACGGAAAGCGCAAACAATACCGCCCCCAGCGACAAAAAGTGACCTAAGGTAAGCGTCATGCTTTTTTCTCCTCGAGCGTAGCCTGGGCGGCTGGTGCTGATGCCGCGGGTTGGGTGGCATCCAGTTTGACGACCGTCAGGCGTTCGGCCCACTTCACGCGGACCTGCTCCGCAGGACTCACAGCCTTGACGTGCTTGCGGTGTCGCAAGGTCAAAGCAATGGCAGCAATCATGCCCACCAGCAAAATAGCGGCTGCAACCTCAAACGGGTACAGATAATGGGTGTACATCAGTACGCCCAGCGCCTTGGTATTGGACGTTTCAACGATGGTTTGACCGAGACCAGTCATCACCGCTGGTGCCTGACTGATCGGGAAGCCCACCAGCAACACAGCTGACATTTCCACAACGATGACCAAGCCGACCACAGCAGCCATGGGAAACTGATTCCAGAATCCCTGGCGCACCCCATCGAGATTGATGTCGAGCATCATCACCACGAACAGGAAAAGCACCATCACCGCCCCCACATACACCAGCACCAATGCGATCGCCAGAAACTCGGCTTCGAGCAGCATCCAGATCATGGACGCCTGAAAAAACGCCAGCACCAGGAACAACACCGAGTGCACCGGGTTACGTGCCGTGATCACACGAAACGCAGCCAGCAACAGCACGGTCGCAAAGACATAAAACAAACCCGTCTTGACATCCATAACTAATTTATCTTTCTAAGTGGTCAGCGGTACTTGGCATCAGCGGCCTTGCTGGCAGCGATTTCACGTTCATAGCGGTCACCCACAGCAAGCAGCATTTCCTTGGTGAAATACAAGTCGCCCCGGTTTTCACCGTGGTATTCCAGGATGTGGGTTTCAACAATCGAATCGACCGGGCAGCTTTCCTCGCAAAAGCCGCAAAAAATACACTTGGTCAGGTCAATGTCGTAGCGGCTGGTGCGGCGTGAGCCGTCATCGCGCACCTCGGATTCGATGGTGATCGCCATGGCAGGACAGACGGCCTCGCACAGTTTGCAGGCGATGCAACGCTCTTCCCCGTTCTCATAGCGGCGCAGGGCATGCAAGCCGCGAAAACGCGGGGACAAGGGTGTCTTTTCTTCAGGGTATTCGAGCGTGATCTTGCTGCGAAACGCATACTTTCCCGTGAGCCGCATGCCCTTGAGCAACTCGACAAGCATGAAACTCGACAGGAAATCCTTCAGTGAAAAGGCGCTGGCGGAAGTCTTGGCAACCGTATTTGAAGTTGGGTTAGTCATGATCAATTCCAAATGTTCCACGGAGTCTGCATCCACACCGCAACCACCACCAGCCACACCAAGGTCACTGGAATGAAGATTTTCCAGCCCAAACGCATGATCTGGTCATACCGGAAACGAGGGAATGTAACGCGCACCCAGATGAACATTGTCATCATGAGAAACGTCTTGATGCCAAGCCAAATCCAACCCGGAATCCAGTTGAGCAAGACACTGTCGATCGGCGACATCCAGCCCCCCAGAAACAGGGTGACTGACATGATCGAGAGAATCCAGATGCTGGCGTATTCAGCCATCTGGAACATGGCCCAGGACATACCCGAGTACTCCACCATATGGCCGGCCACGATCTCGGACTCACCTTCAATCACGTCAAAAGGCGTGCGATTGGTTTCGGCCAGTCCGGAAATAAAGAACACGACGAAGATCGGCAAAAGAGGCAACCAGTTCCAGGACAAGAAGGTCAGGCCCATGTCGGCGAAGTACCCTTTACCCTGCCCCATCACAATATCGGTCATGTTGAGGCTGGCTGACACCATCAGCACAATCAACAAACAGAACCCCATGGCGATCTCGTAGCTCACCATCTGGGCAGAGGCGCGCAATGCGCCAAGAAACGCGTACTTGGAATTGGATGACCAACCAGAAATGATCACGCCATACACTTCCATGGACGCGATGGCCATAAAAAACAACAAGCCCGCGTTCAAGTTAGCGACCGCAATCTCCGGTCCGAACGGAATGATCGCCCATGCGGCCAAAGCCGGTGCCACCGTCATCACCGGCCCGAGGTAAAACAAAAACTTGTCAGACTTGGCTGGCCGCACGATCTCCTTGGTCATCAGCTTGAGGGCATCTGCAATTGGCTGCAACAGTCCGAAGGGGCCGACCCGATTTGGCCCGAGCCGAATCTGCACCCAGCCCAGCAGCTTGCGCTCCCAGAGGGTGGCATAGGTCACGGCACCCATCACGACCATCAACACCAAGGTGACCTTGATCAAGGCCCAGATGGTTGGCCAGGCAATGGCCGCCCACCAAGGCGCAGCAATGAGCCCTTGACCAAAATTGAACACGAAATCGCTCATGCTGCTACCTCCAAGGTTTGAGCAGCCCGGGCATCCGCCGTCTGCTGAAGCGCAGGCGCACGGCGCACAATGCCATCGAGTTGATAAATACCGGCGACCACTGGCGCGCCAGCTTCAGCGTTTGAATTGATGCTCGCCGTGGTGCGGTTGTCAAGACGATCAACCGACACCTGGAGCACATCGCCCGTGGTCAAGCCGGGAATGCCTTGAAGCACCTCTTCTGACGAGTTGAAGTCGAAGCCCGGCAACTTGAGCATACTCCCCAGCACACGCAGCACTTTCCAGGCCGGACGGGTTTCACCCAGCGGCTGGACCACAGCATGGAAGCTTTGGGCGCGACCTTCAGCGTTGACGAAAGTACCAGAGGTTTCCGTGAACGGCGAGATTGGCAACATCACGTCACAAAACGCCATATTGGCCTTGAACGGATTCAACGACACAACCATCTGCGCCTTGCTCAGCGCCTCGACCGCTTGCGCCCCAACTGATGAATCAAACTCTGGCTCGGTGTTCAGCAGCACAACCGCCTTGAGTGCACCGCCGAGCATTTGCCCGGCATGCAAGCCGCCGTTGGCCGGCTGGGCTCCGACCAACTGGGCACCCACGGTATTGGCCGCTTCGGTCAGGTAGCCGAAGCTGGCGCCCGTTTGGTCCGCCAGCCACTGTGCCAGCGCCAGCAAGCTGGACGCTTGAGCATGATGCGCCGCACCGTTGCCGAGCAAAATGGCCTTGCGTTCGCCAGCCAGCAGCGTCTGCGCGATGGCAGTCGACATGTCATTCGTGGCAGCAGCGACGGGAGCCGCAACACCTTTTTCAGCAGCGACGGCGGCGGCGACTGATGCCAGTGCCTGCACCCATTGGCCTGCCGGCAGTTGAATCCGATGCGCCACCGGCATCGCCCAGTCATCGTGACTAGAGGCAATGGCACTGACCACACAACCCTTGCGCGCCGACTGACGAATGCGCTGGGCAAACAGCGGGTGCTCTTTGCGCAGGTTCGAGCCTATGACCAGCACGCTTTGCAATTCAGATAAAGCGGCAATGGACGTTCCAAGATAACGCGCACCTTCTGTTGCAGCAAACTCGGCCTGGCGCATGCGGTGGTCGATGTTGTTGCTGCCCAGACCGTGCATGAGCTTGACCGAAAGATGCAACTCTTCAAGGGTGGCGTGTGGGCTTACCAGCGCCCCAAGGCTGGCGGGGCCGAATTCGGCACTGATTTGTTTCAGGCCATTGGCAACATATTCAAGCGCCGTTTGCCAGTCCACCGTCTTCCACTGACCGCCCTGCTTGATCATGGGCGCAGTTAAACGATCGTCGCCATTGAGGGCTTCGTAGGAGAAACGGTCACGGTCGGCAATCCAGCATTCGTTGACGGCTTCGTTCTCGAACGGCA